>ENA-OQER01000546-OQER01000546.1-human-gut-metagenome-genome-assembly--contig:-NODE-546-length-20130-cov-5.929561_pt1 | contig 20130 bp, 23 predicted proteins | sample MGYA00242797_ERZ504639 | MGnify/ENA primary metagenome ERZ504639 (study PRJEB26092, sample SAMD00036306) | human gut metagenome | host: Homo sapiens | study: EMG produced TPA metagenomics assembly of...
CGCCCAGAATCGGGCGAAGGGTGAACCAGAAGGCGGGGTCGCCGACGCGGCGAGCGGGCCCATCATACCGACCTTGACGCCTGAATGGCGACGTCGTCAATCGGAGCACCGTTGGCGCGCTCCTCCTCGAGAGCGAGGGTAACGCCAATGACGGGGGCGGAAACATAAGGTGGGTGTTATAGAACTCCAGGTGGCGCTTAAGAGCGGCAATCTGGTCATCCTTGCTGGTGTAGAGCTTCTTGATCGCAGGGATCATTGCGAAGCACCAGCCGCCGTTCTGCATACGCTCGTAGTTCCACGAGCCCTGAAGGAACTGATGACGGAAGCAAACCTTCTTGCGGTCAGCCTTGGTGAGCTGAATCTTGTTCTCTGCCATATGTATCACTCCCCTCCTACTCGTAATCGTTCAGAATGTCGCCGAGCGGGTCGCCGGAGCCACCGCCCATGCCGCCACCCTGCTTGGCCAGATCCTTAAGGCCAAGGTAGATGAGGCAAGGGAGATGCCGATGAGCCAAGGGCGATCAGCGTGAGCTGAGGGATGGCAGCAAGGACAAAGCCGAGGATGAAGAACGGCCAGGTCTCCTTGGTGGCCATCATGTTGATGACCATGGCGTAACCGACGGAAGCGACCATGCCGCCGCCGACAGCCATGCCGCCGGACAGCCAGTCGGGCATAGCGTTAAGCGCGTTGGTAACAGCCTCGGCCGGGATGATGCACAGAAGCACTGCCGGGATGGCGATACGAAGACCCTGCATGAGGATAGCAGCGTACTGCCAGCGCTCGATGCCGGCGAAGTCGCCCTTCTCGGCGCAACCGTCCATGGCGTGAGCGATAGCGGTAGCAGGGTACGGCAGATCATGGTCAGGAACAGACCAGCGACCGACAGAGGCACGGCGACGGCGATAGCGGCGGTAACGGCCTTGGCCGAATCGGTGGCGCCACCGTTGAGGGCGAGCACCATGATGATCGAAGAAGCGACCGAGCCAGGGCGGCGTCAGGCGCGACGGCGGCGCCGACGTTAGCCCAGCCAAGGGCCATCATCTGGAGCGAACCGCCCAGGAGGATGCCCTCCTGAAGGTGACCGGTTACGAGACCGATAAGCGTGCATGCCACGAGCGGCTGATGGAACTGGAACTCATCCAGAATGCCTTCCATACCGGCAAGCAACGCGACAATCGCAACAAGCAGAATAGTGATTGCAGACATGTATCGGACCCTCCTTTACTATGCTTGAGCGGCCAGTTCGGCCTTAGCTTTCTTCAACATGGCGTCGAGATCCTCGGAGGAATCCGAAGGAACCTTGCGGACCTCGAACTTGACGCCCTTGGCCTTGAGGGCTCGAGAGTCTTAACGTCGTCATCGCCCATAGCGACGGCGTTGGTGACGACGACCTTGCCCTTGGAGTGAGCCATGGAACCGATGTTGACTTCCTTGATGTCGACGCCGGCCTCGATGGCCTTGAGCAGATCCTGCGGGTTCTCGAAGAGCAGCATGGCCTTGGTGTCACCAAAGCGCGTGTCCTTGACGACCTCGGCCATCTTCTTGATGGGCACGACGTTGGCATGGACTCCCGGAGGGGCAGCCTGCTCGATCATGGTCTTGCGGAGCTCGTCGTGAGCAACGCCGTCGGAGACCACGATGATGCGGTTGGGGTTGATCTGCTTGGTCCACGTGGTGGCCACCTGACCATGCAGCAGACGCGTGTCGATACGGACGTGGGCGATCTTGATGTGCCCGTCGCCGATCACCGTTCCCGGAGGAATGGCACCTGCAGGAGCAGCGGCGGCCGCAGCCGGCTTCTTCTCCTCGGGCTCCAGAGACTCGGGCTTGACGCGCACGCCAGCCTTAGCCTCAGTCACGAGATGTTTTGCGATCGCATGTGCAGTGTTCTTTGCGTCAAAGCGCTGCGAATATGCCTCGATGAGCATAGGCAGGTTGACACCGGTGACGATAGCCCAGGAATCGTGGCCCTCGATGAGCCCGCTGATCTGGTTGAACGGCGTGCCGCCCCACAGATCAACGAGGAAGAGCACCTGCTCCTGGTCTTCGAAGGAAGCGATTGCTTCCTCGACCTTGGCACGGAAGTCGTCGGGCCCATGCTCGGCTCGAGCGAGACCACGGCAACAGACGGCTGATCGCCAAAGACCATCGAGCCCGTCTGCTTGATTCCAGCTGCCAAGTCCCCGTGCTAGCAAGAACAATACTTACCATCACATAACCTCCTTTTTGTCTACGTATTTCCTACACGACATGAAAGGAGTATAGCCGTTTGGTTTGTGGAATTATAGCTAAATCCGCAAAAGGTTGGATTATTTGTTTAAACGTCTAGGTTTGTTACAAGTTGATTACGTTACTGCTTTTTGACTCATTACACGACAAGGCGTCGCTCATCAAGCCATGCATTTTACAGATACAAGCAGGCTGTTCATTAATATCGATTTTAGGCAAGCGCGAATGCGCTTGTACTGCCGCTATTTTGTTTAAACAGACATGGCTTGACTATTTTCGTGACTTATGTTCTATGAAACCACTCAAAATAGTTGCGGTGGAATAGTTCTTGTTTAAGAGCCAGAAGGCTGAATTTAGGAACTATTTCACCGCAACTTATAGGGAATCCTAGGCGATGTGGAGGGGGTTGGCGGCGTCGACGGCATCGGGGGCGTCGGAAAGGCCGTCGGGAGTAGCGTCTGCCGGGTCCTCGTCGGGGGTCTCGATCTGCTTGATCATGACCTCCTGACCCTGGAGCAGGTACGTCTCGCCGCTGCCGCAATGGGGGCAGGTCTTGCCGTGCTCGACCGTCGCATAGTCGTGGCCGCACGTCTCGCAATGCGTCACGGCGTTGACGGGCTCCACGATAAGCTCCGCGCCCTCGGTGATAGGCTTTTTATCTGCCGCCCAGCGCCAAGCGTCGAGCAGCAAGTCGGAACGACGCCCGAGACCTCGCCCAGCAGCAACGTCACGCTCGAAACGCGACGCACGCCATGAGCGCGCGCCACGTTCTCAACATCGCGAATGATGTGATAGACGATTCCCAATTCATGCACTTTTTCTTCCGCCGTTCACTTACTTGTTAGGTCTCTTACTTCTTCCCAAATTTGATTTTAATTGCGCGCTTTAGAGCATACTTGCCGAGGCTTGGGAGCTTTTGCTCGTATTTGACCATCGTTGAGCACTCGGGGCGGTCGCGATCAAGATGGATGGCGTCGAACGCACACTTGGTGGTGCACAGACCGCAGCCGATGCACTTGTTGGGGTCGACGATCGAGCACCGCAGCCCAGGCAGCGGGCGGTCTCGGCGCGCACCTGCTCCTCGGTAAAGGTCTCGACGTACTCGCTAAACGGCGCAGCCTTCTCGCGCTCGCGGTCGACATGCGCCACCTCGCGGCTCGCGTTGTCGTAGCTCTCGATCACGACATCGTCGCGGTCGAGCGCGATGTAACGACGCTGGTTGCGGCCGATGGTGAGCGTGGATCCCGGCTGCACAAAGCGATGGATGGACACGGCGGCCTCGTGACCGGCGGCGATGGCGTCGATGGCAAAGCTCGGACCGGTGTAGACGTCGCCGCCCACAAAGATGTCGGGCTCGGCGGTCTGATAGGTCTGGGGGTCGGCAAGAGCACCCTGGCCGCGGCCGAGCTCCACCTTGGAGCCAGCCAGCAGGTCGCCCCACACAATGGACTGGCCAATCGACATGACGACACGGTCGGCATCGACACGGCGCAAGTCGTTCTCGTCATACTCGGGCGCAAAACGGCCCTCGTCGTCAAAGACACGCGTGCAGCGCTTGAAGGTGATACCGCACACACGACCGGCCTCGTCCAGGTGAATCTCCTTGCCCCAGCCGCAGCTGATGTGAGCGCCATCCTCGATGGCCTCGCGACGCTCCTCCTCGCTGGCAGGCATCTGGGCCTCGCTCTCCAGGCAGAACATCTCAACGTGCTCGGAACCCAGACGGCAGGCGTTGCGCGCGACGTCGATGGCCACGTTGCCGCCGCCCACCACGATGGTGCGCCCGGGCAGCGCGTCGATCTTGCCGCTGTTGACCTCGCGCAAAAAGTCGACGGCCACGGTCACGTCCTCGGCATCCTCGCCCGGAATACCGGCAAGGCGGCCACCCTGGCAGCCAATGGCCACGTAAAAGGCCTTAAAGCCCTGCGCGCGAAGCTCGTCGAGCGTCACATCGCGACCGACCTCCACGCCATAGCGGAACTCGGCGCCCATCAGGCGAATGACCTCGACCTCGGCCTCGATAACGTCCTTCTGCAGCTTAAAGCTCGGAATGCCATAGGTGAGCATGCCGCCCGGGCGCTCGTTCTTCTCGAACACGACGGGCTTGTAGCCCTTCTCGGCCAGGTAGAAAGCGCAGGACAGGCCGGCCGGACCGGCGCCGATGATGGCGATCTTCTGGTCGAAGCCGCCGGCACGCGTCGGGGTCACCACAGGCGGGACATAGCGAGTCGCGGCATCCAGATCGCGCTGGGCGATAAACTTCTTGACCTCGTCGATAGCCACGGCCTCGTCCACGCGACCGCGGGTGCAGGCATCCTCGCAGCGGCGGTTGCACACACGGCCGCAGATAGCGGGCAGCGGGTTCTCGCGCTTGATGAGCGCCAGAGCCTCGTCGTAGCGGCCCTGCGCCGCAAGCTTTAAGTAGCCCTGAACGGCAACGTGAGCGGGGCAAGCCGTCTTGCAGGGCGCGGTGCCAGACTCGTGCGTCTCGATGCGGTTGTCGTTGCGGTAGTTGGGCGACCACTTGGTGTGATCCCACTTGGTGGCATCGGGCAGCTCCTGGCGCGGATACTCGGGCACGCGGCCGCCGGCCTTTTTGCTGCAAAGCTTCTGGCCCAGTTTGGCGGCGCCGGCCGGACACACCTCAACGCAGCGACCGCAGGCCACGCACTTGTCCTTCTCGACCTTGGCGACATAGGCTGAGCGCGACAGGTTGGGCGTGTTGAACAGCTGCGAAGTGCGCAGGGCGTAGCACACGTTGACGTTGCAGTTGCAGATGGCGAAGATTTTGTTCTCACCGTCGATGTTGGTGATCTGGTGCACAAAGCCGTTGTCCTCGGCCTGGCGCAGGATGTCGTAGACCTCCTCGCGCGTCACATAATGGCCGCGGTCGGTCTCGACCACGTAGTCGGCCATATCGCCCACGGCGATGCACCAATCGGCCGGGTCGTCGGCGCAGCCCTCTCCCATCACGCGACGGCTCGCGCGGCAGCTGCAAGTGCTGGCGGCATACTTACCCTCGTATTTGTCGAGCCAATGCTCGATATGCTCGATCGGCACCGAGGTGCTCGCGGCATCGATGGCCTTCTCGACCGGAATGACATGCATGCCGATGCCGGCACCGCCAGGCGGCACCATCGGCGTGGCCTTGGACAGCGGTCCCTTGGACGCCTGCTCAAAGAACTTAGCATAGACCGGGTGCTCCTCGAGCTGGCCCATGCGCATGTTGAGGAACTCGGCAGAACCCGGCACCAGCATGGGCAGCACCCACTGCTTGGCGCGCTCGGGGTTTTCCCAGTTGTACTCGAGCAGACCCGTGTAGCTCATGTCATCGAGCATTTTTTCGATCTGGGCCTCGGGCATGCCGGTGAGCTTGACCATCTCGGCAGCGTATAGGGACGGCGCATCTTCATCTTGCAGAGCACTTCGGCCTGCTCGTCGGTTGCGCCTCGGCAAACGACCAGTACTCGTAGCCCAGCAGCTCGTCGCGGTGCAACAGGCGGTTGGTGCAGTGCTCACACAGTTTGACGATGGCCTCGCGCGGATGCTCCGGTATCGGCGGCACGAACTCCGCGCCGATATCGGGCTCGGTATAGCTAATCCCCGGTCCGCTGAGAATCATAGTCGTCCCTTCTCTTGCCACAGCCCGGCGAGACCGCGGCGCCCCTCTTTGTACGGGTTCGACATGCCCCCATGCCGTTCACCCGCTATTGTTGACATTGTGTCAAAAACAGTATTGACGAACCGTCAACAATATTCAAGACTGTTAGGCGAACGGTCAGGCAAAAGAGGATGAAAGGCGGCAAAACATGGGCAACAACGCAGCAGATATCTCTGTGGTCGATGCCGTCCCCGCATCCGATAGCGCGGCAAAACGCCTGACGGGCGACGAGCGCCGTCGCGAGATCCTCGCCGCTGTGCGCGCCGTGAGCGCCGAGCTTGGTGTGTCCCATCTTTCGGTATCGGCCGTGACCAAGCGGGCTGGCTGCGCGCGTCGCTGTTCTACCACTACTTGCCGATATGGATGCCGCCGTCACCGCCGTTATGGACGAGGCAATCGACGGCTTTATCGCCGAGCTCGAGCAGTGGAACGCCAGCCGCACGGTTGGCGACATCGAAGGCGCACTCGACACCGTTGCTCCGCTCTTTAAGCGCCTGGTCGTGAGCGGCCACGAGTTGCCGAGCACGCTCACCTCGAGCAGCGGCGCGCTCTACGGCGGCTTTTTGCACAACGTGGTCCAGCGCGTGGCGCAGTATATCTGCGATACCACCGTGGTGGATTTTGTCGCCCATCACGAGCTACGCATCGACCATGTCTACGAGACGTTCTACACCCTCATCATGGGGCTGCTGATGTATATCCGCACGCACCCCGATGTGCCCGACGAGACAGTCAAGGAAATCATCGCCTCGACGCTCCATATCGAGGGCTATACCGCCAAGTATCAGGAGCGCAAGCCCCAGAACTGACGACATTTGGCCAAACTGCCCGCGATCAGAAGAGGGGCCGCGGGCTTGTGAAAGGAGAGCAGCATGCTGTTCGATGTTTAGGGTAGCAATACCCTTATCCACTGGGCCGGCTGGGCCATGGTCTTTATTGGCCTGATCGTGCTCAACGAGGTCGGCCGCCGCACCAAGCTGGGCGCGGCCATCATCTTTGGCGTGGCTCCGCTGGCCATGACCATCTACTGCGTCGCTATCGCCATCGGCGTCTCACAGGGTGCCGAGTGGGCGCTCACCAACCCCACCCATGTGTACCAGAACAGCTGGTTCCACTACGCCAAGGTATACGCGGCGCTGGCCGGTTGCTGGGGCTTCATTGCCATTAAGTACCAGTGGGGCAAGATCGGCAAGGCGCATTGGTTCCGCGCGTGGCCGTTTGTGATCGTCGCCATCAACATCATGATCGCCGTCGTGTCCGACTTTGAGAGCGCCTATCACTTCTTTGTCCTGGGCGAGTCCACCTGGGTCACCTCCGAGGGCGCCACGCAGCTCGCCGGCTGGAACAACGTGTTCAACGGCATCGCCGGTATCATCAACATCTTCTGCATGACCGGTTGGTGGAGTGTCTACGCCTCTGAGGACAAGACCGACATGCTGTGGCCCGACATGACCTGGGTCTACATCATCGCCTACGATATCTGGAACTTCTGCTACACCTACAACTGCTTGCCCACCCACTCCTGGTTCTGCGGCTTTGCACTGCTGCTGGCGCCCACCGTCGCCGCCTTTATCTGGAACAAGGGCGGCTGGATCCAGAACCGTGCCTTTACGCTGGCTATTTGGTGCATGTTTGCCCAGGTATTCCCGTACTTCCAGGAGGAGTCCATCTTTGTGACCCACTCCACGCTCGACCCCGGCGCCGCTACCGCGGTCTCGATCGCCGCGCTGGTCGCCAACGTCGCCGCGATCATCTACATCGTCTACCGTGCCAAGAAGCTCGGCCGCAATCCCTACAAGCAGGACGTCTTTGAGGGCACCAGCGATTGGGAGAAGGCTACCGCTCGCCGCGCCAAGGTTGATTACGCGCACGCCGAGTAACGCGCTCGCTGCCGTCCGCATTTGGATGTAGGCGCGTCTCTTTGGCTCCGTAATCTCGCGTTATGCGCAGCCCCCGAAGCAATTCGTTTGCTTTCCGGGGGCTTTTTGCTGTCGCGCGTGCATTCATGCACATATTCACAATGTATCGCGCAGATAAAATCGAATTTCCGACTGCACGCCAGCTCTATGTGACCTTAATTTTGGGTACATTGTTGTCCCGATATTGAGCTTGGGGGATATATGGAAAATGAGACGAGGGGCCAAGAGGACGCGGCCCAAGATGCAGCGGCGTGCGCCGAGGCCTTGGAGAGCCTAGACCGGTTTTCGCTGGACGAAGTTGCGTTTGACGAGACAATCGTCGACATGCAGGACGCGGCGGGCGATGGCATACCGGATACGGGCGACGACGTGAGGATGCTCGCGATGAAGCCGATGTCGAAAAAGGCGATGACGAGGGCAATGGCCAACCGGAACCCAACGCGGAGATGAGACCTCCCTGCTTGGCGACTTGCCCGTCGACGAATCGCTCACCCGCGAGCTCCCCGGCTTGGGCTCTGCGCCAGTCGTCGACGAGACCATCGCCATGGGAGATATTCCCCTGCCGTCCGCTCCCTCGGCACACGAAGCCGAGGTTCGTCATCGTAAGATGTCGCCCAAGCGCCGCAATCTGATGGTCGCCGGTGTCGTGGCCGTCGCGCTCGTCGCCGGCGGCGCGGGCTATGCGGCTTGGAACGGATACCAGCAAGAGCAGGCCGCCGTAGTTGCCGCAAACGCCCATACCATGATGTCGGTGCAAATTGGCGTACATGCCGCGGGACTCGACTGCTCCACCGGCTCAAAGATCCCCGTGCAGGTGAGTGGCCAGGACTCCGACGGCTCTTCTGTGAGCGAAACGCTCTACGTTGACGAGCACGGCCGCGGCATCAAACTGCTGCCCGGCGATTACACGCTCTCCATCGCTGCCTCCCCCATCGCGGCCGACGGCACCATCTATACCGTCCCGACCACCAAGACGCAGGTCACCGTTAAGAGCGATGGACAGGATTTAAGTGCCCAGGCTGCCTTTAAACTCAAGGTGCCTTCGGCCGACACGGTAACCGACGACCAGATCGATGCCGCCGCCAAATATGCCGAGGAGGGAGGCGCGAGCTCCGCCGCCACCGCCAAGGTGCTCCAGCAGGCGGCAACCGCGCGGCGCGACGCCGCCGTCAATGCCCTGAGCGCGCAAAAGGCACAGGCAGCCCGTGATGCCGACGCCCGTCACAAGGCAACCGACCTCTACCAGCTCGATATCCCCGTCGAATGGTACGGCAAGGTCGAGACTTGGCAAAATGGCAGCACGCTATGCATCTATCTTGCCGGCGACAGCGATACGCCGATTGTGACGCTCGTCGCGGTGCGCGAGGGCGAGAGCTTTACGCCCGATGAGGGCGATACGGTTTTGGGTGCGGCCAATCTAGGCAACGGTTATACCGTCTACGCCAGCGGCCCCGTCTATCCGTACGTGGTGCCCCAGACCATCAACGGGCGCACGCAGAACCCCGTGTCGACCTATCCCATGGACACAGCCATTGAGCTTGTCGAGCTTACGACCGGCAACCGCTACACCTACAGCCAGATCAAGAGCGTGCTGGTCGGCAAAGACGGCAAGGCCGACGCTGCCACCAAGCTCGAATGCGACTACATCGCCCAGATTCTGCTGCCGAGCATCAAGGCCCAGGACTAGCCGGGCGCATCATGGTACTCCCCAACCGTGATGAAGGGGCCAGGAGGTCCTGGCCCCACAGATCCGTAGATGATTAGGCAAGGAGCCACTTCCATGCGGGCACAGCGTGTACCACACCGTGTTCACATGGAATATCGGCCTGTTCATCCATAGTAACGATTACCGACTCGCAAGATCAAACTGGGCCATCGAGGCATCGAGGGCTGCAATTTCGCGTTCGCGCGTTTTCTCGCTTGCCATATCCACACTCACCTGAGTCAGGCTATAAGCTGCATGAGAAGTGCATCCCCAGCCACAAAGTCAACCTCATGGCTTTTATTCTTCTCCTTGACCAGTAGGCGGCAGACCGAACCGACCCGCACCGCAGGAGTCCTTCTTCTGAGCGCATTGAACACCGCAGTCTCGAGCCTCTGGCCCTGGTCCAATGCCGATGCGGGAGAGAATGCTCCAAACATCGCAGGATCGACAGCGTAGACTTTAGACGCAGACCGCGTATTATTTGCAAGTGAACGCGTAAACTCCGGCACAGAAAACAGCAGGTAGGCGTCCTCGTAATACTCAAGTAAGTCGCTGAGCGAATTACGACTGACGGGTATCTGCCTGCTCTTGAACTCGTTGTACACCTTGTTCACCGACAGCTCTCGTCCCGAAGATGCCATACACCGCGTCAGAAACAGTGAGGCCAAACGAGGGCTCTTGACGTCGTAACGCTCCACAACGTCCATAGCGACCGTTCGCGACGCATATTCCTGTAGCAGCTGAATCGCGTCTGCGGGCGTCTGCTCAAGTGTCGCGATGAATCCCCCTCGCTCGAGATATCCGACCAGATGGTGTCGGAGCAACGCTGCAGCGCTTGAGGAGAAGGGCGCGTTCGACTCAGGAACGCTCCCCGTCTTATATCGGACGTATTCCGAAAAACTCAACGGAAAAAGCTCTCGCACAAGAGAACGGCCCCTGAACTCGCTCTTAAGTTCTGAGGACAGCATCTTAGAAGAAGATCCCGTCACGTAAACGGTCGCCTTCTCCGTATCGACCACGCGTCGCAGAAACGCACCCCATTCGGGTATTTCCTGGATCTCGTCAAAGAAAAGGTAGGCGCCCTCGCCTCGAGCAGCAGGATATAGTGCATAGAATGTATCGAGCACGTCCGCTAGTAGCGATGGCTCATACGGACGCAAGCGCTCATCCTCAAAATTGAAATATAGCATCCGGTCAAGCTCGACGCCTTGGCCCTGAAGCCGCCGTATCTCCTGATACAGGCGATACGTCTTTCCACAACGACGGGCGCCCACAATCACATATACGATGTTGTCGCGCTTTGGCTCCTGCGGGTTGCCAGATCAAGGTCGCGCTCAAAGACCTGCGGAACCCCCTGCTGTTCAAAGTCCTTTATTTTCTGGGCGATCAAGTCGTTGAATGCCATGATTCTCCAATCTTGCTCTCTAGCTAATCAAAATTATACTGATTCTTGATTAATTAGAGAGCAAGATTGTGTGTAGCTTGATTAACACTTAAGCAAGTTTTATCACCGTTATTGCTCCGAAGGATATCGAGTGGCTAAGAGGACAACCGAGCTCGAATGCGGCTCCCCGAGCAGTCAATTTGGGACGGGGCTTTTTTGACTGCCCTCCCCTGCAGAAAAATCCCTAACGCAGTTGCGGTGAAATAGGGACTGTTTTTGCTGGTCAAACCGCAAAACAATCCCTATTTCGCCGCAACTTATTGGTGGCCTTTTGGGTGGCACTCAGCGCCACGGGTCGGCTTCGAACATCGGCTCGCGCTCGGGGCGGCGATCGCTGTAGGGATCGTAGCCGTCGTCGTCCTCGTTCTCGGCACGGATGTAGGGGTCGCGCGGCTTGGGCGCCGGCTTAGGCGCAGGCTTGGGTGCGGCGGGTGCGGCATCGGTCGCCGGCGCGCTTGTCTTGATCTCGTCTTTCATCTGCATATCTCCTTGCATCGCATCCGTTCAACAACATCGATTGTCGCACGAAAAAAGGGCGGCGGACCCAATTGGATCCGCCGCCCTTGGCGTTTAGAAACGGCTGGCAGATTTTAAGGCATGTCCCAAAAATCTACTCGGCATCGGGGACCTCGTAGGTGGCCGCCGGCGTGTTATCGCACACGACGGCAAAGCCGCCGTCCTTATCGACATCGACCGTCACCTGATCGCCCTCGCGCACCGTGCCGTCGATGATGGCGGCGGCGATGGCGTCCACGACCTCGCGCTGGACCAGACGCTTGAGCGGACGGGCGCCAAAGACCGGGTCCAGGCCGCCCACGGCGAGCATCTGCTTGGCCGCCGGGGTGATGGCAAGCGTCATGCGCTCCTTGGCCAGACGCGCGCGGACGTCGGCAAGCTGGATGTCGACGATCTTCTCGATCTGCGCCATGCCGAGCGGATGGAACACCACGATGTCGTCGATACGGTTGAGGAACTCGGGGCGGAAGGTCTGAGCCATGACGGCGTCGACCTGATGGCGCATCTCCTCCTCGTCCTTGCCCGAAAGCTCGGCGATAGCCTTGGAGCCCACGTTAGACGTCATGATGATAATCGTGTTCTTGAAGGACACCTGGCGACCCTGGCCATCGGTCAGACGGCCGTCGTCGAGCACCTGCAACAGCACGTTAAAGACATCCGGATGGGCCTTCTCCATCTCGTCGAGCAAGATCACGGAGTAGGGACGACGGCGCACGGCCTCGGTGAGCTGGCCGCCCTCGTCGTAACCCACGTATCCCGGGGGCGCACCGATCAGACGCTGGACGCTGAACTTCTCCATGTACTCGGACATGTCGATACGCACGAGTGCGCGCTCGTCGTCGAACAGCACTCGGCAAGCGCCTTGGCGAGCTCGGTCTTGCCCACGCCAGTGGGGCCCAGGAAGAAGAAGCTGCCGATGGGCTTGTCCGGATCGGAGAGGCCCGCACGGCTGCGACGCACAGCCGCGGCGACGGCGGAGACGGCCTCGTCCTGACCGATGACGCGCTTATGCAGCTCGCCTCCAGGCCCTTCAGCTTGTCGAGCTCGCCCTGCATCATCTTGGACACGGGCACGCCGGTCCAGGCACTCACGACCTCGGCGATCTCGTCGGAGGTCACCTGCTCGTTGAGGCCCTCGCCGTCCTGCTGCTTTTGTGCCTCGAGCGCAGCCTCGGAATCCTGAATCTGCTGCTGCAGGCCCGGAATCACGGAGAAGCGCAGCTCGGACGCACGGCCCAGGTCGCCGTTGCGCGTTGCACGCTCCTCTTCGCTCTTGGCCTCGTCAAGCTGGCCCTTAAGCTCCTGCACGTGGTCGATGGCGTTCTTTTGGTTGAGCCAGCCAGCCTTTTGCACATTGAGCTTTTCCTGGACCTCGGCAATCTCCTGACGCAGGGCTCCAGACGCTCCTTGGAGGCGTCGTCGGTCTCCTTCATGAGTGCCTGCTCTTCGATCTGCAGCTGGGTGAGTTGACGTGTGGTGGCGTCGATCTCGACCGGCATGCTGTCGAGCTCCATGCGCAGGCGGCTTGCCGCCTCATCGACCAGGTCGATGGCCTTGTCGGGCAGGAAGCGGTCGGCGATATAGCGATCGGAGAGGTCGGCAGCCGCCACGAGCGCGCTATCGGTGATGTGCACGCCGTGGAAGATCTCGTACTTCTCCTTGAGGCCACGCAGGATCGAGATGGTGTCCTCGACGGTGGGCTCGGAGACCATCACGGTCTGGAAACGACGGGCGAGCGCCGCGTCCTTCTCGATGTACTTGCGGTATTCGTCGAGCGTGGTCGCGCCAATCGCATGCAGGTCGCCACGGGCGAGCGCCGGCTTGAGGATATTGCCGGCGTCCATAGAGCCCTCGGTGGCACCCGCGCCCACGATGGTGTGGAGCTCATCGATGAACAGGATGACCTTGCCTTCGGATTTTTGAACCTCCTTGAGCACGGCCTTCAAACGGTCCTCGAACTCGCCGCGGTACTTGGCACCGGCGACCAGCGCGCTCATGTCGAGCTCGATGAGGTCGCGGTCGCGCAGGGTGCTCGGCACGTCGCCGGCCACGATACGCTGAGCGATGCCCTCGACGATGGCGGTCTTGCCGACGCCCGGCTCGCCGATGAGCACGGGGTTGTTCTTGGTGCGGCGGGACAGGACCTGGATGGTACGACGGATCTCGTCGGTACGGCCGATGACCGGATCGAGTTTGCCGGCGCGGGCCAGGTCGCAGATGTTGCGGCCGTACTGCTCCAGCGCCTCAAACTGCGTCTTATCCTCGGCAGACGTCACGCGGTCATCGCCACGCAGCTCCTCGTAGACCTGTTCGATGCGCTCCTTGGTCACGCCTGCGTCGCGCAGAACGCGGCCGGCCTCGCCCTTGTCCTCGGCAAGTGCCATCAGCAGATGCTCGGTCACCACAAAGCTGTCGCCCATCTTGGTGGCCTTCTTCTCGGCCTTCTCGATGACGCGGACGAGCTCATTGGAAAGACCCATCTGCTGGCCCTCGCCCGAAACCTTGGGCGCGTGGTCGATGGCATCCTGCGTGGAGCGTGCGAGCTGGGCCGGGTCAGCGCCGATGCGCTCGATGATCACGGAGATATTGCGCTCGCCGGCACCGAGCAGGGCGGACAGCAGGTGAATCGGCTCCACCGCGCCGGCCTGCGCGTCAGCAGCCGTGCTCATGGCGGTCTGCAGCGCCTCGCGCGACGTCATTGCTAGCTTATCGATTCTCATGGAATCACCTCTCTTGGGGCGGCCGCCCTACGGGGCGGCTTCACGTTGTTCGAGAAGTATTGTTGCCAGCTTTGCGCGATCTTATACACAAATCTAAGTCTCTATATATAAGATTTTCTGAGTGTTCCCACGGCATGCAAACCACCACAAAGGGGACAGGCACCTTTGTGGTGGTCGCGGTCTCTACTCCTTCGCCGAACCCGTGCTTCCCGATTCGGCGTTCCAGGCATCTCATCCTCGAACAGCCATGTACGGGCAGACCCACTATCGCGTGCAGCCTGCGGATCGGGCAAGCAGGTCTGTTCATAGGCATCTTGGATACACTGGCCCATAAAATCGTTGAGCTCGGTCTGGTCGCCCTCCATGACATAGGCGAGATCGCCGTCCATGATGTAGATGCCCGGACCCTCATTGCCCTCGTAGCCCGGATCGTACGAGACATCACATAACTTTGCGCCGTTTGCAGTGTCCAGCTCGATGGAAGAGTGGCATCCGCCAACCATGTCGTTCGCTTTTGCCCGATAGGACGCATATCCGTACCAACGCTTAAATGTTTTGCCCTTGAGTAGCTCGGACGCCTATCGATCAGGCTTGTATCCGTGGTATAGCGCATGGCCCCAAGCTGAATACGCGGATAATTGCTAATACCCAGCACAGCCGGCTGCTCATCAAAATCAACGGTAATGGTCTCGGGCTTGTCGTCGCCGGTCAGAAGTTCGACAGATTGAGTCACAGGCTTGACCACCGGCTCCGTCACCGCAGCAGGTAGAAATGCCATACCGACAGCGCCCGCGCCAACCACAGCGATCGCAAGCGCCAAGACAATCAATCCAATACGGACAGAACGGCTCACGGCAAAACACCCCACAATGCAAACCTTCGCCACCCGCACTAATGATACCGCCAGCCAGCACTATTACCTAAAGGAGCCGCGCGCTCCTCACCACCACAAAGGGGACAGGCACCTTTGTGGTGGTTTTCGACGCTAACGGTCGACCATCTCGCGCCATGAGATTAAACTTGAATTGTTCTCTGAACATATCCATTTCTGCCTATCCTCAACAGATCTTTGTCTCGAGGAGCGCATATGAAGCCGTCTCATTCCACCGGCCGCAACGTCATCGCCATTCTCGCCATACCCATCGTGATGCTCTTCCTTATCGTCATCACGCCCTTTTCTTTTGGTATCGCCTCGCCCTTCGATCTTTGCGGGATGATCGACGCCGGCTCGCGTGCCACCTCGCTCTCCTTTGTCTGCCGTGGCGTGTTCTACGAATATGCAATTCCCACCGGAAGTTGGCAGTCCAAGTTACCGTTGCTCGGCAAGGTCGACGGATGCTCCCCCTATTTCTGCCTTGAACCTCAGGCGCTAAACTATCTGATCGACGACCAGCCACTCGACTCCATCACCCTCGCCTACGACTACGCACCAAACACCGATGAGCGCCACATGAACCAAGTCCTCGACAAGCTGCTTGGACAGTGCGGGCTCACCGCGGAAGCCGGTCGAACCATCTATAGCAACCAGAAATTAAAGCGAACAGAACTCCGCCGTGTCGGAAAAATCAAAGGGCGAAACGGGGCCGCCTACTGGGATGCCTGGGCAACACGCGACAAGGGCGAATTCGGACACAGCACCTATATGGTCACCGTCTACACCAGAGACGGAATCAAGGGCAATGTTGACGATTTCGCGTCATCCAAACTCGGCATCCCCAAAACAACCAAACCCGCCAGCCCGGATGAAATCCTGTAGGGACGCTCATTAGAATGTCGTTCAACGAGCACGGCAACATCGAGCTCGCCCCCCACCGCCACAAAGGGGACAGGCCCCTTTGTGGTGGTTTTCGACTCTGGCGCTCAACTGTCTCGATCTGTAACACCTAGCTGCCGTTTTGGACCTCAGATGTTACAGATCGAGACGAAATGTTCAGCAGTTTCCGTTTATCTAAATCTGTAACAACTACTCGGCAAATAAGGGTCTACCTGTTACAGAACAAGACAAACCGCGGACCACCACAAAGATGTCTGCCCCCTTTGTGGCGGTTTTCGACAAAAAGAAGCCGCCCCGACAACAGAGGCGGCATCAAGCAAGTCTATTTTTAGCGTCCCTCAAGACCCAACGAGAACGCAGAAATGTAGCCCGGGGCTTACCCTTTCCCGAACGCGACCTTCGCGAAGCGCGTGAGCGGGCGGGAAAGGGTAAGCCCCGGGCGGACAATTAAGTGCGTTACTCGGCAGCGGCCTTGAACTTGTTGTAGTTGATCAAGCAGCCGGCCTTGACGATGGCACGCTCCTCTGCCGTCATATCGGCAATGTAGAGCTCAATCTGCTCAACCGCACCGTCGGCACGCACCACGTAGGCAGCGATGTTCTTCAGGTCGCCATCGAGCGCGGCACGGATACCCGGCACAAAGACGTAGTCGCCCACCTCAAGTTGGGCTCCGCTCCATCTGGAAGGGCACCATGCCCCAGTTCATCACGTTGGAGCGATAGCGCTTGGTGGCGTACTCGTGGACGATGTTGGCCAGGCCGCCAATCACGCGCTGGCAGCTCGCGGCCTGCTCGCGGGCGGAACCGTCGCCGGGCTTCTTGGCATAGAGCATAGAGCCGTACTCGGTCGCCTTGGCATCGGCCGTGACACCCGCGCCGGCAGTGCTCAAACACGCTGGCAAGCTCAGCATCGAGTGCCGCCAGGTCGCCCGCGGCCTCGCCGGCAACGCGGCGCTTCTCCACGGCGTCGACCTCCTTGGAGCGGCCACGTAGGCCGGGTCGCGGCGGCTGAGCGTAAACTCGGCCAGGCCCGGCGGGTTGGAGCGGAAGGAGCTCGTCTCGCCCGAGGGAATGAGCTCGTCGGTCGTGGTGACCGGGTCCATGATCTTGGAGCACACCTTGAGCAGGATGTCGTCGCCGAGAGGCTCCATCGCGGGCCACGGCTTGATGTTGGGGCCCTCGACCAGCTCGTCGGCAGGCTCCGCCTTGCCAAAGCCCCAGTACACGCGCTTTTTGTACGGCGCGTCGTCAAAGGTGTACTCGCAGGCCTCGTCCCAAGTCTCCTCGGGCAGGTCGGTCGCCGGCGTCAGGACGCCGCCGTTGGCAGCCGTCGCCGCAATGGAACGGGCGTCCATCAGGCCACGGCGCTCAGCTGGCCATTACCCGGCTTGAACCCTCGCGGTTGGGGAAGTTGCGCGTGGTGTGGCGGATCGAAAGGCCATTGTTGGCGGGCGTGTCGCCGGCGCCGAAGCACGGGCCGCAGAACGCCGTGCGCACAATCGCGCCGGCCTCCATAAGGTCGTAGATGTAGCCGCGGCGTGTAAGCTCGAGTGCCACGGGCTGGCTCGTGGGATAGACCGACAGCGAGAACTCGCCGCAGCCGGTGTTGGCGCCCTTGAGCACGCGGGCAGCCTGGACCACGGAGTCGTAGTTGCCGCCCGAGCAGCCGGCGATAACGCCCTGCTGCACGTGCAGCTTGCCGTCGATGATCTTGTCGAGCAGGCTAAAGTGCGTCTTGCCCTCGCCGATCTTGGCGGCCTCGAGCTCCACCTCGCGCAGGATGTCCTCGAGGTTCTCGTTGAGCTCGTCGATCTCAAAGCCGTTGGAAGGATGGAATGGCAGCGCAATCATGGGCTTGATGCTCGACAGATCGACCTCGACGCAGCGTCGTAGTAGGCAACATCGGCGGGCTTGAGCTCGCGGTAGTCCTCGCCGCGACCGTGCATGGTCAAAAACGCGTGCGTGTCCTCGTCGGTGGCCAGATGCTCGACAGGCAGGTGGTCTCGGTGGTCATGACGTCGACGCCGTTGCGGTAGTCGGTCGTCATGCTCGCGATACCGGGGCCCACGAACTCCATAACCTTGTTCTTAACGTAACCCTTGGCAAAGACGGCACGGATGATGCGAGTGCCACATCGTGCGGGCCGACGCCGGGGCGCGGGGCGCCGTGAGGTAGATGGCGACGACACCGGGATAGGCGACATCGTAGGTGTCGCGCAGCAGCTGCTTTGCCAGCTCGCCACCGCCCTCGCCCACGGCCATGGTGCCCAGAGCGCCGTAGCGGGTGTGCGAGTCGGAGCCCAAGATCATCTTGCCGCAGCCGGCGAAGTTCTCACGCATAAAGGAATGGATGACGGCGATATGGGGCGGAACGAAGATGCCGCCGTACTTTTGGCAGCCGAGAGGCCAAAGACGTGGTCGTCCTCGTTGATGGTGCCACCCACGGCACACAGCGAGTTATGGCAGTTGGTAAGCACGTAGGGCAGCGGGAACTGCTCCATGCCCGAGGCACGCGCCGTCTGGATGATGCCGACAAAGGTGATGTCGTGGCTCGCCATGGCATCGAAGCGAATCTTGAGCGCCTCGGGGTCGCCGGACGTATTGTGTGCCTGAAGGATCGAATACGCGATGGTGCCGCGCTTGGCATCCTCGGGTGTCTGCGTAATGCCGCGCTCAGCGGCCTCGGCCGCAGGCACAACCTCGCTGCCGCCGCGCAGGTAGATGCCGTCCTCGTACAGCTTGACCATACTGTCTCCCACTCTGCCCAAAAGATTTAGGCGCATAGCATACATTCGTTCAATATCGTGCCATAGAACGGTTGCGAGTGGGTTACGAATCTACACGTTCACTTTATCTCAGTAAAGCAAAGGACGAGCCCCTTGCATCACTCTCTGGACAAGGAGTGTCCCAAAGTGCCGGCACAAAAGGAACGTCCCAAGTGCCAAGTGCCGCAAGAATGTCCCCTTTGACCAGTCATTTAAGAACGTCCCCAATGACTACCGCATCCGGAGCAAGGCAACGCCGCAGGTAGAGGACGGACAGCGAGCGACGTCCAGAGCGAACAGGTTGGCATGAAAAAGGCAAGGCATAGACCTTCTGGTCATGCCTTGCCTTTTGAATGACAAATTGTCGCTCTGGACGTCGCGCAGCGTCGAGCCGTTACGCGTTCGGCAGAACGGCGTAACCTAGAGATCCCCGCCTGCGCCCAAAAGTTTGCGCATGACTTGCTCGGGGTTGACTGAGCCGTCGCGCGGGGCTAAGGCAGTGATCTTCTTCTGCATCTTGTACTCGTGCAGCTCGTCCTCGAGCTGGCGCACGCGGGCGCGGAGCTTTTCGTTCTCGCGCTCGCGCTCCTCGGCACGCTCCTTCATATCGAGAATGCGCACCACGCCGGCAAGGTTGATGCCCTCGTCAGTCAGCTGGTTGATGAGCTCCAGGCGCTCGATATCGGCACGCGAATACAGACGCGTGTTGCCGCCCGAGCGCTGGGGGTTCACCAAGCCCTTGGACTCGTAGACGCGCAGAGTCTGCGGATGCATGCCGGTCAGCTCGGCCGCCACGCTGATCATGTACAGCGGTTTGTTCCTATTGTCCTCGGCCATGCTACCTGACCCCTTTCCGTCTCGTTATCGTCCATCATAAGCCGCGGGCGCGGGCGTGCGCCACGACCGCCCTAGTACGTCGCCTTGTAACGGTTGACCTTCTCGCGATAGTCGCGCGTGTCGACCTCACGCAACTTGGCCATGGCGTCGCGCTCATCATCGGATAGGTTCGTGGGAACCTGCACCTTGATCTCGACAAGCAGTGCACCCGTGCGGCCGCGATGCTTAACGTCGGGCGCCCCATTTCCTTAAAGCGGAACTTCTTGCCCGTCTGGGTGCCAGCGGGCACCTTCAGACGAACCGTCGCGCCGCCGGGCGTCGGCACGTCAACCGTGCAGCCGAGCGCCGCCTCGTAGACCGAGACCGGTACCTCCATAGTCACGTCGGCACCTTTACGCTTAAACAGCGGATGCTCCTCCACGTGCGTGGTCACGACCAGGTCGCCGCGCTCGCCGCCGGCAACGCCGTACTCGCCGCGACGCTTGTAGCCGCAGCCTTGCCACCGTCGACCGCGCCCGCAGGCACTGAGACCGTAATTGTCTGTTGCTCGCCCGTCGAGGGA
>ENA-OQER01000547-OQER01000547.1-human-gut-metagenome-genome-assembly--contig:-NODE-547-length-20120-cov-2.978042_pt1 | contig 20120 bp, 26 predicted proteins | sample MGYA00242797_ERZ504639 | MGnify/ENA primary metagenome ERZ504639 (study PRJEB26092, sample SAMD00036306) | human gut metagenome | host: Homo sapiens | study: EMG produced TPA metagenomics assembly of...
TAAGGTAAAGGAGCCCAAAGAACGCCGGAAAGGCGGGAGCGGGAACGCTGATGGAGAACCGCAAGCGGAATGTCCATCTGCACGTCATGGTAACACCGGACGAGCTGGCGGCCATCCATGAGCGGATGGCCGAGGCGGGCATTTCCAACGCCGGGGCTTATGTACGGAAAATGGCTCTGAACGGTATATCCTGCACATCGACCTTACGCCCGTAAAAGAGCTGATCTCTCTGCAACGGCGCTGTTCCAACAATCTCAATCAGGTCGCCGTACACGCACACACCTATGGCGTGTACCCGGAGGAAATCGACGGATTGAAGCGGGACTATGAAAAACTGTGGGATGAGGTGTCAAAGGTGCTTATAGAATTATCTGCGTTAGTAGCAAAATGATTTGGAGGGGTGAAGTCGATAAGACATCACCCCTCCTTTTAAAATGTTCTAAAATCAAGTCCAAATGGCGTATTACACTCTAAAAATGGAATTTGAATGTCTAAGTTATACAATGAGCTGTAATCGCACTGAGAAAATGAAGTAATATCACTCCCGCAAAAAGAGGTTGTACGGTTATGCGATATGTCATAAAAAATAAAGCCAACCGGAAATGTTGATATTTCGGAACAAAATTCCATGTTTCCTGTTTTTATATTTAATTGTGTTTGAAAAGGAACAAGACGATCTACATGACCAGCATGAAGATACATACAGACTTTATATATGCTCGTATCAAAATTGGTGCTACTTTCATTTAATAAAAAATCTTTAAATGAGATTCCGAATTGTTCTGTATTCAGAGAACAAAACATAGAAATAACCTGTTTGAAAAAAGCTAACAAATTTATTTGTTCTACATGAAAAGACAACCCTTGTTTTCGCTTTTCTTTTGGAATTTTTAATATTTCCGCCCCAATAGCTTTAATGAAATCAGAATAGGTTACACCATATTTTGCACCGGTAAAACTATTACATTCCCCACACAATGTAAAAAACCCGGTTCCTTGTTGAAATTGTTTATATTTCAGACCTTCAATATCCCATGGAGCACGATTATCTTTTTTATTTTCCATCAGTTCTTTAACTGTGCTCATTTTTCGTCTTTGACTATTAAAAGCTGCTTCTGGTGGGATATGTTCATAAGTTAATTTTTTATATTCGCCACAAATATGGCAAATTCCAGTATGTTCTTGTCTTGCCATGTGCCACCTCCATACTTTATTTTATCGCAATGTTTCGTGCAAGTCAAAAGAAACGACTCAACATGATGGTCCTAACTCTCTAGGACAGGATTCACTAATCTTTCGCAACATTTATGTCCCCGGGCAGGCATGATAAAATAGAGGTAGGAAGGATAGATAAAGGAGGTTTTGAAGATGAAGATACTGCTGAAAATATTGGTTGCTCCCTTTGCTTTAGCGTTGTCCCTTCTGGCGGCTCTGCTGGTGTTCCTGTTTGATATTTGTGCCGTCCTGCTGACGATTGCCTCTGTGATTCTGGTGGTGCTGGGTGTCGTTCTCTTTTTCACGCCGACGCCCATAGGCGGGATTGTATTTCTGTTTCTTGCCTTCCTTCTTTCGCCGTATGGACTGCAAGCGGCGGCGGGCTCCCTTCTTTGGGCGCTGGACGGAGGCAAATCCGCTCTGTACCGGTTTCTGGCAAGTTAAGCAGCCTCGGGCCATACTGGCCCGAAGTCGGGGCGGTCTGAATGGGCCGCCCCTTTCTCATGGAAAGGAGGAATGATTTTTGGCTACCACAACTTTGTTACAGCGCCATGCGGGCGAAGGCGAAACGATTGCTGAGGCTATCCGGGATTGTCTGGACTATGGCAAGGACCCGGAGAAAACAGAAAGCGGAAAGTATATCTCCGCTTATGAATGTGATCCGGCCACCGTGGCGGACGAGTTCCTTTTGGCAAAGGCCAGCTATGCCGCTATGACGGGCCGGGAACAGAAGAAAGAAAATAATGTGCTGTGCTATCAGATACGACAATCCTTCTATCCGGGCGAGATCACCCCGAAGGAGGCGAACCGTATCGGCTATGAGCTGGCTATGCGCTGGACAAAGGGGCGGCACGCTTTTATCGTTACCACGCACACCGATAAGCAGCACATCCATTGTCACATTTATTACAACTCCACCACCCTTGACTGCACCCGGAAATTCCGAAATTTTTGGGGCTCCAGCTTCGCCCTTCGGCGGCTCTCTGACAGGCTGTGCCTTGAAAACGGGCTATCCATCGTGGAGAACCCGAAGCCCCGGAGCAAGGGCAAGTATCGGAACTATGGAGAGTGGCAGAAAGACCGGAAAGGGCCGCTTTCCTATCAGGACAGGCTGCGCCTTGCCATTGATACTGCGTTGGCGGAACGCCCCGCTGATTTGGACGAATTTCTCAATTTGATGAAGCGGGCCGGGTATGAGGTCAAGACGGTTCGGGGCGGCGGTATCAGCTTCCGGCTGACCGGGCAGGGACAGGAACGCTTCACCCGTCTGCGTGCCTCCACGCTGGGGGACGGCTACGACTTGCAAGATGTTCTGTCCGCCATTGAGGGCAAAGAAAAACGCCCCGGGCACTCGGAGCGGAAAATCAGTCTGGCTGTGGATATTCAAGCAAAGCTGGCTGCCGGTAAGGGGCCGGGATATGAACGCTGGGCGAAGGTATTTAACATTAAGCAGATGGCCGCCGCTCTTGCTTATATACAGGACAATGGCCTGACCGATTATGAGCAGTTGGCACAGAAAGCCACCGAGGCAGCAGACCGTTTTCATACCATTTCCGAGCAGATCAAGCAGACGGAACAGGCCATGAAAACCAATGCCGGGCTAAAGGCCGCAACGGTTCAGTATGCCAAAACCCGTCCAGTCTTTGAGCAGTATAAGGCGACGAAGTACAGCCGGAAATTCCTTGCGGAGCATGAGGCCGACCTTGAACTGTACCGGGCTGCACAAGCGGAAATGCGCTCTCTGCTGGGCGGGGCGAAGCTCCCTAAAATGGATGTGCTGAAGGAGGAAGGCCGCAAGCTCACAGCAAAGAAAAAACAGCTCTATGGAGAATACCAGAAGGCACGACGGGATATGCAGGAGATCGTCACGATCAAGGCGAACATTGACACTCTGATGGGCTACACCGAGCCGGGAAGAAAGCAGGAAAAGGAGCGTTAAGGTTATGAAAATAAGGAGCAAAGCGACGCTGACACTTCGGGCCATGTTGGCCCGAAGATACGGGTTTGGGGCGAGCCCCAACAAGCCGCCTTTGTGCACTTGTGGCCACAGAGGCATTGCTTGCCACTTAGCGACAGCCCCTAAAATGACGCAAAAAAACAGAGGCCCTTATTCTGGAACCTCCGTTTCCCTGGCTTTCTTAATGCCTTCGGCTGTGGCTTCTATCACGACAAGCTCTTTTTCATTCATGGAGTTTAGAAGTACATCAATGTGCTTTCTACAAGAGCTTGACCTTGCCCCTCCGTCCGCATGAATAAACTGGTCAACTGAAACGTCAAACATAGTAATGAGTTTAACAAAAAGGTCGAAGCTGGGATATTGACCTTTGTTCTCAATATTCATAATGGTACGGGAGTCACGGTCTACTAATTCCGCAACATAGGCTTGTGTCCAGCCCTTTTCTTCTCTGGCTCGTTTGAGAGCTGCCCCGAGGCCGTGAAAGTCAAACCTTCTTTCATCTTGGTTCATTCTCATATCACCCTATATCATTGTACATTTCTGGTCAGGTTATGAGAATGTAATCAAATTTGATGTAAGGTAGTATTTTGTTTCATTTCAAAAGTGGTTCTGCCTTGCTCTAATGCAACAGAGACGGTATAATTAAAATAATATGTGAGCTTTAATTCGGAAATCTGAGAATGATAAGGAGATAATAGTATGGAAACTGGAACACACCCACATCTTCTGATTATTGAAGATGATGTGCTGCTCAATGATATGACGAAGCGGCTTTTGACCCAACATGGTTATTGCGTAACCTCTGCATATTCTGGAAGCGAGGCGCTTCTGTTGATTGAGAAAGGCACTTTTGACTTAATTTTACTTGATTTAATGCTGCCCGGCATACCGGGGGAAACAGTATTGGAAAAGATGAAAAGCACGATGGATATTCCGATTATCGGTGTGTCCGCTAAAACGGATATAGACAGCAAAGTGAACCTCATACGAAATGGTGCAGATGATTACATCACAAAGCCATTCGACAATCAAGAGCTTCTGGTGCGGATTGAAGCAGTGCTCCGGCGCTTTCAGAAGTCTACCACCCCCAACAATAGCAAAATACTTCGCTTTAAGGACTTGTCCCTTGATACAGAAGCTATGGAGGCTAAAATCAGGAATACCCCCATTACTTTGACACGGTATGAATACCTGATTTTGCAACTTCTGATGTCCTCGCCCTCAAAGGTATTCACAAAGAACAATATTTTTGAAAGCGTGTGGAATGAAAATTTATCGGGGACGATAATGCAATCAATGTCCACATTGGAAATCTCCGCAAGAAGCTTGCCAAGGTCAATCCAGAGGAAAAGTATATTCAGACGGTTTGGGGCCTCGGTTTCAAAATGCAGGGCTAATCCTTAGAGAAATCTTATGAAGTTTGCACACCAGTCTGCTACAATAAGACAGCATGGAAAGGGGATGATTATTTTGGAGACTGCTTTGGAAACAGCCGGGTTGACCTATGTTTTCCCGGATGGAAACGGAATTAAAAATATCGCGTTTCAGGTAAAACGCGGAGAAATCTATGCACTGTATGGCGGCCATCACGCCGGGAAATCTGTACTGTTGCAAACCATTATAGGTACACTTAGACCTCAAGCTGGTACGCTCAAATTATTTGGCAATATAGACTATCAGAAGGAGCGCCGCCGGATTGGGTTTGTACCACAAAAGCCTGTGACAATCGGCTCTCTGTCACCTGCTGATATGCTGCGTTATTTTTCTTCCGTTTTTGGAACCACAGAAATCCATATTTTAGATATACTGCATTTGAACCTGAAAGAGAAAAAGGCGGTACGGCGATTGCCATTATCGACCCAGCGTTTAGTGAATTTGGCTGTTGCCCTTTTGGGAAATCCAGATATGATAATTTTGGACGATCCTTTTTCCGGGCTAGATAAGGGAGAATGTGAACACCTGCTTTCTGTTCTGAACTATCTGCATGAAATCAACCATACCACACTTTTAATCTCTGGACAGGATTATACGCTGCTTTCCCGGCTTGCATCCAAATATGGCGTAATGGCAGATGGAAAGCTGCTTTGTGAGCTTACGGCTGGGGAATTGAAAGAGAGCTGCCAGCGGTGCATAAAGATAAGAACTCCACAATTAGAACGGGCTATTACGATTTTAAGCCAGCAGTTCCCGGATTTTGAAGTGTTGGGTCATGACCTGATTAGAATTTTTCATTGTAATGAGCAATCCGGGGAAATCAATACGCTGCTGGTTCATTCCGGGATAGAGGTATTAGAAATCTGGCTTGCCGGTATGGAGCCGACCGACTATCTTTTGAAAATGACAGGAGGTGCAAAGAGTGATTCAGACGATGCAAAGTGAGTTGTTCCGTATCCGCAAAAGCCGCCTGTTTTGGGCCTGCCTCGTATTGGCTGCGTTTTTTGTCTTTGCACTTGCCCTGACCTTTTATCACAATTCGGTAAATGGTATGCTTCCGGTTATATCACTGGTTTCGTTCACGGAGTTTCTGTTTTCAGATTACAGTCTGATTTTTCCATTGACGCTCTTTTTGTGCCTGTACTTTACAGAAGATTTTCATACCGGCACATACAGTATCACACTTTCTAAAGGTACAAGCAGAGTACACCTATTCTTTGGAAAACTGCTGGCCTCATGGGGTGGCGTTTTATTTTTTCTGTTTGTATGCTTTGGTGTTGCGTATTTGTCAATTCTGATGATGGGAGCATCCCGGTATGACATAAAGTATTCGTTTTCTGCAATCGGAGTCTTTCTTTTGTTTCAATGCCTGTGCTTTTTAGGTTACACTGCATTTCTCAATTTGTTAAGTTACCTGCTCCGGCATCGGATCATTGTTACGATTACCGCATTTTTTATGCTGGGGGTTTTGTATTTATATCTCACAAAGATAAGTACAGCACTGGATATGGATTATTCGCTCTACAAGTATTGGGTTGTAGGGCTATCTCATAGCTTGCAGATCAATACCTTTGGGGAGGATTTAATACCCATTTGTTTGACACTGGTAGTATATCTGTTTTTACCAACAGCTATTTCGCTCTCCCTGTTTCTAAGGTTGGACTTGCGCAATTTGGAAAGGCGGTGATGGCTACATGATGGTGTTATGTATCTTGCTTGCAATGCTTTCCCTGTTTTTGTCCCTGAAACTGATTTATCAGCGAAAGTTGGTTCAGAAAGTAAAAAAACAGATTGACTTTCTGATTGACCGTGATACGCAAACCGAAATTATGGTGGAAAAAACGGATGGGACAATACAGGATTTGGCTGCAAGTATCAATCATCTTCTGAAAAAATATCGTAGCATGGGGCAGGAAATTGAACGGAGCGATACACTGTTCCGAGATACCATTACCAGTCTTTCCCATGACTTGCGAACGCCGCTGGCAACAGCAAATGGCTATATCCAGCTCTTACAGGAACAGGATTTAACAGGGGAGCAAAAAGAATATGCAACGATTGCGGGAGAAAGAATTTCCGCTGTAAAGCTGCTTCTCGACCAACTGTTTGAATTTGTAAGGATTGAGGCCGACGAACTGAAATTGAATTGTAGAAATACGGATATACACAGTGTACTTCGGGATGTTGTCGCCTCATACTACGGCGATTTTGAACAGAAAAAATGTGTCCCCTATATCGTTATCCCAAATCCACCAGCTATCATTGGGGCGATCCAGATGCCTTGACCCGGATTTTCTCAAATGTGGTTTATAATGCACTTGTTCACGGGGAGGGAAATTATCAAATCACCGCAGCGATAGAAGAAGCTCAAACGGTCATAACCATTAAAAATGCGTCGAGCAGTATTCAGCAAGAAGATATTCCTCATTTGTTTGACCGTTTTTACACCACCGACCAGTCACGAACAAAAAAGACAACCGGGCTGGGATTGGCAATCGCTCAAAGACTTGTGACCCGCATGGCGGGCAAATTGTCGCTTCCTTGCAAAACGGTATCTTTGCAATTCAAGTCGTGTTTCCCATTGTCAATTCCTAAAGGGCTGCTTCGGCGGCTCTTTTTCATCCTTAGACTTTCCTTAGACTTTTCTCAAACAAATCTTAAACCTCTTTGGTAAAGTATGAGCCATAGGAGGTATAAACAAATGGTTAAAGTAGCTTTAGTGGTTTCTATCATCGCTTTGGCGGTGTGCCTGCTCACGGCCTTGCATGGCGTATTGAGCGATGGACTAAAAGGACTAAAACAGAGATCAAAATCCATTGGTATTTCATTTTTGATTTATGCTGTGGCCTTTTTGCTTTTCATCTTTTTTCAATAACGGAGGTATTTCATGCTGCAAATCAAAAAATGTAAATTTGAATGTTGGAAATACCGCATTGCTGTCCAACATCAACTTGACTTTAGAGCAAGGAAAAATCTATGGTGTACTGGGGCCAAACGGAGCCGGTAAAACAACACTGTTTAAGTCCATGCTGGGTCTGACTGCCTTTTCGGGAGAAATCCTCTCTGATGGACAGCCCGTTTCCAGTAGATGTTTTGGAAGTTTGATTGAATACCCGGCTTTTTACCCCCGGCTCACCGTAGAGGAAAATTTGAAGCTCCACGCACAATATTTAGGTCTGAAAAGACCAAACATCGAAGTGGCGCTCAAACAAGTGAACTTGCTGGATGCCCGAAAAAAGCTGTTCTCTCAACTTTCTTTGGGGATGCGCCAACGACTGGGAATTGCTCGCGCCTTTTTAGGCGATGTTCAATATTTACTGCTGGACGAACTACCAACGGTCTTGATCCGATGGGGATAAAGGAAATCCGGCTGCTTCTGAAAGAACGCTTAAAATCTCCCCAACACTGTATTTTGGTATCAAGCCATAATCTGACGGAGATTGCTGCTGTCACGGATGTTCTTATTTTCATTCGTGACGGAAAAATCATCAAGATTGTAGAAAACGACTATAACGAAAAGGAACTGGAAGCCCTGTATGAGGATATTATGACTTCCGGCCAGAGGGAAGAAGCATAATGGGAGTGTTGATTAAAAATGAGTTTTACAAGTTGAAGCGGGAATGGTTTATGGTATTTCTTCTGCTGTTGTCGCTTCTTCCCATCATTACCGGCGGAGCAGGAGCAATTTTCAACAGTAGCACAACATCACTTGCTGACCTGTTCTTCTTTATGAATAACCAGTTTTCCATGTTCTTCCCAATGGTGCTCTTCATTTTGATTGGTTCGCTGTTTTATCAGGAATACAAAAACAAAACTTACATCAACTGGATTACCTACGGGTTTTCAAAGAAGAAGCTCTTTCTATCGAAGTTACTGTCAGCGTCGTTATCGGCATCTGTTTTGCGGCTGTCTTATTTATCGCATTTGGCCTATTGGTGGCGATACTCAATGGAGCTGGCAGGTTGACCGGCGGTATTTCCCTGTTCCTCAAGCTGGCAATCGGGTTTGGAATTGAAGCCGGTGTTGTCGTTTTTGTAACGACCTGTTTAGGGGCAATCGTTATCAATCTGAGCCGCAATATTATTGTAACAAGCGTTGTCGGAGTTATATATGGCTTTGTATCTTGCCTGTTCATCGGTTCAGAAAGAGGCTTTGTCATTCCGGGTAGCTTTGCATATCGTGTGTCTATGTTCTTCTCGGATAAATCCACTTACTATGAGGTGCCTATATCGGCCACCATTGGCGGATGTATTAGCATTGTATTTTGCTTTATTGTTCTGTTTCTGGTTGGATTGATTGTCTTTTCTCATAAGAAAAAAATAGAAAATTAACTGCCGGACGACGGCAAAAGAAAAAAAGCCGTCGTAAAGCAGACACATTCTCGCGCCTATGATACGGCGGTTTTGAGAAAATCAGAGCCGCCGTTTCTTTTCGTCTATCCTAAACCAACGACGACCTAACACCGTGTAAATCCACGGCGGCATATAGGAGGATTGCCGCCGTGTCTATTTTTGCCTTTTTTCATAGCACCCATGACCTACATCAGTTAAAAAAAGCATAGCTCCGCCTCCGGGTTATTCCGGCTATGTATGCGAAATTTGTTGGAACCTTAATTATTATGTCATTTCATGCGTCCGTGTGGCTTCATGCCGCCCGGGCGCTTTTGCGTTCTTATGCGTTAGCTTCGGGTCATGTTGGCCCGAAGTCATTCCCCGGTGCCGCTCCCCGCCGCCTTCGTTTCGGTCACTCGTCAACCAACAACCGAAACGGAGGTCAATATGGCTATTATCAATTGCGGGACTATTACCCATTCTATACATCGGATTGCTTCATGGAAGTATCGGAAGAAGTTGCAGAAATGTTCAAAGAGTTTGATCGTAAAGAGGCTGCTTATCGGCTGCGTACATACCGCCACAAAGCCTACTATTCCCTTGATCGGGATGACGGGCTGGAGCATGAGGCTGTCTTTGTCGCTTTATCTCCCCATGAACTGTATGAGCGGAAAGTGACCATGCAGGAACTTCACGCAGCGATTACCAGTCTGCCAGACAAACAGGCAAAACGGATTTACGCCCATTTCATTCTCGGCATGACCAAACAGGACATTGCCCGGGCAGAGGGCGTCCATGAAAAAGTAGTTCGTGTCGCAATCGAGCGAGGTCTGCGTCGCTTAGAAAAAATTTTGAAAAATTCTTTGTAAGGCGTACCGATTTAGGCCGGAAAATGAAATGGCTTATGAGAGGCAAAACAACTTCGGGTCACAATGGCCCGAGGTTCAGATAAAGCCTCATGCAGATTGAAAATTGAATAAAAAGACACCCGGATACGAAGGGAAACGCGCTGTGTGACAGACCCGCCATGACCTCGGATTTCAGAGAATACAGTCTTTGTAAAACTGAGCGAGCGAACAGGTCCATGCCATAGGTGGGGCAAGGCTGGCTCCACCGGAACAGGCGCAGAACCCGGATACTTGCGTTTAGTCACAGTCCGAGCGTTGAAGCGGCCTTGCAAGCCGTGAGCCGTCGCAGGCAATGAGAACGCCTTGCCATCAGAATGGGAGAGTTGAAATACTATGGGGCATGAAGCCTATGCCCGTCCGGTGTGTCTGAAATGAAGTGAAAACCTATGGGGAGCCCCCGGCAATGCTGTCTGATGATAGGCCAACCAATCCGGCGTGGCTCCCCATCTTTTCAAAAAAGGAGCACTTTATGGGAAATGCGTTTGGAATGATCCCCGGCTTGGAACCGGACGAATGGAGCAATGACGCCTGCCGTGGTTATGTCATTATGGCAATGGAGAACTGCGGATTTTCAAAGAAGGATATACGGCGAGTTGTGGGGCAACTTTATGAAATATTTGACCTCAACAGCGTGGAGGACGCCAAAGAAAAGTACCTTTCCAGTCCTTGCTGACCTCGGGCCACATTGACCCGAAGTGGAGAAAGCTCAAAGGGCGGCACCTGCTGGGTGCCGTCTTTTGACATTTCCCCACGGGACAAGTGGGAAAGGCTGGCATATACACGCACTTTCGCAAAGGAGGTTTTCAATGACGCAAGCTGTCACTTATGAACGAGAAACAAAGTCTGTCGCATTTCAAGGGAAGATCATTGTGCTGGAAAGCCTCACGCCGGTACTTCCCCCGAAGGAGAAAGAACAGCGCAAAAAAGAAATTGAGCGTTGTCTTTACGAGGTGTTCAGTAAATATGGGGACAGATTTCCCTAATCATTCGCAACATTGTTGTCCGGGGCTGCTGATGGTATAATATAGTTGTAAGGTTGGTAGCTCCATTCCAACAAGGAAAGGAGCCCAATATGGAATTTATCAGAGAAGATTGTATTTACGCAAGACAGTCAGTAGACCGCAAGGACAGTATCAGCATTGAAAGTCAGATCGACTTTTGCAAGTATGAATTGAAAGGCGGGAGCTGCCGGGTATTTAAGGACAAAGGTTATTCCGGTAAGAATACGGACAGACCGGAGTTTCAAAAGCTGCTGGGCGAGATCCGCAAAGGAAAGGTCCGGCGGGTCATCGTGTATAAACTGGACCGTATAAGCCGCTCTATTCTGGACTTTGCAACGATGATGGAGCTGTTTCAAGAGTATGATGTGGAGTTTGTATCATCCACAGAAAAGTTTGATACTTCGACCCCGATGGGCCGGGCCATGCTGAATATCTGCATTGTATTCGCCCAGCTTGAACGTGAGACAATTCAGAAGCGTGTTACAGACGCCTACTATTCCCGGTGCCTGAAAGGCTTTCACATGAGCGGACAGGCACCATACGGTTATCAGTTAGAGCCTACTGTGGTAGAGGGTATCCGCACAAAGAAAATGGTTGCCGACCCCGTAGCCGCCGACCATGTTCGGCTGATGTTTGAAATGTACGCTGAACCGGAAACCTCCTTCGGAGATATTACCCGATACTTCGAGGAACATGACATAAAAATTTATGGCAAATCCATGTTCCGTACATTTCTTTCCCAGCTTTTAAGAAACCCCGTTTACGCACAGGCCGATTTGGAGCTGTACGAATTTTTCAAGAGTCAGGGTGCAGCGATTGTCAATGACGCTTCTGACTTTGCCGGAACAAACGGCTGCTATCTCTATCAGGGGCGGGATGTGAAGGAGGACAAGGACAGGTGCTTAAAAGACCAGATACTTGTTATCGCTCCCCATGAAGCACTCATTTCCTCTGACACATGGCTGAAATGCCGGAAAAAACTTATGGCAAATACCACCTTCCAGCAGGGGCGGAAACCGAAGAACACTTGGCTGGCTGGAAAAATCAAATGCGGGCATTGTGGGTATGCTCTGAAAGCCACCCATGTACCAAACAGCACCGGATATTTCCGCTGTACCAAACGGACGGAAAACAAAGGCTGTCCGGGCTGTGGGAAAATCCGCAAAGAAGAATTTGAGCAATTCATTTTCTCGGCCATGCAGGAAAAGTTCAAAGACTTTCAGATACTCCACGGCAGAGAGGAAAAAGTCAATCCGAAACTGACCGCCTATCAAGTGGAGCTGGCACAGGTGGAGGCAGAAATTGAAAAGCTGCTGGATACGCTAACCGGAGCCAATGCGACCTTGCTTGCCTACGCTAACAAAAAAATTGAAGAACTGGACACCCGACGCCAGACCATTTCAAAGGCAATCGCTGAATTGAGCGTTGAAACCATATCTCCCCAGCAGATAAAGAAGTTATCCTATTATCTCGACAACTGGGACAGCATAGATTTTGACGACAAAAGAAAAGCCGCCGATGGTTTGATCTCTACGATCAAGGCCACCAGCGACCGTGTTCAGATAGAGTGGAAAATCTGACATTTCCGCTCTATCGCCCCTCATTTCTATTTTATCTTGTTTGTACCCCTTGTACACCGATGTTTAAGTGCCTTTCGGGAAATTCGTTTATTTGCACATGTACTAATATTCTTTGTCAGAAAGCATTTTAGCAAAACACCTGCATTTCCATTTCGCCTGATTCATGTTATACTTAACTACCAGAAACACCAACGAAGAAAGGACGGTTTACTTTGAAACAAATTGATTTTGAAAATGGAAAAATCACCGACAATATCTTAAAAGCGGCTCTGCCCATGCTGGTCGCTCAGATTCTGAGTCTGCTTTATAATATCGTGGATCGCATCTATATTGCACGTATCCCGGATATCGGCACAACGGCTCTTGGAGCGGTCGGACTCTGTTTTCCGATCATTGTGATCATCACTGCTTTCAGCAACCTGTTCGGAAGCGGCGGTGCACCGCTCTTTTCGATCGAGCGTGGAAAGGGTGATCACGAAAATGCCTGTCAGATCATGCATACTTCATTTTCCATGCTGACGCTCTGCTCAATCCTTCTGATGCTGACCGGTTTGATCTTTGCAAAACCCATTCTCACGCTGTTTGGTGCCGGCCGTGAGAATTTTGACTATGCCTGTCCTTATCTGATGATCTATCTGCTTGGAACGTTTCCGTCCATGGTCGCGACCGGCATGAATCCTTTTATCAACGCCCAGGGATATGCGACCACCGGTATGATCTCGGTGGTGATCGGTGCTGTTGCCAACCTGATCCTTGATCCGATCTTTATTTTTGCGTTCGGCATGGGAATCCGGGGTGCTGCAATCGCAACCGTCATCTCACAGATTTTGTCGGCTGCTTTCGTACTTCATTTTCTGCTTTGCAAGGCAGAATACAAGGTTCGTCTGCTGCACAGAGAAGAAATCCGTGCCTCTTCAAAATATGCGAAAAATATCATCAGCCTCGGAACTGCCGGATTTATCATGCAGCTGACAAACAGCCTGGTAACAATCTGCTGCAATCACGTACTTTCTGTCACCGGCGGAACGCTCTATATTTCTGTCATGACAATCATCTCCAGCGTGCGTCAGGTGGTTGAGACACCAATCTATGCAATCACGGAAGGTTCTTCTCCTATTATCAGCTACAATTATGGTGCTCATCGTTACAAACGTGTAAAACAGGCAGCTGTTACATGGATCATGGCACTCATTTATACACTGCTGGCATGGCTTGCGATCATTCTTGCACCGGAATTTCTGATCAGCATTTTCAGTTCTGATAAGAGTCTGCTGGCAGATGCCGTCCCTGCCATGAAACTGTATTTCGGAGCGTTTATTTTCATGCTTCTGCAATACATCGGACAGACTATATTTAAATCCTTAAACAAAAAGAAACAGGCGATCTTCTTCTCCCTACTCCGTAAAGTAATCATCGTTATTCCTATAACTTATCTGCTCCCGTATGCATTTCATATGGGAACAGACGGCGTATTCCTTGCAGAACCAATCTCAAATATTATCGGAGGCAGCCTGTGCTTTCTCGTTATGATAATAAGCATACGCAAAGAGTTACGTGAGTAAATCAATATATTCAAGAATGCCTCCGGCATTCTTGCTGCGAGGTTCGTTGTCATCTTTTTATAAATACTGCCCCACTTCCGCTTTATTGTTGGTATAAGCGATCGCATCGTCTCTTGTGATAAATCCCTGCCGCACGAGTCTGGACAGATCCATATTCAGGGTATGCATATCGCTGCTGCTTCCAGTCTGCATCATTGCCGGGATCTGGTGTGCCTTTCCTTCGCGGACGAGGTTGAGGATGGCATCCGTACCGACAAGAAGTTCGGTCGCTGCCACGCGGGCTGTTCCACCGCCGCATGGGATCAGGCACTGGCTGACGATTCCTTTTAATGTTCCGGCGAGCTGGGCACGCACCTGGTTCTGTCCCCCGGTCGGGCAGGCATCTACGATACGCTCTACGGTCTGTGCCGCTCCGGTCGTATGCAGTGTGGAAAGTACGAGATGTCCGGTCTCGGCAGCGAGCAGTGCTGTGGAAATTGTCTCGTAATCTCGCATCTCTCCTACTAATATGACATCCGGTCTTCTCGCAGGCACTGCGGATCGCAGACGCAAAATCGGTAATATCTTCGCCAACTTCTCTTTGATGGATCAGGGACTGTTTACTCTCATACACGTACTCGATCGGATCTTCGATGGTGATGATATGGCGGTCGCTGTTCTGGTTCATATGCTCGATCATAGCTGCAAGGGTGGTTGATTTTCCGCTTCCGGTCGGTCCGGTAACGAGGATCAGTCCACGCGGCTCCATTGCCATTTTATATAAAATGGTCGGCATTTTCAGTTCTTCCAGCGTCGGGATCGTGGAATTTAAGAGTCGGATCGTGGCTGCTATTTTTTCTGCTGGCGAAATACATTGACACGCTGGCGGCATCCGTCCGATGTGCGGATCGCAAAGTCGGCATCGTTTCCGTTTGCGAAATGTTTTTTCTGTTTTTCGTTCATCATGGATTGCAGAAGTTCTGCGGTTTCGTCTGCACTGTACTGTGTCTGTGCCTGCACCAGTCTGCCATGCACGCGATATCTGGTTTGCATCCCTTCGGAAATGTGGATGTCGGACGCTCCGCAGGCTCTCGCTTCCCGGATGATCGCATCCATTTTCTGATTGTTAAATTCTATTGCTGCCATATCGTATCTTCCTTTTTGTCTTTATTCATAACTGATCTTCATCAGTTCTTCCGGTGTTGTCATTCCTTCTTTTACCAGGATCAGTCCGCTCTCTTTCAGGGTTCGCATATGCTGATGTTCTCTTGCATAGGCTGAGATCTCTTCCACGGAATTGTGATTGACGATCATGCGGCGGACGGTGTTGTCGATTGCCAGGATCTCATGCACGGCAATACGGCCTTTGTAGCCGGTGTTGTTGCATTGGGAGCATCCCATGCCTTTTCGCACGATCTTGACGTCTTCACCCAGAAAAAGCCGCTCCTGCTCGGTTGTTTCCACTTCTTTTGCACAGTTCGGGCAGACTTTTCGCAGCAGTCGCTGTGCCACCAGACCGACGAGGGAGTTCGCCACCAGATAGGTCTCCACACCCATATCTTCGAGTCGCACGATACTGGATACGGCATCGTTTGTATGTAAGGTACTTAATACCACATGACCGGTGATCGCCGCACGGACTGAGGTTCCGGCTGTCTCACCGTCTCGCGTCTCACCTACCATGATACGTCCGGGTCCTGTCGCATCAGTGCCCTCAGTCCCACATCAAACGTCAGACCTGCGACCGGGTTTACCTGTGTCTGGTTGATACCCGGAAGGTTCTTCTCCACCGGGTCTTCGATTGTGGAAATATTAATGTTTCTTCCGGTCAGGTATTCCAGGATCATGTACAGTGTCGTAGATTTTCCGCTTCCGGTCGGCCTGTGATATAAATGATCCCGTTCGGATAATTCAGAAGCGGTGCAAACTGTTTATAGCTGTATTCATCCATACCGAAATGGTCCGCATGCTCCAGTTTGCGTTGAAAGCCATGATTCGCATAACGGCTTTTTCACCGAACACAGTCGGCAGAATAGAAACTCGAATGTTGACCTGGCCATCGTCCAGCGACACTCGGAAATGTCCGTCCTGCGGCAGTCTCCTCTCGGCGATATCCAGGTTTGACAGGATCTTGATACGTGCGATCAGCGGTGCATGGATGTTTCGCTGGATATTTACATACTCCATGATCACGCCGTCGATACGCATACGCACACGGGTCTCTTTTTCAAACGGCTCAATATGAACGTCGCTCGCCCCCGTCTTGATGGCACGCTCGATCAGACTGTTCAAAAGCCTGATGATCGGTGCTTCATCGTCACTGTTGTCCAGATTTTCGATCTCCATTTCAGCCATCGCACTCGATGTGGAGAATCCAACGTTTGCCTGTTTGGCAGCTCTTCTGGCACTGACCTCGGCAAAATAATAGGAAATCGCCTGTTTCAGCGGTGCTTCCTCACTCAGCAGGATTTCCAACTGACATCCACTCTGCTGTCTTACTTCCTCCAGTGCGAAATAATTCAGCGGGTCGTTCGTCACGATCTGCATATTGTGGTCTTTGACATGAACCGGCAGGATCAGGTTCTTTTCTGCCAGTCCTTTATCGATCATGGCAACGGCTTCTATGTTTATGACCAGCTGTGCCACATCTACGATCCGCAGCTGAAGTCTGCTCGCCAGTGCCTCCAGTACCTGCGTCTCGGTGACAAATCCAAGCTCCATCAGGATCTGTCCCACTCGTTTATCTCTATGTTCTTTCTGATATGCTAATGCCTGACTGATCTGCTTTTCTGTGACATAGCCCTTCTCAGTAAGAATTTCACCGATTCTAAGATTCGTCTTCAATCAGCGATTCACCTCCGATTTCTCCGCAGGTATATACGGCAAGATCACACCGGCAGTTCATGCTCTGCACGCTTTTTAAATTCTCACTCACATAGATCGTATTGCTCAGTTCAAAGGAACGTGCCTGAATCCCCGGATAATTTCTCGCCAGATCATCGAGAAGGATTTGATCTCGCTCTCACTTCCCTGGACCGTGACCGAAACCATGGTAGTGTTTGTATAGTCAAACTGTGGTGCAGCGTAAAAACCTGAATCGGTGCCGTCCCCGTCCGTTTCTACCTCAGTCTCACCGTTTAATTCCTCTTCGGCGGTGACACATGCGTCTCAGATGCCTTGGCGGAAGCAGAATATAAGACATCGGGATGCCCGGTGTTGTCTCGGAAATGCTTAAATTCACCGGAAACAGATTATGCTTTAAAATGATCCCTGTGACCAGCTCATCCACCTGCTGATTTTCCATCAGGTCGTAATAACCTTTGGAAAGCTCTTTCAGCTCCGACTGCTGTTTGATGATCTTTTCCTCGATAAATGGCCTGGAATCGATCATCTGCTGCATCTCCATCTGCTGCTCTTCCACCTGTGTTTTCTCCAGATCGAGATCCTGGTGTTTCCCGACCCCCGGAAGGATCAGAAAACGAAATGTGAAGAAAATGATCAGAACGCACGCCAGCACCTTTAAAAGAACGATGTCGCCCGGCTTTAACTCCAGCTCTAATTTCAATTTTCCGCACCTCCCGTCTCGATTTCTGTCTCTGTCTCATCGGATTTCAAAATGCAAGACAGTGCCAGAGAATATGTTTTTTCTTGACTCTGGTAGGTGTAACCGGTGTAATCCAACGATGCAAATAATCCTGTTTTCTGAAGTTTCTGCACATAAGTCGGTATATCAATAACTTTCTGACTAACCGCATCAAACGTCAGCTTTCCGGTATCGGCATCCATCGTCTTGATATGCACTTCCATATCACGGCCGCTGGCATTCTCGATCGTCGAGATCATTTTTTTTGTCAGATCCGGGTAAGTATCGAGGTTTGCCGTCATCTGCCTCACCTGATCCTGTGCCTCCGCCAGCTTGTCGCTCTTCTGCTGAATGGCATTCGCCTCCTGATAAGCCGCCTGCACCTGCTCATCGTTGATCCAGTCATTAACATCGTTGATCTGCCCTTGCGTATGCAGATTCCAGACGGTTACCGCCGCAAACAGCACCATACAGACACCGAGCGTTGCCAGCGGAACCAGGATATGACTTAAAATATCCACATTCTTTATGACTTCTTCTTTATTGGCCTCTTTCCATGCCGGAAGCAGGTTGATCTCTTTTTTCTTTTTATCGACGATCATACCGCCGATGCAGGACAGCCAGAACTGCGGATCGCCTTTTGCCTGAAATGGAATGTCGATCTTCATTTTCCGGACATTCAGGTTCATATTTTTGATACCCTCAATGCTGACTTCGAAATCGTCCTCCAGACAGCCGGTATAATAGACATCGGTGATCGGAGTCTCTGATTTCGTGGTCGCATAGAACTGCATCATACCGGAAATGCTTCTCACGATCTCAGTACCGAAATTTAAGGTTCCCGGTTCGCTGAAGATACGGCTCCTTGTCGTGTAAAGACACATACCTTCTTTATAAAGAACACTGATAACACTGTTCTCCTCAAACAGCAGAAAAATCGCTGTTTTATTCTTATAAACCCTGCTCTGCGACAGAAGCTTTAAATAGCCCTCCATCGGAATCGATATTTCTTTTACCGTGATCTTCAACTCTGTACAGAAATCCAGAATCTGCTTAATGACATCATTCTGTGCACTTCCGCAGCACAGGCAGACCCCCTGCTTTTTGTCGCTCTGAACCACGCTGTAGTCCGCAATATCCTCGCCTTTGTGCTCATCCACGACATTTTTCGCCATCTTCGAAAGCTGACGTCCCACCGCATAAGGCACCTGAGTGATACGTGCGGAAGAATAAGATGCCGGCAACACAATCTTTAAAGATTTCGGCAGGTATTCCTCATTATATTCTTTTAATGCAGCTTTCCACTGTTCAAATGTATCGCCAAACGGCTCGATCGGGATACGGCTCACCCTGTCGATTTTCGGCAGCTTCCCCGCTTTTCCGCTCGCAGTAAGGATACATTCGTCCTGCAAAACAATGACCGTATCGCTCATCTTTTCCTCCTCTGTATAATAAAATCCCATTGTGCAGCAATTCGTATGGCATCTTTTGCCTAATTATAAGTGTAACTCGCAACTATGAATTTTCAATCGCACTGTAAGATTCGTAGATCGGCAACATAACTGCGATCATGATAAATCCGACGATCACCGCCATCATCATAATTAAAAGCGGCTCCATCAGCGTTACCATGCGTTTGGTCGCTTCTTCGGCATCTGCTCCAGAGACAGTGCGATGGAATCCAGCATGACATCCAGTCGTCCGCTCTCTTCGCCGACAAGAATCGTGCTGGCAAGTTTTTCTGTAATCCATCTACCTCCCGCAGTGCCTGTGACATTGGGATACCGCTTCGCACCAGTGCACAACCTGCTCAAACTGGCCTTCGACATAGCTGTTTCCGATCGTGTTTCCGGCGATGCCAAGTGCCGTTGCGATCGGCATACCGCTCGAATACAGGCTGCTCAGGTTCTCGCAAAAACGTGCCGTATAAATGATCTTAAACAGCTTTCCGAGACCGGCATATGTACTTTCCGGTAATCGATCTGTCTTCGCACAGCGGGGATTGCCATGATAATACGGATCAGCATGAAAACGGTAAATACGATCAAAAGTGCCGCATACCATTCTGCACCAGGAAATCTGAGATCGCGATCAGGATCTCCGTCGGCACCGGAAGGCTGTCCATCTGTCAAATAATGACTGGAACTGCGGCAGGATAAACGTTACGATCAGAATGACGATCGCCACGCAGAGCACCAGTAAAACCACCGGATACGTCATCGCAGATTTGACCTGCTGCGTCAGTTTATAATCTTTTTCGTACTGCAAGGTCAGTCGCTCCGTAACCTGATCCAGATTACCACTTCCCTCACCGGCACGGATCATACCGATCATCAGATCCGGAAAACATTTTTTGCTCTCCATGGCGTCGGAAAGGCCGATACCTTTTCGCAGATCCAGCAGAACCGCCTGATAGATCTCACGTTCTTTCGGTCGATTCCCTCCTGATCGGAGATAATATCCAGTGCACGCACCAGGCTGACTCCGGATGCGAGCAGCGTTGACAGCTCTTTACAGAATCCCGCCAGCTGTTTCGCATTAAGCTTTTTATAGCCCTTGGCTTCGGTCAG
>ENA-OQER01000548-OQER01000548.1-human-gut-metagenome-genome-assembly--contig:-NODE-548-length-20064-cov-4.131665_pt1 | contig 20064 bp, 27 predicted proteins | sample MGYA00242797_ERZ504639 | MGnify/ENA primary metagenome ERZ504639 (study PRJEB26092, sample SAMD00036306) | human gut metagenome | host: Homo sapiens | study: EMG produced TPA metagenomics assembly of...
CGTGTTCATTCGCCCAGCCAGGCTGGCAAAGTTCGGCCCGGCAGCAAAGGCGGCGGGCAAGAGCGTGGGCTGCGGCTGAACCCGGAGTGCTCCACGCAGGAAGGCCATGCAATTTACGACCCCTGCGCCCCGGCAGCCGCCTTGGCACCACCCGCGCCAGTGGGATGCCGCCGTGCAGGCAGACCCGGCCCTGCCCGAATTACTGGACGGACTGCACTTCCACACCCTGTGCGAGCAGGATGCCGATGCACTGGCCCTGCGCTGGCGGCGGTGGAAGCAAGTTCGGGGGTCTTCTGCCCCGGATGAAGTGGCTCAACTTTGGCGGCGGGCACCATATCACCCGCCCCGGCTACCGCCTTGCCACGCTGGAACAGTGCATTACCAAAACACAGAAAAAGTACGGCGTGCAGGTGTATCTGGAACCGGGCGAAGCATGGGCGCTGAACGCCGGGTATCTTGTTACCACTGTGCTGGATACTTTGCAAAATGGCGAGACGAGCTTGCCATTCTGGACATGTCTGCGGCCTGCCACACCCCGGATGTGATTGAGATGCCCTACCGCCCGCCGCTGCTGGATGCCGGGGACCCCGGCGAAAAGCCGTACCTCATCCGCCTTGGCGGCCCCACCTGCCTTGCCGGGGATGTGGTGGGCGACTACAGCTTTGCCTCCCCGCTCACCGAGGGGCAAAGGCTCATTTTCGGCGATATGGCCATCTACACCACCTGCAAGAACAACACCTTCAACGGGATGCCGCTGCGCCCATCTGGGCAATGGACGAAAACGGCACCTGCCGGGAGCTGGTGAAGTTCGGCTACAGCGATTTCAAGATGCGGCTGGGACGTGCAGCGGATTAAGTATGACCCTTTCGGCAAATCTGTATTCGGTCAAAAGACAGTCTGTATCAAAACCGCCCAAAATGCACGCTGTTCAAGTACAGTTTCTTTTTATCATCTGACGAAAATTTAAAAAAATTCAAATTCAGCCTAGACAAGTTCCTTTTCATGTGCTAAAACAATGCTAAGAAACCCGCAACGATGCAGGATCTGAGGATCACTGCGCCGTTGCGGGTTTTTCTTGTTTTATCTGGGAAAGTGTTAAGAAATAATAGAGGAGGCAATTCTTATGAAAGCATTCATTTCGCGTCGTGATTTCCTGAAAGCGGCAGGCATCACCGCCGCAGCAGCAGCTTTGGCAGGCTGCTCTTCTTCTGGCGGTTCCGCAAGCGGCTCTTCTGCAGGCGGCAAGACCATTAAGATCGGCGTGTTTGAACCGGCTTCCGGTGATAACGGCGCAGGCGGCAAGCAGGAAGTGCTGGGTGTCGAGTACGCCAACAGCCTTGCTCCCACCGTGGAGATCGGCGGTGAGACCTATAACGTGGAGCTGGTGGAAGTGGATAACCAGTCCAGCACCGATAAGGCCGTGACTGCTGCACAGGAGCTGGTCTCCAAAAAAGTCTCCATCGTGCTGGGCAGCTACGGCTCCGGTGTTTCCATTGCAGCCGCTCCCACCTTCCAGTCCGCTTCCATCCCGGCCATTGGCTGCTCCTGCACCAACCCCGCCGTGACTGAGGCCAACCCCTACTACTTCCGTGTCTGCTTTCTTGACCCGTTCCAGCTCGGTCATGGCAAACTTTGCAAGGATGAGTTCAGTGCTGCCACGCTACGTGCTGAGCATGCTGGGCGAGGACTACGGCTCCGGTCTGGCCACCTACTTCGTCAACGCTTTTGAGGATCTGGGCGGCACTGTTACCAGCGAGCAGTTCCCCGAGGGCACCTCGGACTTCTCCGCCTACATCCAGAACGCCATCAACGCCGGTGCAGATGTGATCTTTGCTCCCTGCGCTACCACCTACGCAGCCCAGATCATCACACAGGCTGCTTCTGCAGGCTTTGACAAACCCATTACCGCAGGCGACACATGGGAGTCCAGCGTTATTCTGGATGCACAAAAGGGCACCAGCGTGCAGGTGTATTGCTCCACCTTCTTTGATGAGAACGATGATTCCGGCGCAGCCAAGGAGTTCGTGACCGGCTTTAAGGAGTGGCTGAACGCCGACAGCCAGAAGCTGACCAACAACGGCGGCAATGACATCGTGGCAGCTGTTTCTGCACTGGGCTACGACGGCTACATGGTGGCTCTGGAAGCCATCAAGCAGCAGGCAGCACCGACGGCACCGCCATCCGCGATGCTCTGTACGGCGTAAACTACGACGGCGTGACCGGCAACATCACCTTTGATCAGACCACCGGTGATGCCAACAAGGATATGGCTTACATCAAGAAAGCTGCCGACGGCGCGTTTGAGTTCGTCAAGACTCAGAGCGTGGAAGGCTGAACAAAATTTTAAACTCCCTCCGTCAACGAGGGAGCCTTTTTGTAGCTTTCCGGCAGGTTTGGCCCCCTCTGGGAGGGGGCTGTCACCGGAGGTGACTGGAGGAGTTTATTTTATTAAATGTTGTAAGAAATGGAGGGTCCCCCTTATGGCTGCAAAGTTTCTGCCCTATTTGCTGGCAGGTATCTCGGTGGGCGGCCAGTATGCATTGATCGCCATTGGCTACACGATGGTGTACGGCATCCTGCGCCTGATCAACTTTGCCCACGGCGATATCTTTACCGTAGCCGGTTTTCTGATGGTGTACGCTACTGCTTCCCTTCCGCTGACCATTTCCATCCCGCTGGTGGTGGTGGCAACGGTACTGCTGGGCATCGCAGTGGAAAAGATCGCCTACAAGCCCCTGCGCACTGCGCCGCGCATGTCGGTGATGATCTCCGCGATCGGTATGTCCTACCTTTTGCAGAACTCGATGTGGTATGTCACCGGCGGTCTGGCCAAGCAGTACCCTGCTCTGCCGTGGATCAGCGACACCGTCACGGTGCTGGGCTGCCAGACCAAGCGGGTGACAGTGGTAACGCCGTTCCTCGTCATTGTGCTGGTGGCAGCACTTGTTACCCTGATCCAGAAGACCAAGATCGGCATGGCCATGCGCGCCGCTTCCCGCGATTTTGAGACCGCTCAGCTGATGGGCATCAAGATCAACAATGTCATCTCCTTTACCTTTGCGGTGGGCAGCTTTCTTGCGGCCATCGGCTCCATGATGTATTTTTCCAACTACACGGCAGTCACCCCCACTGTGGGTGCCATGCCCGGCCTGAAAGCTTTTGTGGCTGCGGTGTTCGGCGGCATCGGCTCCATTCCCGGTGCGGTGATCGGCGGCTTCATCATCGGCATCTGCGAGAGCCTTATTAAAGGTGCAGGCGCTACCACCTTCAGTGATGCGTTCACCTTTGCACTGCTAATCGTGGTGCTGGCCGTCAAGCTACCGGCCTGTTCAGTGAAAACCTGACCGAGAAAGTGTGATGACCATGAAACAAGAGAAAAAACGCATCTATCTCCGGGCCGCACTGGCGCTGGCCGCTCTGCTGGTGGTGCTGCTGGCACTGGATAACCTGAGCTTTGTGCCCTCCATGCTGCTCACCGTGCTGCGCAAGGGTGCCATCTATGCACTGGTGGCTGTCTCCATGAACCTGCTGAACGGCTTTACCGGCCTGTTCAGTCTGGGTCAGGCAGGCTTTATGCTGCTGGGTGCCTACACCTACGCCATCCTCACCATTCCCGCCGCTTCGCAGAGTCCATCTATCAGCGCTATGCAAACGGCGGCATCGGCTTCTCCATCCCGGAACTGCTCTCCAAACCTCTGGGCGGCTTCGGCCTGCTGCTGGGTGTTGTGTTCTGCCTGATCCTGGCCGGTTTTATCGCAGCGCTGTTCGCCTTCCTCATCGGCCTGCCGGTGCTGAAGCTCAAGAGCGACTATCTTGCCATTGCTACACTGGCTTTGCGAGATCATCCGTGCCGCCGTGGTTTACGAGGGCTTTGGCCCGCTGACCAACGGCTCCAACCTTCTGTACGGCTTTACCAGCTTTGCCAGCTTCAACCTTTCACTGGGCAGTGTAACTCTGCATCTGGAGACCGTGATGCCCTTCCTCTTCTCCGGCATCTGCATCGCCATCATTCTGCTGCTCATCAACTCCACCTATGGCCGTGCCTTCAAAGCCATCCGTGATGACGAGATCGCTGCCGAAGCCATGGGCATCAACCTTGCCAGCCACAAGCGCATGAGCTTTATCATCAGCAGCTTCTTTGCCGGTATCTCCGGCGCAATGCTTGCCATGTATCAGGCCAGCGTGCAGGCCACCACCTTCAAATCCAGCATGACCTACGAGATCCTGCTGATCGTGGTCATTGGCGGCATTGGCTCGGTGTCCGGTTCCATCATCGCGTCCTTCCTGTTCATCGCCAGCTCCGAGTGGCTGCTGCGCTTCCTCGACAACGAGACCTGGATCGGCGGCTTCCATGTGCCGTTGCTGCGCTCCGGCTTCCGCATGGTGGTGTTCAGCATCATCATTATGGCGGTGGTGCTGTTCTTCCGCAAGGGCATCATGGGCGACCGTGAATTGTTCCAGAAAAAGCCCGCATCCACTGCAAAAGCTGCCAAAAAGGAGGCGCGTTCCAAATGAGTGAAAACGTATTGACCATTGAAAACGCCACGATGCAGTTTGGCGGCGTTGTGGCTGTGGACAATCTGAACCTGAAGGTGGATAAAGATCAGATCGTCTCCCTCATCGGCCCCAACGGTGCCGGCAAGACCACCGCGTTCAACGTTGTCACCGGCGTGTATGCGCCCACCAACGGCGCGGTGTGGTTCGAGGGACGCAAGATCATTGAGAACACGCCCCACGGCAAGATGAAAAAGCTCTATAAGGGCCAGAACGCGAGCAAGTATTCCCACATGATCGCCCCCACGCCCGATAAGATCACCCAGATGGGTATTGCCCGCACCTTCCAGAATATCCGTCTATGGAAGAGCCAGACCGTGTTTGAGAACGTGCTCATCGCCAAGCACTGCCGCCGCTCGGCCAACCTGCTGAGCGCTACCTTCCGGCTGAATGCAGACGAGGAAAAGCGCCAGCGCGAGGAGTGCGAAAACCTGCTGCATGTGCTTGGACTTGAGGATGTGCGCAATGAACTGGCTACCGGCCTGCCCTACGGCCTGCAGCGCCGGGTGGAGATCGCGCGCGCGCTTGCCACCGAGCCGAAGCTGCTGCTGCTAGATGAGCCTGCTGCCGGTATGAACCCGCAGGAGACCGAAGAACTGACCGCCTTTATTGACCGCATCCGCACCGATTTCAGACTGACCGTGTTCATGATCGAGCACCACATGGATCTGGTGATGGATATTTCCGACCGGGTCTATGTGCTGGACTTTGGCCGCTTGATCGCCGAGGGTACGCCCGCCGAGGTGCAGAACGACCCGCGAGTGATCGACGCTTATCTGGGGGTGGACGAAGATGCTTGAGATCAAGGATTTACATGTTTCCTACGGCGGCATTCAGGCCTTGCGCGGTGTGTCGCTGAACGTGCCGGACGGCAAGATCGTTACCCTGATTGGTGCCAACGGCGCAGGCAAGTCCACCCTGATGCGCACCATTTCCGGCCTCGTAAAGGCACAGAGCGGCTCCATTTTGTGGAACGGGCAGGAACTGCTGGGCAAGCCCATCGACCAGATCGTGGCCAGCGGCATTGCCATGTCGCCGGAGGGCCGCCGGGTGTTTGCCGACCTGACTGTGCTGGAAAATCTGAAGATCGGCGCATACCTGCGCAAGGATAAGGCCGAAACCGAAAAAGACCTTGAGTGGGTGTACAGTCTGTTCCCCCGCCTGAAGGAGCGCAGCTGGCAGAGCGCCGGTACCTTTCCGGCGGCGAACAAGCAGATGCTGGCCGTAGGCCGCGCCCTGATGAGCAAGCCGAAGCTGCTCATGCTGGACGAGCCAAGCCTCGGCCTTGCACCCATCGTGTGCGGGAGATTTTTGATATCATCCGCACCGTGAACCAGCAGGGCATCACCGTGCTGCTGAACGAACAGAACGCCAACATGGCCCTGAAGGTGGCCGATTACGCCTATGTGCTGGAGACCGGTACCCTGACCCTTTCCGGCACGGGTGCTGAACTGCTGACCAATGAACAGGTCAAGGCCGCATACCTCGGCAAAAAGCGCGTTGACCGTACCTGAAACTTTATAAGAACCGCTAACGGCAGAGAGGGGCTGCTGCAAAACAGCTCCATGAAAAAATAACGCATAAAAATGCCTCAGTATGGCAGGCGGAACAGGCTCATCACACTACCAACAAAGAAAAACAGGGCGTTCCCGACGGGGAACGCCCTGTTGTACATATCGCTTGTCTGTGGTCTTTTGCAGGGTGCGTCCGCAGGGCGCACTCTGTTTTTTACTATGCTTCATCATTTTCTGCGCGCAGCATCCGGTATCCGACACCAACATGGGTCTGGATCAGATGCGGCGCATCCGGGTATCGTTCCAATTTTTTGCGCAGGGATGCCATGTAAACTCGCAAGGAAGCGATGTCATTTTCCTGCGTACTGCCCCATACTTTCTGCGTGAGGGAGGTATGTGTCAGCACCTTGCCCACATTATGCGCCAGCACACACAGCAGTTTGTACTCGATGGGGGTCAGATGCACTTCATTCTCACCCAGCCAGACGCAGCCTGCCGAGAAGTCGATCTTCAAAGGACCATTGACAAAAACCGGACTGTTTATGCCGTCAGAAGCCAGCAGATTCAATCGGCGCTGCGTTACACGCAGTCTTGCCAGCAGCTCGTCCACGGAAAACGGCTTTGTCAGATAATCGTCTGCGCCGTTGTCCAGTGCTTCGATCTTATCAGAATCTTCGCTCCGGGCACTCAGGACAATAATGGGCAGGTTCGACCATGTGCGGACGCTGCGGATGACCTCAATGCCGTCTATATCGGGCAGCCCAAGATCCAGCAGCATGATGTCCGGATTGTGGCTGGTGGCCATCATGATCGCCGTTTCCCCATTGGAAGCAGTCAGATATTTATAGCCGTGGGTCTTCAGGGTCGTTGTGATCAGACACCGTACAGGAACATCATCCTCTACGACCAGAATGGACGGCTTATTCATGAATGTTCACCTCGCTTTGCGGCAATGCAAAGGAAAAGACACTGCCATTGGGAATGTTGTCACGCAGGGTCAATGTTCCGCCGTGAGCCGTCAAGATTGCACGCAGAGGGCAAGCCCAGTCCAAGGCTGCGGTGCTGTCTGCGATGCGGCTCTGCCCGGTATAAAACATCTCGAACACCTGTGCTTTTGCGCGATCCGGAATGCCGGGACCGTTATCTGCAACGTCCACTACGACCTGATGGTCTTTCCGGTAAGCCGAAATCTGAATGACCGAGCCACGGGGGTGTATTTGATGGCGTTATCCACCAGATTGACAACGACCTGCATGATCAGCCGTGCATCCACATTGACCAGGAGGATCTCGTCCCCATACTGTGTTGTGATGGTGTGTTCGCAGCTTTTCCGGTTGACATGATGCAGCGCTTCTTCGATCATTTCGTCCATCAGCTGCGGCGAGATCTGCAGATTCATCCGCCCATCCTCAATGCGGGTGATGGAAAGCAGATTTTCCACCAGACCGATCAGCATTGTGCATCGTCAAAAATATCGGTGCAGATCTTGTTCCGGGTCTCTGTATCCAGCGTTTCTCCGTTGGAAAGCAGATTGCTGGCATTGCCGGAAATGGAGGTCAGCGGGGTGCGCAGGTCATGCGAGATCGTGCGCAGCAGGTTTGCCCGCAGCTCTTCATTTTTTGCCTGCACGGTTGCCTGCTCTTTTTCCAGCGCATTTCTGCGGTTTTCGATGGCCAGCGCACCTTCGCCCAGAATGGAAAGCAGCACACTGTTTTCAAAGGCATCCAGCGGTTTTTCGGACAGATCGATCCCGATCACTCCAAATACGCCGCCTCCGGTCCGAAGTGCAAGATAAAGTCCCTTTGCATCCGGGTAGCTATCCGTGCCTGCACCGGAACGCTTTTTGTTGGCAAACGTCCAGTTTGCTGCATCCCGTTCTTCCGGTGCAGAAAAGATGTTTTGCGCCGTTTCCCCGTCAACTCCAAAAACCTGTTCTGCCCCAAGACCTCCGTTTTGTTCCAGGTAGACGATCAGACTCCGGTTCAGCAGCTTCATCAGCTGGGAAGCTGTCAGCGAAAAGATTTCTTCTTCACTTTTGGCTTTCTGTAAAAGCTGATTCGTATCAAATAGTACTTTTGTCCGGAATGCTGCCTGCGCAGACATTTTTGCATGGTCTTTCAACCGTGTCGTCAACGTACAGGTAATAATTGCGGAGGTCAGCATCAGGGCAACGTAACCTGATAACCGGGGTCATACGCATGGAATGTCAGGCGCGGTTCCGTCAGAAAAAAATTGTACAGTGCTACACTGGCAACGGACCCCAGCACACCGCAGGTGTAACCGCTGGTACACAATGCGGTGAACAGCATCCCCAGCATATAGAGCATAATAATGTTATAACGCGCAAAGTCCAGCTGCAGGAAAAAGAAGCCGATGAGCGTGATGCAGCTCAGGATGCCTGCGGTGATCAGAAGATCACGGACAGACGGCAGAAGCGGACGGGTGAACAGCTTCCGTCCTGAACCGTAGCCGTTCTCTGCAGAAGCATCCGGGATGATGTAAATATCCAGATTAGGCGCAGTCAGCGTCAATTTTTCAGTCAGTGACGGTCCACTCCAGAAATGGCGGCGATGTACGCTGGAGCTCCCCAGTACGATTTTTGTAATGCCGGAGATGCGGGCAAACTCTGCGATCTGCTGCGGAATGTCATCCCCATAGATCGTAGAGATGTCGGCACCTGCCTGCTCTGCCATACGAATGTGCTGCTGCAAACGCCGACGATCTTCTTGTCCCATCTGATCCGAATCCGGAGTCCGGACATACAGAGCTGTAAAGGTCCCTCCAAACGCCTTTGCCATCGTTGCTGCCGTCCGCACGATCTTTGCATTGGAGGGAGAGGACGACAGACACGCCAGAATATGTTCAGTGGGTGGGTCGTTCTGATTCATAAAAATCACCTGCCTTGCCCACAGTATAGCACAATTTGATGGTCACGACCACCAGCCACGTCTTTTTCCTTCCTGTTGAAGGATCTCCTTCCGCATGTGATCCAGCGCATCTGCTGCCCAAAAACCACTCAACATGACTCCAAGAACCATCAGTAACAAAACGACATCCATATGATCCGTCCTATCTTTTCAGAGCCGGAAACACTTCTGGATCGATGCGTATTTTCCCAAAACCAGCATACTTTCGTCCCGGCACAGCTGCGTATCCGGCGTAATGCTCATATCGAGTTTTCCATCTTTTTTCAGCGCAAGAATGTTGATGTTATACTTTTTTCGGATATTGATCTCACCGATCGTGCGATCCACCCATTCCGGCGGAATGGTCACTTCCATGATGGCGTGGTCGTCCTGCAGCTCGATATAATCCAGAATGTGTTCAGAGCTGTATCGGATCGCTGCCCACTTTGCCAGCTGCTTTTCCGGGTAGACCACTTCATCCGCACCGTTGCGCAGCAGGAACTTGGCTTGTACATCCCGCTCTGCACGCGAGACCACAAGCTTTGCTCCCAGCTCCTTGAGCAGTGATGTTGTTTCCAACGAGCTTTGAAAATTGCCGCCGATGGTTACGATACACACATCAAAATTGCCAACACCAAGGGAGCGCAGAAAGTATTCGCTGGTGCTGTCACCGATCTGTGCATTCGTCACATAGGAAAGCACGGCGTTCACACGGTCTTCGTTGCTGTCGATCGCCATGACCTGATGACCCAGCTCATTCAGTTCCTGCGCAATATGGCGGCCAAAACGGCCAAGCCCAATCAAAAGAATCGATTTCATACTTGTCTCCTTTATCCGATTGCGATTTTCTCCTGCGGCAGACGAGAGTGGGCAGGGCTGCTGCCAAATGCCGCATAGATCAACGTCAATCCGCCAACACGTCCCAAAAACATCAGTGCGATCAGCACCCCCTGCGAAAGGATGCCCAACTGCGGCGTGATACCCAATGTCAGACCCACCGTTGCCACAGCCGAAGCAGTCTCATACAGACAGACTGACATCGGCAGCTGCTCGGCCGCAGCAATGACAAAGGCTCCGAGGAAGAACAGCGTCAAATACATCCCTGCGATCGTGGCAGCATTCTTGACCGCGGAACCATCTATGCGCCGCCCGAAAAATTCGGCATCTTCTCTGCGGCGGAAGGTCGCCCACATATTAGCCAGCAGAACGGCAAATGTTGTGGTTTTCATGCCGCCTGCCGTAGAGCCGGGCGAACCGCCTAACAGCATCAGAACCACCATCAATGCCTGTGAAGTGCTGCCCATCGCAGCAAGATCAGCAGTGTTAAAACCGGCAGTACGGGGGGTAACGGATTGAAACATCGACAATAAAATGCGCTGCCGGGCAGAGCCTGCCGTGAACTCGAAGCAATAAAAGTACAGCGTCGGCAGTACCAGAAGAAATGCCGTTGTGACAAGGATCACCTTGCTCTGCATCCGGTAACGGTGAAAATCAAGGCGATATGTACAAATATCCTCCCATGTCAGAAAGCCAAGGCCGCCAAAGACGATCAGGGCCGCGATCACTGTGGTAAGCAATGGGTCACCTGCATACCGTGTCAGCGAAACAAATTTTGCCCCCTCTGTTCCCAGCAGGTCAAAGCCGGCATTGCAGAACGCCGAAATGGAATGAAACAACGCGTACCAGATCCCGCGCAAACCATAATCGGCGCAAAATGTCGGCAGCAGCAGTGCAGCACCGACCAATTCAAACAGGGCGGTGATCCGCAGAATAAAGCCTGTCAGCCGCACGATGCCGCCCATCTGCGGGGCAGCAGTAGCTTCCTGCATCGTGCTGCGCTGCTTGAGGGAGATCTTTCGCCCGGAAAGCAGCGCAAAGGCAGCGCCCACCGTAATGACACCCAATCCTCCGATCTGAATCAGAAGAAGGATCACGCTTTGCCCAAAAGCCGACCAGTAGCTGCCGGTATCCTGAACCACAAGTCCGGTCACACAAAGGGCGGAGGTGGAGGTAAACAGTGCCTCATGGAACGGTGTGACGCACCGCTGCTGTGCAGCGATCGGGAGCATCAGAAGCAATGCGCCCACCAGATCGACTGCCGCAAAACCTGCAATAATAACCTGAAAAGAAGAAAAACGGTGCCGCTTGTAACGAGGATATTGAATCATAAAAGCTCCTTTACCTATCCGTGTGCATAAAGATTAGCATGGAATAGATAAAAGAGCTGTAAAGAAAATTGTAGAAGTATAAAGATTCCATTAAAATTGATCGATCAACACCAAATAATAAATGTAGGAGATCGAGCCGACCACGACAACATCCTTGAACTGAATATACGCACCAAAAAGTACCCATGCAGCTTTAGCGCAAAATCTCCAGCAGACGCCTGCCGGCTTCCTGCTGCGATTCCCCAAACGCCACCGCCAGCTCCTCCCGCAGGACGCGCTCTACCATCTGGTAAAAGTACGCATCCATAGCGTTGATCTTCCGGCCGCGGCTTTGCTGCTGGGTCTGTTTTTGTCCCAGCTCCTTGAACAGGGTCAGATACTGGTAAAAATCATTGGTGTGGAGCAGTGCCTGATAGTGTCTGCCAGCGCCGTCTGAATTCCCGTAGGGATGGGCAGCGTCTCCGCTTTGATCCGTGCAAGGTCGGCTGCTGCCTGCTGTGCCGGGGTCACCGGGCGCAGAACACCCTCTTTTGCCGTGGGGATATAGCTGCGGTCGTGGGAATCCGAAAAATAGGGCCGGAGGGTGTAATACTCTCTGGCGGGCTCATCGCAAAAGCGCCCGCAGCCCGACCCCTTCCACCTCGTGCACTCCCAGATTTCCGTAGACCACCAGCGCTCCCGCCTGAAACCGTGACATGGTATTGCCTCTTTCCCTTGTATGAAAAGGCTGCAAAAACAGACTTTCCAGCGTAATTTTACTCTTTACTTTATTGTACCACGGTAGGTTGGCGGGCTTCAAAGGGCATCTTTCACAAAGTTTTCCTCGTGCAATCTGCGCAGAATGCCCAGTACAATTCTTGTGCAAAACTGCCTTTGCAAATTCCAGACAGGCAGGCTATAATGATTTCGTACAACGAGTAGCACTCATGCGTAAAACCGGTTGCATGAGGCTGCCCGTTGTTTTTATTTGCCCCAAAATGGAAAGGTAAGGTGAATCCCATGGAAAGTTCCAATCAATTTCTCGGCACGGAGCGCATCAGCAAGCTGATGCAGAAGTATGCGATCCCGTGCATTATTTCGCTTCTGGTCGGCGCACTGTATAACATCGTGGACCAGATCTTTATTGCAAACGCCAGCTATCTTGGCTCCTACGGCAACGCCGCCAATACCGTTGTGTTCCCGCTTACGGTTGTGGCACTGGCTATTGCGTGATGATCGGTGACGGCTGCTGCGCTTTTGTCAGTATCAGCCTTGGACAGAACGAGGTCCCCAAGGCAAAGCGGAGCGTCGGCAATGCGGTGGTGATGTGTCTGGTCAGCAGCATTGTGCTGGCTGCGCTCTATCTGATTTTTGCGGACAACATTCTCGCCATGTTTGGCGGAACGGTGAACGCCGAGACCTACCACCACTCCCAGGAGTATTTCTTTTATATCACGCTGGGCGTGCCCTTTTATATGTTTGGGCAGGCCATGAACCCCATCATCCGCGCGATGGCAACCCCCCGGTTTGCCATGATCTCCACCCTTGCGGGTGCGGTGCTGAACATTATTCTGGACCCCGTTTTCATTTTCGGCTTGCGCTGGGGCATGATGGCGCGGCGGTGGCTACTGTGATCGGTCAGCTGGTCACCGCAGCGCTGGCAGTGTGGTATCTGCTGCACATGAAGATCATCCGTCCTGAAAAGGGCGACTACCGGCTGAAAGGCTCCATCTGCGGCCGCACCCTGACCCTTGGCATGACCAGCTTTCTGTCCCAGATCAGCTTGTGGCGGCTATGGCAGCCATCAACAACATGATCCGCAAATACGGCGCACTAGACACCGTGTTCGGGCAGGAGCAGTATGCACAGATTCCCATGGCAGTTGTTGGCATCGTGATGAAGTTCTTCCAGATCGTCATCTCCATTGTGGTGGGCATGGCGGCCGGCTGCATCCCCGTGGTGGGTTTCAACATGGCGCAAAAAAGCCTGACCGTGTGAAGGAGCTGTTCACGAGACTGCTACTGGCAGAAGCGGCCGTGGGCGCCGTTGCACTGGTGCTGGTGGAGCTGCTTCCCCGGCAGCTCATCACCCTGTTCGGTGCCGCCAACGAGAGCGTCTACTACACAGACTTTGCCGTGAAGTCCTTCCGCATCTACCTGTGCATGATCATTCTGGCCTGTGTCAACAAGGCCTGCTTCATCTTTTTGCAGGCCATGGGCAAGGCAGTGGAATCCACCGCCCTGTCCATGGTGCGTGAGGTGGTGTTCGGCGTGGGCTTTGCCCTGCTGCTGCCTCGGTTCTTCGGGCTGGACGGCGTGCTGTACTCCATGCCCATGTCTGATATCCTCACCTTCCTGATTGCAGGCTATCTGATCTTCAAAACCTACCGTGAACTGAACCAGAAAGGAGAAGTCTAATGGAAAAACATATCATTACCATTGAAAGTCTTTCATAATTTCCGGCAGTCTCAGAGCCGATAGTGCAAAACGCCGCCCGCCTGCGTTCCGTTACGCAGGTGAGCGGCAGTTTTTGTCAATGGAAATTTTTCTCCCATCCCGGAGCAGCAGTTCCACGCAGCCGATATCCATGTTATCCGCTGTTACTACGAAAGGGGAATTATTGGGTGAAGCAAAATTAGCGGCAGCCTCCCGGTAGACATTCCTACGGGTTGGGAACCGTAGCGGAATCTGGTGGTCAGGGCCTTACGGGTTGCGTTTGCTGATTTCCGCAGCTCCTTGGCAGGGCTTTGAAAAATCAGAACGCGGCCCCAACAACTCCTCCTGTTTCAGCCGCTGGCTGCGGTCGTCGTCGTTGCTGTTCAAGTCCTCTTCCGCACCGAAAAGAAACCAGTACACATTGTGTACTGGTTTTTCTTGGTGCAGTAAAGCAATCCAAATCCGAACCATTTCCCTCGGATGCAACTTCTGTCGCTTCTCCAAAGGTGACGGTCTGTGTACCTTCTTTATAATTAAAGGTTATCAAAACCTTATCATCGTACAGATAAATCGAATTGATGAAGGTATCCACCAGTGCCTGCCGCTGGTCTTTCAGGCTCATGTCCAGCTTGCGGAAGCGCATCAGCCAGAAGCGGACAAATTCCTCTTTGATTTTGGGCTTTGCCAGCTTTTCTTCCGCAATGCGGGCTTCAAGCTCACGCTTGGTTTCTTCGAGCTGCTCCAATCGTTCCTTGGTGGAACTGGTGAGGATTCCAGCCTGAATCGCATTGAGCATATTCTGGATACCCGATTCCGCATCCCGGAGCTGCTTCTCATAGAGGGGAAGATTGGTGTTCTCCCGGTCTTGCAGTTCCATAACCTTGGCGATGATGGATTCCATGGCGGCATCATCCCGGACAAGCTGCATGGTCTGGTTGACCACCAGATCTTCCAGCCACTGTTTGCGGACGGTCTTTTTCTTGCAGCCTTTATGCTTTTTGGCGGTGGCACATTTATAATAGCGGTGGACTTCGCCCGTCCGGCTTGTGCCGCTTTCGCCAAACATCAACGCCCCACAGTAGCCGCAGAACAGCTTGGTGGTGAGCAGGTAGTCATCCTCTGCCTTTCTACGGGCAGGGGCGTTCTTGTTTTTCAACATCTTTTCCTGTACATCATTGAAAAGCTCTGCGGACACGATAGGTGGAATCGCATCGGGAATCAGGACGTCCCGGTACTTCAACTCGCCGATATATCGGCGGTTGCTCAGCATGTGCTGGATGACATTGAAAGTCATTGGCCCACCGCGCTTATTCTTGATGCCCTTTTCATTGAGCCAATCCCGAATCTCCCGCATCGTCTGTCCGTCATTGTACCGCTGGAAAGCTTCAGCTACAAAGGGAGCTGTGAGTGGGTCGATTTCAAAGCGGCGGTCTGCGTTGATGGTGTAGCCGAAAGGGATAGCACCGCCAGAAAATTTGCCTTTCAGGGCGTTTTCCGTCATGCCGCGAATGACCTTTTCGGACAGATCAGCGGAGTAATACTCGGCATAACCTTCCAGAACCGATTCCAGAATGATACCTTCCGGGCCATCCGAAATGATCTCGGTGGCAGACATAAGCTTGACACCATTCTTTTTCAGCTGGGTCTTATACCGGGCACTGTCGTAGCGGTTCCGGGCAAAACGGTCCAGCTTCCAGACCAGCACGATGTCAAACAGCTTTTTGTCGCTGTCTTTGATCATCTGCTGAAACTCCGGGCGGTTGTCCGTCTTGGCAGAGATGGCACGGTCAATGTAGTGCTTGACGATGGTGATGCCGTTTTTCTCGGCATAAGCCGTGCATTCCCGGATCTGCCTTCGATGGATTCTTCGCGCTGGTTGTCCGAGGAATAGCGAGCATAGATCACGGCGGTCATGGCGAGCACCTCCATTTTATACGTCATTGAACGGTAATACGTTCATTAAAGCAGCGTTTCGTATAATGTATATACCACAGTTTTGCCCTGATTGCAAGCCCAATGATTTATTTTCATGATTCCAACAGACAAATTGTCTTAAGATTATATTCCGAGCAAAATGTGAAGTCCAAGTCCGGCCACGCCGCACAGGCACATGGTCAGGATGGGATTCCACTTGAGCTCCGTAGCACAAAAAATGCCGATGCAAAACTGCCGATGCGATCCAGTCTACGTTGGCGAGCGTCTTTGCACTCTCTCCGAACACCACCATAGACAGTATAGAAAGACCTGCACCAAAGATAAGCGCTACAATGACCGGACGCAGGCAGGCCAGAACACTTTGCAGCAGAGAAATATCCTTGTATTTACGATAGATGTAGGATAGAAGTGAAACAAAGAACAGCGCCGGTGTAATGCAACCTAGTGTTGCAATGATGGCTCCGGGTACCTGCGCGATACGCAAACCAACAAAAGTTGCCGAGTTGACCGCAATGGGACCAGGGGTCATTTCTGCAATCGTGATGAGGTCAGTAAACTCCTGCATCGTCAGCCAGCCATGTTGTTCCACCACTTGGCTCTGGATCAGCGGCATGGCCGCATAGCCGCCGCCTACGCTGAACATACCCACCTGCAAAAAGCTGAGAAAAAGCTGTAAGTAAATCATTTTGCACCACCTTTTTTCCACTGGACCAGAGCCAGCACCACGCCGAATACTGCAGCGGCAAGGATGACCACCACCACATTGACATCAAACACCGTATTTGCGACAAACGCTGCGACCATCAGGACAATATACACCCATGAGCGGGTCTTCAGTACCTTGCCGCCGAGGTCGAATACAACATCCAGAATGACCGCCGCCACACCAGCCTGCATTCCCTTGAGTAACAACGCGATATAGCGATTGGTGGCAAAAGCATTGTAGAACACAGAAATGACTGAAAGAATTACCATAGGTGGGATGATGGTGCCAACACTGCCACGATCATTCCAATCAAGCCTTCTACCTGCCAGCCTACCAGAATTGCAGCATTGACCGCGATTGCGCCCGGAGAGGACTGCGCCAACGCTGTCATATCCAGCATTTCCTGTTCATCGATCCAGTGCAGCTCATCTACAAATTTTTTCTTCATAAAGGTCACGATGACAAAGCCGCCGCCGAAGGTAAAGCTGCTAATGTACAGCGTACTCAAAAACAGCTTCCAAAGCCGTGCTAACCGTGTACCGTATGTTTTATTTTCATCCATACAAGTTTTCTTCTCCTTTTTTGATTTTCGGACAACTATATTTGTTTTCTTACTATTTCAAACAGCTTTTAACTGTTACTGCTTGCGAAAGCCCGTATTTTCCGGTATCCTTGTTTTAAGAACTGCGAAGCACGGAGGGAATCTCTATGAAACATAATACATTTCTCGTCAAGCCAGCGTCCAGCCTGTGCAATCTGCGTTGCCGGTACTGCTTTTATGACGATGTTTCCAACAGCCGAGCCTGCAAAAATATGGGACTGCTTTCCCATGAAATGGCAGGAGAACTGGTTGAAAAGGCTTTTGCAGCCACAGAGGAAGGCGGCAGCGTCCATTTTCTGTTTCAGGCGGCGAACCGACTCTTGCCGGGTTGGATTTCTTCCGGTTCTTTCTGGAAACGGAGCGTTCCATGCAGCGCAATATCTCTGTGTTCCACAGCATCCAGACCAATGGCATTTGTCTGGATGAAGAGTGGGCTTCCTTTTTCAAAGCCAACTCTTTCCTCGTAGGCCTCTCTCTGGACGGCACACAGGAGAACCATGATCTCTATCGGCTGGACGCAGCTGGGCAGGGCACATGGGATAAAGTAACTCATGCGCTTGCGCTGCTGGATGCCTACAGGGTCGAAACGAATCTGCTCTGTGTTGTGACCGGACAGCTGGCCAGAAAGCCGCAGCGAGCCTTCAAAAGCCTCTGCGAGTTGGGACAGCACAATCTGCAATTCATCCCATGTCTTGACCCACTTGATACGATTGGAGGGCAGGCATATTCTCTAACGCCGGAACTTTATGGTCGTTTTCTGTGCGGCGTCTTTGATACTTGGTATCAGCAGCTGCAACGAGGCAATTATATCAGCGTTCGCAATTTTGAGGACTATCTGCGTATCCTGCTGGGAATGCCGCCTACCTCCTGCGCTTCCTCCGGTTCCTGTGGACATTATCTTACCGTAGAAGGTGACGGAAGCCTTTATCCCTGTGACTTTTATGTTCTGGATGAGTGGAAGCTGGGAAATCTGAGCCACTGTACCGTTGAAGATGCGCTTGATTCTCTCACAAGCCAGACATTTCTGGCACAGGGCCGCAAACGCCCGACGGAATGCGCAGCATGTGCTTATCAGCTGCTCTGCCGAGGCGGATGCAAGCGAGATTGGGATGCCTCTGGAAGCAACCGCTTTTGCACAGCGTATAAGCAGTTCTTTGCCTATGTGCTTCCGCGCCTGCATACTGCTGCACATTTTCTGGCACAACAAAACCGATAAAGAGATTCTCCCGGAGAGCAGTACTGCCTCCGGGAGAATCTTTATTTTACCTTTTTGATCTTCCGGATGGAATGGCCATCGTAGAGGATGGGCTTCATGACATAAGTGTAGTTCCGGTCATCGCATTCGCCGGTGGAAATCATCTCCATAAGCCGCAGCGCAAGCTGACGTCCCATCTCGAAGCCTTGCTCCACGGAGCAGGTAACATCCTCCTGCCGATAAGTTTCTTCGGAATAATCAAAACAGACCAGCGAATAATCTTCGGGTACAGTCTTCCCCATTTTCTGCAGGGTTTTCATGACCAGCCGATAGATGATGTAGTTGCAGCAGACGATAGCGGTGCATTTAGGGATGCTCTTCAGAAATCTTTCAATGGAACGGACATAGCTTTCGTTGTGGGCTTCGTCCGAAATACACCACTTGATGTAATCATCGTTCAGTTCCAAACCACGATTTCGCATCGCTTCCGCCATGCCTTGAAACTTTTCTACGCTCTGGTAGTTGTCGTACACGAAGATGCCTGCAATGTGGCTGTGTCCGGCATCCATCAGGCGTCCTATCAGCTGATGGCACATTCGATGTCATTGATCGTTACGCGGGGGCAGCGCAAGTTCCGATAGAAGTTGTTGTAGAATATCACCGGGATCTTACGTCGGTAAAGCTCCTTGTAGCAGTCAAGATTTGGGCTGAGGATGCTCGATTTGACACCATCCACGATGAAACCGTGAAAATTCTGATGTACCACAGTTTCCAGACAACGGCGTTCGTTGCAGAATTTGTTATCGGTCAGAAATACATGGAGGTCAACCTGCTCCTGCGTCAGAACACTGCGAACCCCTTCGATTAATCCCGAATTGGCACTTGTATCCTGTCCCTGCAGGACAAGGCCGATTTTATAAAGGGCATCATCTGTGTTCAAATCCCGCGTCATTACTTTTTCCCGGTGGAAATAAGTCCCACTTCCCTTGAGCTTGTACACGAGTCCTTCTGCTACCAACTGGTCGATGGCCACTCGTATCGTTTCTCGGCTGACACCCAGCTTCCGGCAGAGCGCATTTTCCGAAGGCAAACGCTGGTTCCCGGAAAATTTGTTTTCGTCAATATAAGCCAGAAGCCAGCGATAAACCTGATCGGATTTTTTCTCAACAGCCGAGAGCATGGGCAAGCGCTCCTTTTCAGTCGGTGATAGTGGGGCGGCTGCCTTCCGCGTGCTGAATCCAATTCAGCAGACGTTCACGAAGTTCCGCCTTGACCGTAGCATATGCAGGATCCGCAACCACATTGTTCAGCTGCCACGGGTCTTTCTGCATATCGTAAAGGAAGTCGTCTGCATAAACATCGGATGCCGCAGCCTCGCCGCCGTTGACGCCGGGTGCATAGACAGAATACATATAATCTGCAGTACGGATGCAGCGTCCGCAACGGCTTTCCGAAATCTGTGCATAGACCTCATTGACTCTATTATGGTTTTTCTTTTCCACAACGTCAAGCAGATTTTCACCGATCATCTTATCACCGACATCCACGCCTGCCAGAGCCAGCAGAGTTTTGGGAATGCTTTCGGTGCTGACCAGGTCGGTGATCTCCTTGCCGCCCTTGAACGGGCCGCCACAGATGACCAGCGGCACATGCAGGCAACCGTCATGGCAGGAGCGCTTGTAATCATCATAGCCGTTCAGGTGCGCGTCACGGTTGCGGGTCTTGAAGTGAGAGCCATGGTCGGAAGCATAGAGGATAACTGTATTATCATACAGGCCTTTTTCTTTCAACTTTGACACCAGCTTACCAAGGTTTTCATCAAGGCTGGCACACTGGCCCAGATAATCCGGGTACTCTTCCGCTGCGTTTCCACCCAGAGCCTTCAGATCTTCCGGCAGAACAAAATCTGCGAATCGCTGCTTGGAACCGTTGGGGCCTTCGTAGTGATTATGGTCGTTCTGATGGTGCGGCTCGATCTGCGACACGGTCATGAAGAAGGCTTTTCGCCGGCATACTGGTCAAGATAGTCCAGCGCAAACTGGTTAATGCAGTCGGCACGGTAGCCCTTAAA
>ENA-OQER01000549-OQER01000549.1-human-gut-metagenome-genome-assembly--contig:-NODE-549-length-20032-cov-14.851495_pt1 | contig 20032 bp, 21 predicted proteins | sample MGYA00242797_ERZ504639 | MGnify/ENA primary metagenome ERZ504639 (study PRJEB26092, sample SAMD00036306) | human gut metagenome | host: Homo sapiens | study: EMG produced TPA metagenomics assembly of...
GGCTGCTCCTGCTGAGGAGGCTCCTGCAGAGGCTTAATTCTCGCTTCAACTCATCTTCTTCGATGAAAAGAATAAAAGGTCGTTCACTTTGGGAGCGACCTTTTTTCTTTGTCATTTTTTTCTACGCAGGAGCTTGCTGTGTAAATTCTATTTCTGGGATAAGGATTAGTGCTTAAAACAGTTGACCATATTATTTCCATTCAGTGTAATTTTCCTTTGCGGTAAAATGTTCCTTAAAGAGCACAAATGTGCCCCTTGCAGGTAGGGCGATGTTAATAAAGTTTAAAGTGGTCAACTATATTTTTTGATAGTTTCTATCAGAATAATGCAATAGGCTTCAACTGCTTACGAAGCCGCTTTCATTGCTCTACGAAATAGGCTTCATTGACTATCGAAGCCGCTTTCATTTTTCGAGGCTTTTCTATTCAACTTTTCCTTTTGCTTATTTTAGATGTAGGATGGAGTAAAAACTATGTGTCATAGATAATAAAAGAAAGGAGATTGCGTTTTATAATAAATGGAAAAGACGGAAAAGAACGACAGTTACTCTCATATACTGAAGTATACCGGCATTTTCGGCGGTGTACAGGGATTGAGTATTCTCATTGGTTTGGTGCGCAATAAGTTTGCGGCCTTGCTTTTGGGAACTGCTGGTATGGGACTTGTTGCGCTTTTCAATTCAACCATTAACATGGTGGTTTCGGCTACTAATTTTGGTATTCCTACCAGTGGTGTGCGTGAAATCTCAGAACAGTATGATGCTTCCAACGAGCAACTTTCCTCCACCATTCTGCTCATACGCTCATGGTGTCTGTTTGCAGCCTTGTTGGGAATGTTTGTCTGTCTGTTCTTCAGTCCTTTGCTTGATGGCATTACCTTTGTTGACAGAGGTGATCATGTGTGTCATTTCATATTTTTGGCTCCTGCTGTAGCATTCCTGATAGTAGCAGGTGGCGAAACGGCTGTGCTGAAGGCCACACGGCAGTTGCGAGCTTGGCTTTCTCCTCTTTATGCGTAGTCTTTGCTTCTCTAGTCGTCTCTGTTCCTATTTATTATCTGTGGCGTTATCAGGGAATTGTGGGTGTGCTTGTGTTGCAGTCGCTTGCACAGATGTTGCTTTCTCTTCGTTATTCCTCTCGTCATTATCCTTATCGGGTATCCTTTTCTGCCAAGTTCTTAGGGCGTGGCATTCATGTTGTCAGGTTAGGTTTGGCGTTTGTTGTTGCCGGGCTCATGAGTTCGGGAGCTGAGTTTTTGATACGCGCGTACATTAATAGAATAGGCGAGTTGTCTGATGTCGGGCTTTTTAATGCCGGCTGGACCTTGGCTGTTGTCTATGCGGGCTTGGTGTTCTCGGCGATGGAGGCTGATTATTTTCCCCGTCTGTCATCTGTAAAGGAGATGGGTGTGGAACAGAACGACTGTGTCAACAAGCAGTTGGAAATCAATGTTTTGCTGATGGGGCCCATATTGACGGGCGTGATTTTGGCTTGCCAGTCTTGATTCCACTTCTCTACGACCATCGTTTTTTGGATGTGCTTGGTATGGCACAGTTGGCAGCTGTCAGCATGCTTTTCAGAGCAGTTTATATTCCGATAGAATATCTGCCTTTATCGAAAGGACAGTCGCGTAAGTTCTTGTGCCAGGAGGCTGTATGTGTCATGTTACTCATCGTGATGGAGATTGCAGGCTATCGCTATAAGGGGCTGTTGGGGCTTGGCTTCGGCATTGTTGGAGCTTATCTGATAGAAACTTTGTTTGTGCTTGTGTATAGCCGATGTCTCTATCGTTATGTCCTTTCACGTAAGGGTGTGATCTTTATTGCCGTGGAGTTGGTGTTTGTTGCTGGAGGCTTGTTGGGAGGATTTATGTGGCAGCCTTCTGTTTTGTATTGGGCTTTTTGTTTTGTTTGGGTTGCTGCCAATGTCATGGGTACCTTGTATTTGTTGAAGACCCAGACTCGGGTTTTTGACAGGTTGTTGAAGAGAAAGGAAAAGTAAACTTCTCTTGTTGTTTGCGATTATTTGTCATTCGATTTTTAAATACAAACAAGTTGCTTTTGCTATCTCAACATAGCAAAATGGATGGTAAAATGTTGCAATATGTTACTTTTCCATGAAACAATTGATTTTTTTTGCAGCTAAATGCTTGTTATTTCAGATTAATTGTTAATTTTGCGTTTAAATAAAGAGAGCATAGTTATATGACGATAGTCATTGTGTCCATATTATTGTTGGGATGTCTCCTTATAGCAACGGAGAATATTACCAAGGTGAACCGTGCTGCCGTGGCCATTTTTGCTGGTACGGTGGGATGGGTTTTGTATATTTGTTTTGGTATGGATTTCGTAACCAGTCAGCATGCTTATGATTTTTCGAGCTATCTGCACAGTCAGACTCCTGCCATCCCAGAATCCAGCGCAACAGTCAAGAGCTTTATTTCCCGTTTTGTCTTCCTGCCATATGTGGGAAGAGCTGCAGAGATAGTCTTGTTCCTGTTGGCGACGATGACGATTGTTGAGATTCTCAACAATAATGGTTGTTTCGATTTTATCCGCCAGTTGCTTCGCACCCGTAATAGCAAGCGTATGATTTGGACACTTTCTGTGGTGACATTTGTTATTTCTGCCAATCTTGACAACCTGACCACTACTGTCATGATGCTTACCATCATGCATGGTATTATTCCCAGTCGCAGACAGCGTATGTTTTATGGCAGCGCCATCTTGCTGTCTGCCAATTGTGGAGGTGCGCTGACTGTTATCGGCAATCCAGAGGGATTGGTGCTGTGGAACGGTGGAGCAGTAACGGCCACCAGTTACTCTATGTCACTTTTGCTGCCCTGTCTTGCAACCTGGTTGGTTCCTACTTATCTGATATCGAGAAGTCTTCCCGAGCGTGTCGACACCGAATGGATCGTCATGCCTTATCGAGGCGATGATACCCGACTCAATGTATGGCAGCGTCTTCTCATGCTTTTTGTGGGTATCGGTGGACTGTGGTTTATCCCGACCTTCCATAATATCTCCAAACTGAGTCCTTTCTTGGGGGCTCTGTGTGTGTTGTCTGTCTTGTGGATTGTCAACGAGATTTTCAATCGCAAGCTGATGAACATGGATGCAATGGTCGACCGCCGTACGCCTCGTGTGCTGCAATATGGTGTCATTCAGATGATTCTCTTTGTGATGGGCATCATGTTGGCTGTAGGTGTTGTGAAGGAAACTGGAGCATACGATGAGTTGATGGAATACTTGGGTGTTAATGATAGTCAGCCTTTCGTTTGGCTTCATGGAGTGGCTGCGGGCGTGTTGAGTACGGTGCTCGACAATTTTGCGACTGCCATCAATTTCTTCTCGCTTCCTGACGAGATGGGACAAACAGGCTTGGCATCTGAACTCTCTACCGTCTACAGTTGCAATGGTTTGTATTGGAGGGTCGTTGCCTTCTGCGTAATGGCAGGTGGAAACATCTTGGGTATTGGAACAATGAGTGGTTTGGCATTGATGAAGATGGAGCGCATGCATGTAGGCTGGTTCTTCCGTCATGTAGCTGGAAAGCCTTGGTGGGAGGCATCATAGGACTTGGATTCCTATGGCTGATGCAGTAACAAGGACATTTAATAAGGAAAGAAGAACATGTCCATTTTTTGAACGAAATCAATAAAAAATAAATATTATCATAAAATAACGTACTACAAATAAAGGTATTTGGTTATGGCAAAGATTAAAACGATTGGTGTACTGACATCTGGTGGAGACGCACCAGGTATGAATGCGGCTATTCGTGCCGTTACCCGCTCGGCCATCTATAATGGCTATACGGTAAAAGGAATTTTTCGTGGATACGACGGATTGATTAATGACGAGATCAAGACTTTTACAACAGAAAATGTAAGTGGTATTATTGGTACGGGTGGAACTATTCTGAAGACAGCCCGCTCTAAGGAGTTCATGACTGACGAAGGTCGTCAGAAAGCTTTTGAGACCATACAGAAAGAAGAAATCGATGCACTTGTTGTTATCGGCGGAAACGGATCGCTTACTGGTGCTATGAATCTGGCGCGCGACTTTGATATCTGCTGTATTGGTCTTCCAGGAACGATTGACAATGACCTTTATGGTACAGACAATACCATCGGTTACGATACTACCATGAATACGATTGTAGAATGTGTAGACCGTATACGTGATACTGCTCAGAGCCACGAGCGCATCTTCTTTGTAGAGGTGATGGGTCGTGATGCTGGCTTCCTGGCACAGAACAGCGCTATTGCAAGTGGTGCGGAGGCTGCTATTATTCCTGAAGACTCTACCGATGTCGACCAGCTGGCCCAGTTTATGGAGCGTGGTATTCGTAAATCCAAGAAGAGTTGTATCGTTATCGTATCGGAGAGTCCTAAGTGTGGTGCGCTTTATTATGCAGACCGTGTACGCAAGGAGTTCCCTGAGTTCGATGTGCGTGTGTCTATCTTGGGTCATTTGCAGCGTGGCGGTCGTCCTTCTGCACGCGACCGTATCCTTGCCAGCCGTACTGGCTGTGGAGCTATAGAGGCCATTATGCAGGGACAGAGAAACGTGATGGTAGGTGTAAGAAACAACGAGGTGGTTTATGTTCCTCTGTCAGAAGCCATCCGTTCCGACAAACCTTTCGACCGCAAGTTGATCAAGGTGCTTGACGAGTTGAGTATCTAATCCCAACTCATCACACACTACATGTGGAGGAAATATAAGAATAATCATTTTATAAAGCAGGAATGTTCCTCTTATATATATAAGGTGTAATCTCTGGTTATAATAGATGACCAAGCTTGGTCACAATATATGGCAAGCCTTGGTCACAATATATGACAAACTCTGGTCATCATATACGGTGCAACTTAAAATGTATAATATAAAGACAAAAACTGTTTTATAAAATGGTTTAAAGGGGACTAAAAATGGTTTAAAGGCGAATAAAAACTTCTCTTTAATTTGGCGTTTCCGCGAATGTTTGTTACTTTTGCATGCAAACTACTTGATGCCAAGAGTCTGTGCTGAACTTTCATACTCTCGTATGAGTCAGAACCTTAATAGCAGCAAGTCAGAATAAAAATAAATATACTAACATTAAAAAAATAGCTTATGTCACAAATTAACGGACGTATCTCTCAGATTATTGGTCCTGTTATCGACGTTTATTTCGATACCAAGGGCGAGAATCCAGAGAAGGTGCTTCCTAAGATTCACGAAGCTCTGAAGGTGAAACGCCCAGACGGACGTGACCTGGTCATCGAGGTGCAACAGCATATCGGTGAGGACACAGTTCGTTGCGTAGCCATGGACAACACCGACGGCTTGCAGCGTGGATTGGAAGTTGTCTCTACAGGCAACCCAATTCTGATGCCTGCCGGAGAGCAAATCAAGGGCCGTATGATGAATGTCATCGGACAGCCTATTGATGGTATGAAAGAATTGGACATGAAAGGCGCTTATCCTATCCACCGTGCGGCTCCGAAGTTTGATGAGCTCTCTACGCACAAGGAGATGCTTGCCACCGGTATCAAGGTGATCGACTTGCTCGAGCCTTACATGAAGGGTGGTAAGATTGGTCTTTTCGGTGGTGCCGGTGTTGGAAAGACTGTGCTTATCATGGAGTTGATTAACAATATTGCCAAGGGACACAACGGCTACTCTGTGTTCGCTGGAGTAGGTGAGCGTACCCGTGAGGGTAATGACCTGATTCGAGATATGCTCGAGTCTGGCGTTATCAAGTATGGCGAGAAGTTCCGCAAGGCCATGGAAGAAGGCAAGTGGGATCTTTCTCTTGTCGACCAGGAAGAGCTTGCCAAGAGTCAGGCCACCTTGGTGTATGGTCAGATGAATGAGCCTCCTGGGGCACGTGCTTCTGTGGCGCTTTCTGGTTTGACCGTAGCCGAGGAGTTCCGTGATCATGGAGGAAAGAACGGTGAGGCTGCCGATATTATGTTCTTCATCGATAACATCTTCCGTTTCACTCAGGCTGGTTCTGAGGTTTCTGCGCTGTTGGGTCGTATGCCTTCAGCCGTAGGTTATCAGCCAACTTTGGCATCTGAGATGGGTGCCATGCAGGAGCGAATCACTTCTACCAAGAATGGTTCTATCACCTCAGTACAGGCTGTTTATGTGCCTGCCGATGACTTGACCGACCCTGCTCCTGCTACAACCTTTACTCATCTGGATGCCACTACTGAGCTTTCTCGTAAGATCGCTTCTCTGGGTATCTATCCGGCTGTAGACCCACTGTTCTACCTCTCGTATTCTCGACCCGCTGATTGTGGGCAAAGCACATTATGATTGTGCTCAGCGAGTAAAGCAGTTGTTGCAGCGTTACAATGAGTTGCAGGATATCATTGCTATCCTCGGTATGGATGAGCTCTCGGATGAGGATAAGCTGACCGTGAATCGTGCTCGCCGAGTACAGCGCTTCTTGAGTCAGCCATTTACCGTTGCCGAGCAGTTCACCGGTCTGAAGGGTGTGATGGTTCCAATCGAAGAAACTATCAAGGGCTTCAATGCCATCCTCGACGGCGAGGTGGACGATCTGCCAGAGCAGGCGTTCCTCAATGTAGGTACTATCGAGGATGCAAAGGAGAAAGCTAAGCAGTTGCTCGCAGCAGCACAAGGATAATCCTAAAAGGTGAGAAGTGAAGTGTGAAGTATCCAAATGCTATGTCGTTAGAGATTCAGACACGAATCATTTAACGCTTACACTTAACATTTTAAAATATAAGGATTATGTTACAGCTAAAGATAGTTTCTCCCGAAAAGGTAGTTTTCCAAGGTGAGGTAGAAAGCGTATTGGTTCCAGGAACTCTCGGCTCATTCGAGATTCTTAATGACCATGCGCCTATCATCTCTTCGTTAGAAGTGGGAAAGGTGGAATACACCACCAAGGAAGGAAAACAGACAATGAACATCAACGGCGGATTCGTAGAATGCAAGAAAAACGAAGTAAGCCTTTGTGTGGAAGTATAATTTAAAATTAAGAATTAGCAATAAAGCATTAATAATTCTCGATTAGGAATGGAAAAAGAAGAAAAGATGCGCTTGCAAAGCATCAGGCAGGCTGGTATCAAGTACAAGCAGATTTCTCTGTGGCTTACAGCAGCGTTGGCACTTGCCATCCTCTTTGCCTGCAGGGTGTCGGCTCAATGCGATGATATCCTTGCTCAGGTGGTTAAACCTTTGGTAGTGAGTGCAATATTCTCGCTCGTTGCAAGTACAGCTTATGGTGAGGCCTGGAAGGCTGTTGCAAAGTCTTCGCCTGCCAATCTCGCCAAGTTCTATCTGGCAGCTTTGGTCGTCAAGATGGTGGCAGGCACATTGGTGTTTCTCGTCTATGTGCTTACTTGCGACAAGCAGGACATCTTAGGCTTTACCGCTATCTTCGCCCTTTTCTATGTCGTACTTCTCGTGTTCGACTGTATCTACTTTGCACGGGTAGAGAAAAAGAGCCGACTCTCTTAAACGGCTCGGAAACTAACAAGATTAATAAACAAAGTAAGAATTAAAGAATATGAAACATCTCAAGCAATTCCTCTTGATGGCGATGCTGCTCTTCACGTTGGCACCTCTGCAGGTATCAGCTAAGGAGAACATCGACGTGAAAGAGATATTGTGGGGTCATATCAAGGATTCTTATGAATGGCATATCACTGAGGTGGGAGGTCATCCCGTAGTGATTCATCTGCCTGTCATCGTAAAGAGTTCAACGGGCTGGCACGTGTTCTGCAGTAGCGAGTTCTCTGAAGAGAGAGACGTTAACGGCGACCGTCCCGGACCATTTAATCTCGTAATTAAAAACGGTGACGCACAGACGAATCCCAACAAGATTGTAGAGAAGGTGGGAGGTCAGGAGGTTCGTCCTTTCGATATCTCCATCACGAAAACCGTCTGCGTGCTCTTCATCGATGCAATCGTCTTGTTGCTGTGTGTACTGATACCAGCTCGCTGGTGCAAGAAGCACAAGGTTGATGATCCTGCACCTAAGGGATTTGTGGGATTGATGCACATGTTTATCATGTCGGTTTACGACGATGTGATCAAGGCTACCCTCGGTAAAGAGGCTCCCAAGTACGCACCCTGGTTGCTTACTTGCTTCTTCTTCATCTTTGTGGTCAACCTCATGGGTATCGTTCCTTTCCCTCCTGGAGGTGGTAACCTGACAGGTAATATCGCCTGTACCGCATTCTTCGGTGTGACGACATTCCTGATTACCAACTTCACTGGTACCAAGGAGTACTGGAAGGAAATCTTCTGGCCTGAGGTTCCAACATGGTTGAAGGTGCCAGTTCCATTGATGCCATTCATCGAGCTTTTCGGAATCTTTACGAAACCGTTGGCTTTGATTATCCGACTCTTCGCCAATATGATGGCAGGTCACGCTATCGCTCTTGCGTTTGCGGCTATTATTTTCATTATGTTCAACATCAGTGAAGATATGATCGTCAACTATATGGCAGGTACGGGTATGACAATCGTAAGTGTAGCGATGAGTGTCTTCATGATGCTCCTCGAATTATTGGTAAGCTACATTCAGGCGTTGGTGTTCACCATGCTGAGTGCAGTATTCATCTCGCTGGCTCATGTGCAGCATCATGAGACTGAGCCAGAGGTAGTGAAGTAATATATGGTTTAGAAAACTAACATTACGGAACTAATTAACAAAGACAATTAACAAGAAAATATTAACAACTTAAATTTTAAGATTATGTTATCACTTTTATTAGCAGCAGATGCTCTCGCAAAGTTAGGTGCCGCAATTGGCGCAGGTTTAGCCGCAATTGGCGCAGGTATTGGTATTGGTCGTATTGGTGGCCAGGCTATGGACGCATGGCTCGTCAGCCAGAGAAGATGGGCGACCTTCGTTCTTCTATGATTATCGCGGCTGCGTTGGTTGAGGGTGTTGCGTTCTTCGCTGTCATCATCGCCATCTTGGCAATCGTTATGTAATGATTGCCTGTTGCGGTCCTCGTCTTTAATGTGAGAGACGTATACCTTAATATTAAGACCTATACCTTATATTATAGAGGTTTACATCTTACAGGATAAGAACAGGGACGGGGACTGTAAAGCAATCAGAGTTAGTTAATAATAAAACGTTTAAGTTAAACTTTAACCAGTATATATGGATTTATTGATTCCTGATAGTGGTTTGCTTTTCTGGATGACGTTGGTCTTCATCATCGTTTTCCTCATCCTCTGGAAGGCAGGATTTCCTGCCATCATTAAGATGGTGAATGATCGTAAGGACTACATCGACGAGAGTTTGCGTAAAGCTCACGAAGCCAATGAGAAGCTTGCCAATATCCAAAAAGAAGGTGAATCCATCTTGCAGGAAGCACGCGAGAAGCAGGCTGCCATCCTCAAGGATGCTGCAGAAACTCGTGATGCTATCGTAGAGAAAGCCCAGGACAAGGCACGCGAAGAAGGTGCTCGACTTCTCTCTGATGCCAAGACGCAGATAGAGAACGAGAAGCAGAACGCCATTCGCGAGATACGTGGACAGGTGGCAGAACTCTCTGTTCAGATAGCAGAGAAGGTTCTCAAAGCCAAGCTTTCCGATGACAAGGCACAGATGGATATGATAAATCGACTGCTGGACGAGGTTTCTTCTGACAACAAACAGTAAAGCTTATGGATATAGGTGTAATATCGGTGCGTTATGCCCGTGCCCTCATCAAGGCGGCACTCGGCATGAAGCTCGAAGATCAGGTTTATCAGGAGATGCAGACGCTCTACAAGAGCTACATCGACGTGCCTGAACTGAGATTTACGATAGACAACCCTATGCTTTCCAAAGACAAGAAGCAAGCACTTCTCATTACAGCTCTTGGCAAGAAGCCATCTGAGTTGAGCCAGAAGTTCATTGCTCTCGTCTTGAAAGAGGATAGGGAGAGCACCCTGCAATTCATGGCTGCTTCGTATATCACTCTTTACAGGAAACAGAAGAACATCATCCGCGGTAAGCTGATAACCGCCACTGCCGTCGATGCCTCTACTGAGGACAAGATGCGCAAGATGGTGGAACAGAGAACGCAAGGTACTGTGGAGTTCAAGACTGAGGTGAACCCTGAACTGATTGGTGGTTTTATCCTTGAGTACGATACTTACAGAATGGATGCGAGCGTGAAGACTAAGCTCAACAACATTCTGACACAGCTCAAAAAGTAATTTTCTTGAGTAGTTAAGTTTTTAAGGAGTTAAAGGAGTTTTCTATCAACTCCTTTTGCCTGATATAAATTAGGAGTACTTCTTAAAATTGGATGAATTTGAAGACGAGAATATGTATAGTCTCAACTTCTTTCAACTCCTTAACTCCTCGTATAACAATTAAAGTAAACAAACAATGTCAGATAAAATTAAACCAAGTGAGGTGTCTGAAGTTCTTCAGCAACAACTACAGGAGGTGAATGGCTCTCAGCAGTTTGACGAGGTGGGTACAGTGCTTACTGTCAGCGATGGCGTGGCACGTATATATGGACTTCGTAATGCCGAGGCTAATGAGCTTCTTGAGTTTGAGAACGGCACCATGGCAATTGTCATGAACTTGGAGGAAGATAATGTAGGTTGTGTCCTCTTGGGTCCAACAGCTGGCATCAAGGAGGGACAGAGCGTAAAGCGTACACATCGTATTGCCTCTATCCGCGTGAACGACAATTTCTTAGGACGTGTCGTTAACCCTCTGGGTGAGGCCATTGACGGACTGGGAGATATTGATCTTACCGACTCTTTCGAGATGCCTTTGGACCGCAAGGCTCCTGGTGTGATTTATCGACAGCCAGTAAAGGAACCTCTGCAGACAGGTTTGAAGGCTGTCGACTCCATGATTCCTATTGGTCGTGGTCAGCGTGAGCTTATCATCGGTGACCGTCAGACGGGTAAGACTGCCATAGCAGTAGACACCATTATCAATCAGAAGAGTTTCTATGAGGCTGGTAAGCCTGTATATTGTATTTATGTAGCTATCGGTCAGAAAGCCTCTACCGTTGCTGCATTGGTACAGAATCTCAAGGAGCATGGCGCTTTGCCTTATACCATTATTGTAAGTGCAACTGCTGCCGACCCTGCTGCGATGCAGTATTATGCTCCATTCGCGGGAGCTGCTATCGGTGAGTATTTCCGCGATCGTGGATATTCCGCTCTCGTAGTATACGATGACTTGAGTAAGCAGGCTGTGGCTTATCGTGAGGTATCACTGATTCTTCGTCGTCCTTCAGGACGTGAGGCTTATCCTGGTGATGTCTTCTATCTCCATTCTCGTCTCTTGGAGCGTGCTGCCCGTATCAACGACCAGCAGGAAGTTGCCGAGCAGATGAACGACCTGCCTGAGTGTATGAAGGGAAAGGTAAGAGGTGGTGGTTCTTTGACTGCTCTTCCTATTATCGAGACACAGGCTGGTGATGTTTCAGCCTATATTCCAACCAATGTGATTTCTATCACCGACGGTCAGATCTTCCTGGAGACCGACCTCTTCAACCAGGGCTTCCGTCCAGCCATCAACGTGGGTATCTCTGTATCTCGTGTAGGTGGTTCTGCTCAGATCAAGAGTATGAAGAAGGTGGCTGGTACCTTGAAGATTGATATGGCTCAGTATCGTGAGTTGGAGGCTTTCTCCAAGTTCTCAAGTGATATGGATGCCGTGACAGCAATGACCTTGGACCGTGGTCGTAAGAACGACCAACTCCTTGTTCAGCCTCAGTATCGCCCTATGCCAGTAGGCGAGCAGGTAGCCATACTTTATTGTGGTGTACACGGATTGATGCACGATGTGCCTATGGATAGGGTTCGCGAGTGTCAGGACCAGTTCCTTGATGCTATGCGTAGCCAGCACTCCGATGTTATCGAGACTTTGGCAGATGGTAAACTTACCGATGACTGTATCAAGGTTATCGAGGAGACCATGGCTAATGTTGCAGGACAATATAAAGCGTAATAGCCTATGCCGTCGTTAAAAGAGATTAAAACTCGCATCGCCAGTGTCAATAGTACCCGTAAGATTACGAGTGCCATGAAGATGGTTGCTTCGAGCAAGTTGCATCATGCTCAGGTAGCTATTCAGAATATGTTGCCTTATGAGAATATGCTGGAGCATATCCTCAAGAGTTTCTTGGTCAGTACTCCCAATGTGGAGCATGAGTTGCAGGTGGAGCACAAGGTAATTAAGCGTTTGGCTTTGGTGGTTTATAGTTCCAACAGCAGCTTGTGTGGCGGATTCAACTCCAATGTCATCAAGATGATGATGCAGGCGGTGGACGAGTATAAGGCTCAAGGCATTGACGACATCACGGTTTATCCTATAGGCAGAAAGGTGGCTGAGAAGGCACAGAAGTTAGGACTGAAGACTGGCGGAAATTTCATGGATCTTGCCGACCATCCCAATGCACAAGTTTGTGCCGACATCGCCCAGAAACTTGCTCAGCAGTATGCTGCTGGCGAACTCGACAAGGTGGAGATGATTTATCATCACTTCAAGAGTGCCGGCTCGCAAATCCTGACACAGAAAACTTTCCTGCCTATCGACCTCTCTACTGAGGCAATAGGAGGAGACAACGACCGCGACCTCACATCCAATGTGGTTACGGCGAAGGCTCAGGAATACTTGCGCAAGAAACAAGTTGAGGATGATGAACGCCAAATGTCAGAGGTAAAGCCTCTGAACGATGACTTCATCGTAGAGCCAGACTTGGAGACGGTATTGGGTGTGCTCATTCCTAAGCAGTTGCGACTGATGATTTACACAGCCCTTCTGGACAGTCAGGCCAGTGAGCATGCAGCCAGAATGGTAGCTATGCAGACTGCAACCGATAACGCCGATGAACTCTTGCGAGAGCTCAACCTGCAGTACAACAAGAGTCGTCAACAGGCTATTACGAATGAATTGCTCGATATTGTGGGTGGTAGCGTGAACAATTAGTTCCGTCTTTCCATTTCAATATCTTGTGAAAAAGAACTTTGTAGCCCTGCACTTTTCCGGTGTGTGGCTTCATAATCATAACAAAGGGGATATCAAGTTTGTCAAAACTTGGTATTCCTTTTTCTCTTTTTGGCGCATGCAGACTGCAGGGTGAAAGCCTCGCAACTTTCACTTTTTCTCCATTTTGTTTGGTTTTTAGTCATTATTTTACTAATTTTGCATTTTAAGGATTCTTCCCAATATCCACATATAGATTTTTATCATTATGAACAATAAAGAATACATAGCAGAACTTGCTCGCCAGACGGGTTATTCGCAAGAGGATGCACAGAAGTTGGTGAGAAAAGTGATTGATGCAATGATCTCTCAGTTCGAAGAGGGAGAGGCTGTCGCTATTCCTAATTTTGGAACTTTTGAGGTTAAGAAGCGTATGGAGCGCATGGTTGTCAACCCCACAACCAAGAAGCGTCAGCTCGTACCGCCCAAGTTGGTACTTGCCTTTCGTCCTGTAGCTGCTATCAAGGAAAAACTAAAGAATGGAGGAGTAGGAGATGAATAGATCCAGTATGTCAATTCTTGCCAGGATTCTTGCCGAGAAGAACAATATGACCATTTCGGAGGCTGAGGCTTTCATCAAACAGATGTTTGATGTGGCTAATGGTGTGATGCAGTCTGACAAGCAGTTGAAAATAAGATGGCTTGGTACTTTCAAGGTGACGTCTGTCAAGGACCGTGAAAGTGTGGATGTCAATACTGGCGAACGTATCATCATTGGCGGGCGTGATAAGATAACCTTCACTCCTGACAATATCCTGAAGGAAATTGTCAATAAGCCCTTTGCTCAGTTTGAGACTGTAGTTGTCAACGATGGTGTTGATTTCAGCGAGATAGACAGAAAGTTGCCTTCGAAGCCAAAGAGGAGGTGTCTGCACCTTCTGATGAACAACAGATTGCTGAAGAGTCGGAGACTTCGCCCGTAGATAAGTCGGAAAGCATTCCCGCTGTAGCTGAGATGTCTGACGAATCAGAGCTAAAGGAAGATGTCGTATCTGGGGTAGCAGTTCAGGTAGAGGATTTATCTGTTGTTTCTGAGGAAGCCGAGGTGCCTGTATCAGAGGTTAAAGAGAAAGAACAGCTTCTTGCTGATGCTCAAGAGTCCGAACAACCAGTATCAAAGGTGCGAGAACCCGAACTTCCTGATGCGGTCAATCAGTCTGAGCAATCAGTTGCTGAGGTGAAAGAGCCCGAACAGCCAGCAGTGAAGGAGGTACTCGTTCAGTCTGTTACAGCATCTTCTGTTCAGGAGGAAACTGTAGTCTCTCGTCCCGAAACGATGGCTCCAGTTTCTCAAACTAAGCAGGCTGTCCCTGTCGGTAATCCTGAGAATACTGTCGAAGAGGACGATGAAGAGTCTTCATCAGATAGAAAGCATTATTTCATGCTTCCACGTTATGTCATATCTGTAGCTGTTATTCTGATTTTTCTCTTGATAGGAGGTATCGGCTGGTTCGCTTTCAACTATGGTAAGATGCAAGCCCAACGCAATCATCTTGCCTTGCAGTTGGAGGAAATGCAGAAGGTACGTATGGCGAAAGACAGTTTGGCACAAGCTCAGAAGGATGACTTGCGCACCAAAGCGCTTCAAGACAGTGCTCGTTTGGCTCAGTCTGCTGAGGTGTTAAATGGAGTTGATGAGCAGAATGCCGCCGCTCAGTCTGACAGCCTCAGAAAAGCAGTTGCTGCAAAGGAGATTGTCTCTAAGCAACAGACTGAAGTTGCCAAGCAGAAAGCTTTGAAAGAAGCCAAGCAGAAAGTGGAGGTGCAGGCTGCAAGCAAGTATGATGCCGATCCGCGTGTACGAACAGGTGCTTATCGCATCTTGGGTGTGGATCATTCGATAGTTGCCAAGAGTGGTCAGACTTTGAGCAGTATCAGCAAGTTGTATCTTGGTCCAGGTATGGAGTGTTATCTTGAGGCTGTCAATGGCGGCGCTATCGACGTGAAGGCTGGTCAGAAAATCCATATACCAAAGCTGGCATTGAAGAAAAAAGAAATAAACTTGAAGCATTTGGCTTTAAAGATAAAGCAATAAGAAAAATAACACACACCGCATAGATATTCTGTAGCTTGCAAAGAAACTGCAAGTTGTGAAGTGCGGTGGCTTTACGGTACTGCACGAGATTTTGTATGTGATAGAACTAAACAACAGAGAGTAGTTTACCGATTATTGTAAACTACTCTCTGCTGTTTTTTTTATAAGAAACGTATTACCCTGTAATAGTGGTTTGATGTGATTTTGATTGCTTAGAACCACATAATAACATTACATAAGTTTACTTTTCCAGTTGGGGCTATAATACGGGTTGACTATGCAAATCTCTAAATCTTACTCCAGTCGATAGAGCGTATGAAGGCGAGCGTCTTGATCCAGTCGCAGTCGAGGCAGAACTGTATGGGGTAGTCGGAACGGTTGAAGTAAGCCAGTGTGATTTCAGTATCGCTGTCGTTGAACAGTTTGTGGTCGATGGTGGCTTGCTTGAAGAGGCTTCTCACCATGCCTTTGTTGCGCTTCTTGGCTTCAGAGAGTCGCTTTTGATAAAGAGTTACATACTGGTTCATGGCGTAAGCCTGCTCATTGAGCATCTTGATACATGCGTTGAGTGAGTCGGCACTGATCTTCTGTTCCAACAGAACATTGGGGGGCAACACCTTGGAGCGCAGATAAGACATGGCATCATACTTGAACACAGCAGCCTTTCGTACCTCGCGGCTCAGTGTGGTGTCGTTGGTGATGCTGAGAGAAGTCTTTACTATCTCGTTGAGCACATCCTGTGCCTTGGTGGCTGTCGTAGCGAGGCAGCATACGGCTATAAGAAATAAGAACTTTTTCATTGTTTCTATGTTTTTTGTTTCTATTATAATGGAGTCACAGGCTTACTCATCGTGTCGGATGAGGAAGATGCTGTGGTCTATGCATGCTGGCAGTTCTTCCTTATAGTGGGTAACCATGATCATAGTCTTGTTCTGTCGTTTACAGAACGCCTCAATGATGTCCTTTACCAGTCGGCGGTTGTAGTTGTCGAGTCCATGCAAGGGCTCATCGAGTATGAGTAGTTCGGGATCTTTGACGAAGGCTCTTGCCAGAAGGGCCAGTCGTTGTTCTCCGCTCGACAGTTTCAGAAATCCACGTTCCTCCATGTTTTTGAGTCCAAACACTTCCATCCAAAAGCGGCACTTCTCGTAGTCTTCTTCGTTGGGTTTCACATAAAGACCTACTGAGTCTTTCAACCCACTTGCCACGATTCGTATTACAGGCAGGTCGCGCTGATAAGACCTGTGCAACTCTGGCGACACGTAGCCGATGTGTTTCTTTATGTCCCAAATGCTTTCACCGCTTCCTCGTGCGTTTCCGAAGAGAGCGATGTCGCAGGCATAGCTTTGAGGATTGTCAGCACAGATAAGGCTGAGAAGGGTAGACTTGCCGGCTCCGTTTTGCCCGCTCAGTGCCCATCGCTCACCGTTCATGACTGTCCAGTCGAGTTCTTTCAGTATGGTGCGACGTCCGTAGCGTATGCTTACCTTGTTCATCTTGACCACTTCCTGGTTGTGATATTCTCGATTGCTGTAGGGCAGGTCGATAATGGCCTGTTGCTGGACGGGCGAAAGGATATGCTCAGGAACAGGCTTGCGTAAGTCGAGATACTCCTGCTTTGTCATTTTACGGCCAACCTTCATACCGTCAACCTCCACGATGTGTGTGATGAACTGCGGAATGTCGTCGCTCTTGCTGAGTACCAGGATAACCTGTAGGGCGTGTTCGGCAGAGAGGGTGGCAAGAAGCTGCTTGAGTTGTTCACGAGTATCGGCATCCAGTCCGATAAATGGGTTGTCCATGATGAGCACACGTGGCTCAGAGAAAAGGGTGGTGGCAAGTTTGAATTTTCGCAACTCACCGCTTGACAGCAGGATGATATACTTGTCGAGCAATTTGTCCATATGGAAGAGCTCGTAAATGTGCTGCTGCAGTTTTCTGCGTTCGGGAGTATCCTCGCCAGCCATCTGATAGGCTTCCTCCAGTTTGTCCTTCACAATGGGCGTATTCTCGTCTATCTCAAGCTGGTTCCATCTTTGCTGCAGAAAGTAGGTTCGGTCGTTGTCGCCTCCGTAAGTGTCGCGGAAAGTATATACTTGATGTTGTCGCTCACGAGCGTTTTCTTGCTGGGCGAGAAATCATATACGGGATCGTGCATGAGCAGCGGATGTCTGCCCACAAGAATATCTACCAGCATGGATTTTCCACTACCATTTCTTCCCACGATGGCGATATGCTCGCCTCGCAGGCTGTAAGTTGACAGGCTCTGCCATTCGCCATTCTGGCATACGGGTCACGCCATTCTCAATCTTGATAATTGTTTGCATTTCTGTCTGATATTAATGTTTCCTGAGAGCTCCCAGGAGTTTGGTCTGAGGGCCTGTTAGTGTGTTGTCGGTTGTCGAAGCCTTGCCTCTGTTGCGTATGGCAAAGTCTTTCCAACTGGAGTAGTGTGGCGCGTCGGTCTCGGGTCTTCCCATCTGCAGAAAGTGGCAGTAGGCAGCTCCGAGTGCGTCGGTCGCATCCATGAACTTGGGCATGTCGTTGTCGCTGATCTTCAGCATTCTCTGCAGCATGCCAGCCACCTGCTCCTTGGAGGCCTGACCCTGTCCGGTGATGGCCATTTTGATTTTCAGCGGAGCATACTCGTGTATTGGTACATCGTGATGTATGGCTGCAGCGATGGCTACTCCCTGTGCCCGTCCAAGCTTGAGCATAGACTGCACGTTCTTGCCAAAGAAGGGTGCCTCAATCGCCATTTCGTCGGGTAGGTATTCGTCAATAATACCTGTCACCCGTTCGAATTTTGCCTAAGCGGAGGTAGGGGTCGCTTTCTTTGCGCATATCGATGATGCCCATCACCACAAGCTGCGCCTTGTTGCCAACGACCCTTATAACGCCATAGCCCATGACATTTGTGCCAGGTCTATGCCGAGTATGATTTTCTCTGCCTTGTTAGCTTGTTTCATCTTCTGTTGTTGATAACCTATCTGATTCTTATCTGTCCATATAGGGGTTATGGGCGAGTTCCTCGCCTATGGTGGTGGTGTTGCCATGTCCTGGCAGCACTTTTGTCTTGTCGGGCAACTGTGCCAAGAAACGTAGACTGTTGATAATCTGGAACATCGAACCGCCTTGGAAATCTGTTCTTCCTATAGAATTTTGGAAGAGTGTGTCACCAGTGAAGGCTACACCCTCTGCTTCGCAATAGAAGGTGACCGAACCTTTAGAGTGACCAGGGGTTGGGATGATGCTCAGTTCATGGTTGCCGAAGTGTATGGTCTCGCCGTCCTCGAAGAAATGACCGATTGGTGGAAACACGGTGTCTATCTTCATCTGATAGAATGACTCAGCTTGATGCTGCAGGTTTTTCATCAGATGTTCGTCTGCCTGTGCCACCTCGGGTTTGAGTCCGAAAGCCTGATAGATGGTGTCGTTGCCAAAGTTGTGGTCAAGATGACCATGTGTCACCAGCAGGTGTATGGGGTTGAGACCATTCCCGGTAATATAATCGGTAATGGCTTTTCGTTCTTCTGGATAGAAGGCTCCGCAGTCAATGATGACGCACTCCTTGGTTTCGTCGCTCACCACGTAGCAATTCTCAGAAAGCATGTTGCACTGGAATCGTTCGATATGTAACATTTTAGTTTTCTCCTATTTTTTTGAGGGTTGTTGTTTGGATGTTTTTACTTTGTCTCCTTGCGGTGAGTCTTAGCAGGTACGTAGACGAGCTGCTTGTCTTGTGCAAACCACTCTTCGTCGAAGAAGGTGCTCAGTGGTGTAATTTCAGCCACCCGGCTGTAGCTCTTGAGCTCTTCGTTCAGGTTGCCTCCTTTCAGGCAGAGCAGTCCGTTGGGCAGGGCATTCTGCTGTGTCTTCTTGAAGTTCTTCTTAATGATTTTCATCAAGTCGGGCAGTTGCATGACTGCACGGCTTACCACGAAGTCATATTTCCCCTTTTCTTCTTCTCCTCTCAGGTGTTCAGCCTTGAGGTTTTTCAGTCCGATGGCCTCAGCCACCTCGTTGCATACTCTAATCTTCTTGCCCGTACCGTCGATGAGTTTGAATCGGCACTCAGGGAAGAGGATGGCAAGAGGAATACCAGGGAAGCCTCCTCCGCATCCGAAATCGAGAATCTCGGTTCTGTCTTTGAAGTTGATGGCTTTGGCGATAGCCATGGAGTGCAACACGTGGTGTTCGTAGAGATTATCTATGTCCTTTCTGCTGATGACATTGATCTTGGCGTTCCACTCTCTGTACAGAGCGTCAAGCTGCGCTATTTGCTCTTTCTGTCTGTCCGTGAGGTTCGGAAAGTATTTGTTGATGATATCCATGTTGTCTTCTGTTATTGTGGTGGCAAAGTTACTAAAAAAAGATAAGAAACAAGTGGTTTCGATGAAAAAAGATTCGAGTCGGGGTTTATATAAACAAAAAAGGAAGCTTGTAGAGAAGCTTCCTTTGTTGAGGTGTCTAGCGGAGTCGAACCGCTCTACACGGTTTTGCAGACCGTTACCTAACCGCTCGGTTAAGACACCTTGTAGCGTTGCAACATCATTTCTGATTAGCGAGTGCAAAGGTACTGCTTTTATTTTATTCTACCAAATTTTTTCTTGCTTTTTTCTGATTATTCTTACATTTATCATAAAAAGCACAGCCTGCGCAGTGAAAATCCTTGCATTTTCGGGCGGAACTGACAGCCCGGTAGATACAAATGGCGGCATACGTGATGCATGCCGCCAATGTGATACCTATAATCAAGTATTGGATAGTCATTCTTTTGATGTGATTATCCTACTGCGTTGTAGCCATTGGTGGAGTTGTTGCGCATGATGTCGCGGATGTTCATTTCCTTGAATTCCTGTGAGCGATGCTCGTTCTCCAATAGTTCTTCTTCCTCTACATCCTTCTCGGAACGTGTAAAGGTGAAGGTTTTGTACTTCATTTCGGCAATAGCCCATCCGATGATAGCTACTGCGAAGAGTACGATCAATCCAATTAATGCGTTCAT
>ENA-OQER01000551-OQER01000551.1-human-gut-metagenome-genome-assembly--contig:-NODE-551-length-19991-cov-3.126611_pt1 | contig 19991 bp, 26 predicted proteins | sample MGYA00242797_ERZ504639 | MGnify/ENA primary metagenome ERZ504639 (study PRJEB26092, sample SAMD00036306) | human gut metagenome | host: Homo sapiens | study: EMG produced TPA metagenomics assembly of...
CCTTCTTTCTACTGCTGTCAGAAAGAAAGATAACCTTACCATTTTTATATGAAAGAGTAAACCTTTACTGTGCGGGAGTAAATTCCACCACCAAATGTGGTGGTGGAATTTAAAATTTCATTTTTGGGGAATTATAAAATATGGAAAATACTACCTGCCCAAAAGATATATATGATATAATTATAGAAAATCTCACAAATGAATGGAGACTTTCTATGTCAAATAAAATACCAAAAACAGAATGGGCAAGACCAATATATTCAAAAAAACAAATTAACAAAGCAGGTCAAATAATAGCAAATTCAGATTCATCACAAGAAGATAGAAACAATGCTTTGGAAATAATAAATAACTGGCGAGCTACACACGCATATCCTTTACATGTAATAAATGCAGGATTAAGACGAGGAAATCCAAATGCTATTGTTGTACAAAGATTAAAAAGGTTAGAGTCAATAACAGGAAAGATAGAAAGATTTCCTGAAATGCAATTATACAAAATGCAAGATTTAGGTGGATGTAGAGTTATCGTAGATACAATAGATCAGGTATATGATGCAGTATCAAGATATAAAAATTCTCGTATACGTCACATTTTAAAACGTGAATATGATTATATTCAAAATCCAAAAGAATCAGGTTATAGAAGTTATCATATGGTATATCAATTTCAAAGTGACAAAATTGAAACATATAACAAGAATATGTTAATAGAAATACAGTTCAGAACAAAATTACAACATATATGGGCTACTGCTGTTGAAATGATGGGTATTTACACAAAGACAAATTTGAAATCAAGTATCGGAAATAAGGATATTCTTAGATTTTTTACATTGATATCATCACTATTTGCCATTAAAGAAAATATGCCAGTTTGTCCAAACACTTCTGAATGGGCTGATGAATTGATTCGTGAAATTATGGAAATTGATAAAAATAGTAATATAATTATGAAATTGAAAGCTATTAATCAAGCAGTTCAAATAACTGAATATAACAAAAATTTCAATTTAAAAAATGGTTATTACTTATTAACATTAAATTACGAAGAACCATCGCTCAATATTGAAGTTTTTAAGCCTTCTGAATTTGAACTTGCTGCTAATATATATGCTAAAATAGAAGTTGAATTACAGAATAAAATAGATACTGTATTAGTATCAGTAAAATCTTTTGATAATTTAAAGGCAGCATATCCAAACTATTTTGTAGACATAAGTGATTTTTTAAATATATTAAAAAATATCATGTTTAATTATAGCAAATACAATGAAAATGCAAAATTACTTCTTGAATCAAATCATTATATTTTAGAAAATTATATACCAGTAGGATAATCATATATAAAAATAATTAAAAGGCAGATGAACAATCATCTGTCTTATTTTTATGTCTTTCTTTTCTTTATGATAGTCGAATAACCCTTTGGTTGTAGTATTGATGTTTTTTACTTCACCTTTGGTTTGGTATCTGTGGATTTTTTGTCTTGGTTATTATTTGTTGACATAGTGCAATCTCCTATTCTTCTGATTTATCCAACTCTTCTTCCATCTTATCAAAATCTAATCCATATCTCTTTTCGAGTTCATTAAGTATATTATATATAGCTTTGCCGATGAATAAATGATTAGATCCGAATACATACTTCATAGTATGAATTTCTGATGGAGAAATTGAAGTAATAGAGCCACGATAAGTTCTCATATTTTCATCTTGATATACTTTTACAGGATATCTATATCCAAGACCTTCTATTCCTGTATATCCATCATATGAATTTGGATTGTAACATTCTCTTCCAACTTCATATTCAGTTTTGCTATTAGTGATGCAATGTTCTGTGTGTTTTTCATAATGTGTTCTTCTCCTATTATTTATAAAAACGGAAATGATAAGTGATTGTAATTATATTTTCACTATCTGTCACATATTGAATTTCCAAATGATAACCTTGACTTCTATATTGTGAATTTATATCATTGCAAAAACTCCAATTAAAATCAATACCACTCCTAAAACAAGCCCAACAATTATTAGATTCTTTAGAAATCTAATATCGCCAGCAATTTGATGAATATCTTCATATAATGGGTGACTTTTCGTTAATTCCATTTTCTGTTGAATTTTTTCATCATTTTCTATTTTTGCTTTTATACTATTGTAGTATTCTGTTCTATCAGAGCTAAGTATGTCTTTTGCTACATCCTTTGCTATTTGTTGATACTCTTCACCGCTATTTGCTATTTTTAATAACTCTTCATCAGTTTTATTTTTTATACTGTAAATATAATTCGTTATACCATTTTTGATCTTTCATAAGATACCTCATAAATTTTCTAAGTTTATTATAAAAGATTTTTATTATAAATTCAATGCCTCAAACACATTGGAATGTCTACACAAATCTCAAGTCTACATTGTAACTTTCTGTAGACTCTCGTAGACTTGAAATAATTTTTAACACACAATTGTCTGTTATATAAAAAATAGGACTCTCACAAAAATGCAAGAGTCCTAAAAGTATTGATTTTACTGGTTTTATTTAGAATTTGCCCTCATCGGCTGCCTGCTGAACAGAAACGGCAACTGCTACTGTAGCACCAACCATTGGGTTATTACCCATTCCGATAAGTCCCATCATCTCAACGTGAGCCGGAACTGATGAAGATCCTGCGAACTGTGCATCTGAATGCATACGTCCCATTGTATCTGTCATACCGTATGAAGCTGGTCCTGCTGCCATGTTGTCTGGGTGAAGTGTACGTCCTGTACCACCGCCTGATGCTACTGAGAAGTACTTCTTGCCCTGCTCGATACACTCTTTCTTGTATGTACCTGCTACTGGATGCTGGAAACGAGTTGGGTTTGTAGAGTTTCCTGTGATAGAAACACCAACGTTCTCGTGATGCATGATTGCAACACCTTCCTGAACATCATCTGCACCGTAACACTTAACTGTTGCACGGAGTCCATCTGAGTATGCATGCTCAGATACGATGTTGAGCTTAGCTGCCTTGTAGTCATACTGTGTCTCTACGAATGTGAATCCGTTGATACGTGAAATGATCTGTGCAGCGTCTTTTCCAAGTCCGTTAAGGATAACACGCAGTGGTTTCTGACGAACCTTGTTTGCCTTCTCAGCGATTCCGATAGCACCCTCAGCAGCTGCGAATGACTCGTGACCTGCTAAGAAACAGAAGCACTCTGTCTCCTCCTCGAGGAGCATCTTTCCAAGGTTACCATGTCCTAAACCTACCTTACGGTGATCAGCAACTGATCCAGGGATACAGAATGCCTGAAGTCCCTCTCCGATTGCTGCTGCAGCGTCTGCTGCTCTTCTACATCCTTTTTTGATTGCGATTGCTGCACCAACTGTGTATGCCCAGCAAGCGTTCTCGAAACAGATTGGCTGGATTTTCTTTACCTGATCGTAAACATCAAGTCCAGCGTCCTTTGTAATCTTTTCAGCTTCTTCGATTGAGCTGATACCATAGCTGTTAAGTACAGCATTGATCTGGTCTATTCTTCTTTCATATGATTCAAATAATGCCATTGTCGTTCTCCTTTCCTCTTATTCCTGTCTTGGATCGATGATCTTAACAGCACCCTGCTCTGGAGTTACACGACCGTATGATCCTGAAGCTTTCTCCCAAGCTGTGTTAGCGTCATCACCCTTTTTGATAAAATCTGTCATTTTTCCAAGAGAAACGAACTGGTATCCAATTACTTCATCGTTCTTGTCAAGAGCGATTCCTGTTACATAGCCCTCAGCCATCTCAAGGTAACGAACTCCCTTTGCCTTTGTTGCGTACATTGTACCAACCTGTGAGCGAAGTCCCTTTCCTAAATCCTCAAGTCCTGCTCCAACAGCAAGTCCATCATCAGAGAATGCAGACTGTGTACGACCGTAAACGATCTGTAAGAATAACTCTCTCATAGCTGTATTGATGGCATCACAAACTAAGTCTGTGTTTAATGCCTCAAGAATTGTCTTACCCTGTAAGATTTCTGCTGCCATAGCTGCAGAGTGTGTCATTCCTGAGCATCCGATAGTCTCAACTAATGCCTCTTCAATTACTCCATTCTTTACATTGAGTGAGAGCTTGCAGGCACCCTGCTGTGGTGCACACCAGCCTACACCGTGTGTAAATCCTGAAATGTCCTCAATTTTCTTAGAATGAACCCATTTTCCTTCTTCTGGGATAGGAGCTGGCTCATGTTTTGCGCCCTTAGCTACAGGACACATGTTTTCAACTTCCTTAGTGTAAATCATCTTAAGACTCCTTTCGCATGTTAATTGTAGATAAACTCGTTATCATTCGACATACCGCTAATATTTTTGCATATTTTTTTCCTAAAGTCTAGTGCAATTCGCACTTTTTTAGATACAACTACTATTTTTTCTTTTTTTGCCACAATATGGTCTGCATCCTTGTAGATATGGTTTGCCGGAATCACTCCGCGGACAGAAGAAAGCGGATAGACATTACAATTCGGGCAGATAACCGTACCCGGATTTAAAACGGAGTTGCATCCTACCTCTACGTGATCTCCGAGCATAGCTCCAAATTTCTTAAGTCCTGTTTCAATTTCTTCTCCAGAATCTCTGTTGTCCTTTACAACCACAAGTGTTTTATCCGATTTTACATTGGAGGTAATTGAACCGGCTCCCATATGGGACTTGTAACCGAGAATAGAATCCCCGACGTAATTGTAATGTGGTACCTGTACCGTGTTAAAAATGATATCATTTTGATCTCCGTGGAATTTCCGACAACCGATCCTTTTCCAATGATCGCACTCCCGCGAATAAATGCACAGTGACGGATCTCGGCATCTTCATCAATAATCAGCGGTCCGTTCAGGCATGCAGTAGGCGCAACGGTTGCACTCTTTGCCACCCAGATATTTTCTCCACGTTTCTCATAAATTTCCGGATCGAGTGTCGGACCGAGCTTTTTTGATAAAATCGCTGATTCCTTTTAATGCTTCCCACGGATATGTAAACTGTGAAAGATACTCTCCCGCGATAGACTGTGATAAATCATACATGTTTTTGATTTTTGCGTTTTCCATTTTTTAATCTCCTTACATTTTAATTTTCATGATTACTGATCGTTTTTCTTTCGGACTCTTCCGTTTTCTCCAAAGCCGTTGTTTCCTCTGCGGCTGCTGCTTCCTCCGGCGGTGCCTCCCCCGGATTATCAAAATCAAACGAAATCTGATCATTTTCATATTTCAGGCAGGTGTCAAATGTATTGCCTGCCTTTGAGGTAAATCCGGCAATCTTCTGCTTCGTCTTTCCGGTCGTCAGCAGTTCTTTCATCACTTCTTCGGAAAGTTCCACCTTAGCAACGGTATGCCAGATCTTAAATCCGCACGCACATTCATATCTCCACTGCGTCTTCATCAGCATTTTGCCGCATTTCGGGCACGGCACGGTTGTCTCTTCCGGTTTCGGTTTCTCCGGAAATCAAATGCGATCTCCCTTCTTCCGTCAGTTTCAGCGGCGCATCAAATTTCATACCGGTCTTTGCAACAAATCCCGAAATTACCTCTGTCCTCTTTTTCGTCAAAAGCTCTTTCACCTGCGCTTCTTTCAGCCGGACACTTGCGATACTTCCAATCATAAAGCTGCAGCTTTCCTTATCATCTTTTTTATGATTGGCACACATAAATCCAAACGGTGCCACTACAATATCCCCACCACACTTCGGGCACTTCACATCTTTGACTTTCTTTGGCTCTACATTGTCAAAATCAAATTTCAGCCCGGTTACTTTCCCGTTTTCATCTTTTGCGAGAGCTACGCGCGCATCAAATTTCTTCCCTGTTTTTGACTTAAACCCACGCATGGTTTCCGTAATGCCATCGTTTAAAAGCTGCCGGACCTGTGCTTCCGTAAAAGATTTCTCTGCCATCTTCCCAATAGAAAACCGGCAGCTGTTTTCATCGCCCGGCTTATAGTTGGCACATCCATAACCAAAAGAGGTCGCAATGATCTCACCCCCACAGAGCGGACACTTTACATCGCGGATCACTTTCTGTTCCACGCTGTCAAATCAAATACCGATATTCGTCTTTCCCTCTTCGGTTTTTTCCAGTTTCAGGCAGGCATCAAATTTTTTACCGGTTTTTGATTTAAAACCGCGCATGGTATCCGTGTGTCCCTCCGTCAGGAGCTGCTTTACCGCAGTAACCGGCAGGGTCTTTCCGGCGATCGTTCCAATGGAAAACCGGCAGCTGTTCTCATCGTCCGGTGAAAAGTTTACACATCCATAGCCGAAAGATGTCTTTTTCATCTGTCCGCCACATACCGGGCACTTTACCTCCGGAATATTTCCGGCTCTACGTCCGAAAAATCAAATGCAATATTAACTTTTCCGTTTTCATCTTTATCTACCTTAAGTTTTGCATCAAACCGTTTGCCTGCCTTGGATTTAAACCCGCGAATGGTCTGGGTATGCCCCTGTTCGATAAGTTCTTTTACCTGTTCCTCACTCAGCTGAACACCTGCAATTTCGCCAATATTAAAATTACATCCTGATTTATCATTCTTATAATTCGCACATCCATAGCCAAATGGCGTGGTTACAAGTTCTCCACCGCATGCCGGGCATCTGACACCGATTTTTCTTCTCGCACCGGCACCCCTTGCATGTTTCCCGGCAAAATTACTGATACGTTCCGCAAGCGGTTCCCGCAGATCCTGTCCGATCATCTTTTCCGTTTCGGTACGGATGAAATCTTCCAGTTTCGTCCGGTAATCCCAGAAATCCACGGTTCCCTGTGTAATTCCATCAAGTCCCTTTTCCCAGGAAGCTGTCATCTTTGGATTCAAAAGTGCCGGGACGGTCATGCTCACCACTTCAAATACCATCTCCCCGAGATTTTCCGGTGTGAGCACCTGCGTCCGTTTATTCAGATTGAGATAATGGATGCGGACCAGTTTCTTGATAATTTCCGCACGGGTGGCAGAAGTACCAATTCCCGAACCTTTAATCTGTTCCCGAAGCTCTTCATCCTCAATCAGCTGTCCTGCATTTTCCATGGCAAGCACCATGGAACCGGAGGTGTACCGCTTCGGCGGTGAAGTTTTTCCCTCTTTCACCTCATATCCATCCACGGAAATCTCATCGCCCTTTTTCAGCTGATCTGCCAGATGTAGCAGTTCCTTCGGATCCGAATCTTCTTCCTCTTTCTTTGGAATTCCTGCAATTTCCAAATAACCGGGTGTCTTTAACACACGTGCGGACGCATAAAAACGTTCCTTCTTTTCCCTCACATCCACAACAGCCGTCATTTTTACATTCTGATATTCTGCCGCCGGATAAAACACACTGAGAAATCTCCGCACGATCAGATCAAATACCGATTTCTGCAGAGCATTCAGTTTCCCAAGCTCCGTGAGCTGACCGGTCGGAATGATCGCATAGTGGTCTGTCACTTTAGCATCATCGGTATACTGCGTTCCTGCAATATTTCCATACAGCTTTCTGTCGAGAATCTGCTCCACAAAATCCGAAGTCGGCTCATATCCCCGCAGACGGCTGATATTTTTATGGATTCCTTTGCCACCGGAGTGGAAAGCACACGCGCATCGGTACGCGGATACGTTGTCAGTTTCCGTTCATACAGATCCTGCGCCACCTGTAAGGTTTCATCCGGACTGATCTTGAATCGTTTTGCACATTCTGCCTGCAGCTCTGCCAGATTAAATAGTAACGGTGCCCGTTTTCTGGAAATATTTTTTTCGATGGATTCCACAATCGCAGGATGTCCCTGCACGCGGTCAATCAATGCCAGTGCATCCTTCTTTTCCCGAAATCCGTTTTCCTTATACAAAAGCGGCGATGCAAAGTACCCTGATCCCTCGACGGCTTTCCACTCGCCCTGGACATGTGCATCTGTGAAATTTCCGACAACACGGTAAAACGGTGTCTCCTTAAAATTGCGGATCTCGCGCTCACGGATCACGACCATCCCAAGCACACAGGTCATCACGCGCCCGACCGCAATAGCGGTATAAGAACGTGTTCCCGCCGCATTGTTTAACAACCCTCCATATTTTACCGACATTACACGGGAAAAATTAATGCCCATGGCATAATCTTCAATGGTACGCATAATACCGGATTTTCCGAGATTTTCATAGGCAGACATCGGTTTTGCTTCCCGGATTCCCCGTTGGATCTCTTCCTCTGTCTGCGAATCGATCCAGACCCGGAGTTCCTCCATGCCGTCTCGCACACCGCCGAAATTGCGGATATTTTCCTCGATCGTCTGTCCTTCTTTTCCGGCATCTCCTGCCCAGTAGACACGGTCGATATCCTCACGCATCAACATTCCGTGAACCACATCATACTGCCGGCTGACATCTTTGATCACATCATATTTATATTCTTTTGGAAGAAATGGCAGATCTTCCAGTTTCCACTTTTTGTATTTTATATCATAACTTTCCGGATATACCATGGCTACCAGATGTCCCACGCACCAGGTGATTACATACTTCTGGTTTTCCAGATAGCCATCCCTGCGGCCTCCGCTCACCCCGAGAACTTTTGCAAATTCCTGGGCAACCGACGGTTTCTCCGTTATGATCAGTGACTTTCCCATCTTCTATCCCCTATTGGCAAACTTTTTCTATAATTCGTTCATATCAATCAGCTCAAACCGGTCATCCGTTTTGGCATGTTCTGCCAGCATCGGTTCAAACCGCGTTGCAGAGAATAAAAAGATATGCTCCGAACGGATTTTTGCCTTTTCCATGTTCTGATACAGTTCCTCGCACATCTGCGATGTCAGCTGTGGCTGATCCCAATTACATAGTCCCACAATATTTCTGCGGTCTGTGCTCTGGGCAATAATATCAATGTTTCCTGTCTTTCCAACCCAGGTTCCGATCTTATGAACTGGAAACGGCATGCGTCCCATCTGATTCAAAAGCATCATATACTCCATGCAGACATTCCGGAAATAACGTTTCAGATACGTGCCAAGTTCCGGTGCAATGTAGCGGTCGTAAAATTCATGCGGTTTCAGCAGATAAAGATCTGACATATGCGGAAATACAAATTTAAACCAGAAATTAATAAATGTATCTTTGATCTGGTATACCCCTTTTTGGCATTCTCCCAGCCACCGGTCTGAAACGACTGCACTTTCTCTACAATATCAAAATGGCTGAGATTTTTCATATAAACACTGATCTTTGCACGGGAATATCCGGTTTTTGCATACAGGTCATTCAGTTTATTGTATCCCTGTGCAATTGCAGATAAAATTGTGTTATAGACGGAAAGTTCACGCAGTTCTGCAGAAATTTTCTGTTCTGCCATATGAAACAGATATCCCCCCTCCGTCAGCACAAGCCGGTAAATATTCTCCCTGTATGAAATTTCCGGATTCCATGCTTCCATAAATCCCGGCACCCCACCGATGGTTCCATAAATACGGATACAGTCGCTGACCGAAGTGCCGGAAATGTCCGGACAACTTCCAGGAAATTCAGATCTTCCACTTTATGCAGCACATCAATACGACGGAATCCATCCCCGAACGCATCTTTTGCATCCTGCGTGGCCCATACAATGGAAGAAGACGCCAGAATGATCATCACCGGTCCCGGATAAAGCCGTTTCATCTTTAATTTTAAAATACTTTTGACAAATTCCGGATCTCTTTTAATTGCATACTGTGCCTCATCAATCACAATCACCAGTTTTGATGCATCTCCGCTTTTTACCCGGTTAAAAAATTCATCATAGGAATATCTGCTCAGCTTCATCTGAAAAGCATTTTGAATTTCTTCTCCCATTTTCTGCATCTGTTCCTGTGCGGAAAGCTGTCTGCATCGATAATAAAAATACTTTTTCCCCACACAGAATTCTTTGATCAGCTGTTCTTTTCGGCAGTCCATTCCGCCATACAAAAGCATCAGCTGGTTTCCTGATTTTTCATACCAGCCTTCCAGTTCTTTGAGATCTGTTTTTTTTGCGTTCATCCCGATTCCTCCGTACAAATTCCTTCTGCTAAAAGAATTATATCACTGATTAATATCTCTCACAAGGTTTTCGGCAAAAAGAAAGAAGTGCAGTTTTTGCACTTCTCTCCAAAAATCCGTATTTCAATTTAATACTTATTTCTTTGTGATATATCCCTGTGCCTTTAACAGCTCTGCACATAAAACTGCACCACCGGCTGCACCACGAACGGTATTGTGGGATAATCCGACGAATTTCCAGTCATATACGGTATCCTCTCTCAGACGTCCGACAGAGATTCCCATGCCATGCTCAAAGTTTACATCCAGGCTGACCTGTGGACGGTTATCCTCTTCTAAGTACTGGATGAAATGCTCCGGTGCACTCGGGAGCTTCAGTTCCTGTGGCACACCACTGTAATTCTTCAGTGCTTCGATCAGCTGCTCTTTGGTTGGCTTCTTCTTGAATTTAACAAATACAGCTGCTGTATGTCCGTTTAATACCGGTACACGGATACACTGGCAGGTAATGACCGGTGAAGCTGCTGGAACAATCTGCTTCTTCTCATCATCTACATGCCCCCAGATACGCAGAGGCTCTTTCTCAGACTTTTCTTCCTCACCACCGATGTATGGAATAATATTTCCAAGCATCTCCGGCCAGTCCTTGAACGTCTTTCCTGCTCCGGAAATAGCCTGATAGGTAGTGGCAACTACTTCATATGGCTCAAACTCTTTCCATGCAGTCAGAACCGGTGCATAACTCTGGATGGAGCAGTTTGGCTTTACTGCTACGAAACCGCGCTTTGTACCAAGACGCTCTTTCTGATACTTGATAACTTCCATGTGCTGTGGATTGATTTCCGGAACTACCATCGGCACATCCGGTGTCCAGCGGTGTGCACTGTTGTTGGAAACAACTGGTGTCTCTGTCTTTGCGTAATCTTCCTCGATCTTTTTGATCTCTTCTTTTGTCATGTCTACAGCAGAAAATACAAAGTCGACCTGAGAAGCTACCTGCTCTACCTCATTTACATTCATTACTACAATATTCTTTACAGCTTCCGGCATCGGAGTATCCATCTTCCAACGGTCTCCCACTGCCTGCTCATAAGTCTTTCCTGCACTTCTTGGGCTTGCTGCAATCGTGGTAACCTCAAACCATGGATGATTCTCCAGCAAAGAGATAAATCTCTGTCCTACCATACCTGTTCCGCCAAGGATACCAACTTTTAACTTCTCACTCATTTTTCCAATCTCCTCTGTTCTTTTCTTTATACGCGGACACCTGTCTTTTACAGAAAAACATTTTTGTTTTTGTCCGCGTTACACGAACATGTGTCTTTATAGGAAATATATTACTTGAAACCAGGTAAAATTACAAGGAACAAATTGTCCTAAATAAATAAAATATTCCTCAAATATATGTAGGACTTGCACAATCTGAAATACCGACTAAGCGGTATTTCAGGCAATGCATCAGAGATGTACCGCAATTACGTGCATCGCATCGACAAGCGATTCTGCATACGATGTGCTGCTCCTTTTGTCTCATTTTTTCTCCAGATATGCCTCTTCGATTGCGATCACTTTCTTCATCGCCTCATCCCTGGTGCACCGATCGTCAGACGCTTGTTGACACAGGTTTCCATGGAGATTGCATCATAGACATCCTCCTCAAATACCGGAGAAAACTGTTTTAATTCTTCCAGACTCATATCGTCAATCGGCATCTGTTTGTCCAGACAGTACAAAACAATACGTCCGATAATTCCATGCGCATCGCGGAACGGAACCCCGTGATTTACAAGATAATCGGCAGCATCCGTCGCGTTGGTAAATCCGTGTGCGGCACTCTTTCTCATAACATCCTTATTGAATTTCATGGTATCAAGCATGCCCGTGAATAACACAATACAGCCTTTCGTTGTGTCGATGGCATCAAAGGAAAGTTCCTTGTCTTCCTGCATGTCTTTATTGTAAGCAAGCGGAATCCCCTTCATCGTGGTCAGAAGCGACATGAGCGCGCCATACACACGCCCGGTCTTGCCTCGGACAAGTTCTGCAATATCCGGATTTTTCTTCTGTGGCATGATACTGCTTCCGGTACTGTATGCATCATCAATCTCTACAAATTTGTATTCGTTGGAATTCCAGATGATGATTTCCTCGGAGAAGCGGCTTAAATGCATCATAATGGTTGCCATGGCAGACAGATATTCGATCAGGTAATCGCGGTCGGAAACACCGTCCATACTGTTTAAGGTCGGTCCGTAAAAGCCAAGAAGCTCTGCAGTATATTCGCGGTCAAGCGGATAGGTTGTTCCTGCCAGTGCGCCGGAACCGAGCGGGCAGTAATTCATGCGCTCGTAAATATCGTGCATACGGGAACGGTCACGCTTAAACATTTCAAAGTACGCCCCCATATGATGTGCGAGTGTGATCGGCTGCGCTTTCTGCAAATGGGTAAATCCTGGCATAATCGTCTGCGTATTTTCTTTCATAATGCGAAGCAGTACCTGCAGCAGCTGTTCCAGCAGTTCATCCGTCTCAAGAACCTGCTGCCGGGTATACAGACGCATGTCCAGTGCCACCTGATCATTTCTGCTTCGTCCGGTATGCAGTTTCTTTCCGGTATCTCCCAGACGGTCAATAAGGTTTGCTTCCACAAAACTGTGAATATCCTCATATTCCGAAGTGATGGCAAGCTTCCCGCTCTCCACATCCGCAAGAATTTCCTGTAAACAGGAAACAATCGCCTGCATCTCTTCCTGTGTCAGAATGCCCTGCTTTCCAAGCATACGCACATGTGCAATGGAACCCTCAATATCCTGCTTGTAAAATTTCTGATCAAACGAAATGGATGCATTAAAATTGTAAACCAGCTGGTCTGTCTCCTTCGTAAATCTTCCGCCCCATAACTGTGCCATATCTAAATTCCTCTCTTTCTTAAATTCTTTGTTTTTTTATAAAATCTGTTCTTCCTGCTGTCTGCGCAGTACGATTTCACGGTCGCGGTCACGCTTGGAATACACACACCCACAGTAGTACTGCCGGTACATGTGATACTCCTTAGAAATTTCGGTCGACTTTTTATAGCCTTCCTTCTTTTTAAAATCCGAAAACAGATAACGGACACCAAAGCTATCTGCCAGTTCTGCTCCGATCTGATTTAACTTTTCCGCATTTTTCAGCGGACTGATGGATAGTGTTGTCGTAAAGAAATCAAATCCGTGCGCTTTTGCATAGGACGCAGCCTCGGAAAGCCGCAGCCGGTAACAGGCAAAACAGCGCTCTCCCCCTTCCGGGATCTCTTCCATGCCCTTTGCCATATCGTAAAACCGCTGTGTATCGTATGCACCTTCCACAAAAGAAACCGGATATTTTGTAGGAAACTCAGCAATAAAACGTTCCTGCTCCTTTGCCCGCATATGATATTCTTCCGGCGGATAAATATTGGGATTGTAATAAAATACCGTTACATGGAAATGTTCTGCAAGACATGCAATACAATAAGAACTGCACGGTGCACAACAGCTGTGCAAAAGGAGGCTTGGAGCCTCCCCTGCCGTACAGTTTTCACGGATCAGATCTTCCATTATTTTCTGATAATTTTTTTTATTCATCTTTCATCTGTATACATCTGATTAAAAATTTCTTTTCCGGTCTGCGTCCGGAAAATTTGCTGATATGCCTGTTCAATTCCGTGACGATTGACGTCATCTTCATATAAATTGACCAGAAAATCTGCCTCCACCAGAATCTGATAATCCAATCCTTCGATATTATCATATGTATGATGATGTCCGATCAGATAGCAGATACGGTCGATCAGATAATTTTCAATTCCCACATCGGAAAGCATTCTCTGTGCCACAATCGGTCCTTCCTGCTCCTGCAGCTTTCCGTCACACCGTCCATACTTTTCTTCTGCCGGACGGATTCCAATGTCATGGGTATAAGCGGCTGCTTCCAATATAAAAAGGGATGTCTCGTCAAGCCCTTCTTTTGTTCCGATGATTCTTGCGAAACTATGCACTTTCATGAAATGCTGAATCCGTTTCGGATCTCCGGAAAAAAAAGGCGATCATCTGTAAAAACAGCTCATCCAGCTGTTGCCTGCTGTAATAACTACTGTCACTACTGTCCATTCTGTGTTTCTCCTTTATCTAACATCTGCAGTGCAAACGTCGCTGCAATGTAAACAACTGCACATAAAATAATCAATACTGTTTTTCCCCGGCAACACCGGCACAAGTTCTGCCAGAATAAGAAGTCCATGCACCCAGAGTTCCGCATGATGCAGCATCACTGCAATAACTGCCTCAATGATAACAAGCAGACACATAGGAACTACCGGAACGTTAAGGACTCTCACCCCTACAATCACCATAATTGCAACAATTGCTGCAAAGGCCAGTAATGTCGGTACCTGAAACGTCTTTTTGTTCTTGTCCATTTTTTACCTCAACCTTTATTCTTATTTTCTTTGTCTGCGCCCATTATACCAATTTCATGCCTAAGAAACAAGCACTTTTTAAAGTAAAAAAAGACACGTCTTCCATCGGATACCCGATACAAAACGTGTCTGAAACGAAGCCAATAAGGGGACTCGAACCCCTGACCCACGCATTACGAATGCGTTGCTCTACCAACTGAGCCATATTGGCAAAACGTACTTGTATATAATACCAAAACCGATTCAGAAAATCAACTGTTTTTTCATAAAATTTATATTAAAAAAAGATTGACTTTTCACATGGATTCTGTAGAATAGAAATTGTTGAGTTTATAATTAGTAAACAAAAAATCAACTAACAATCATGTTGCATAAATTTACGGGAGGCATGCCATGGACATTGGACACCGCATGAAAGAACTGCGCATCCAGTACGGACTGACGCAACAGGAGCTGGCGGACCGTGCCGAGCTGACCAAGGGCTTTATCTCACAGTTGGAACGAAACCAGAACTCTCCGTCCATCGGAACTCTTCTGGATATCATCCAGTGCCTTGGTACGACACCAGCAGAATTTTTTACAGATGAAGAGCCGGAACAGATTGTTTTCAAACAGGAAGATTATTTTGAAAAAACCGACGAAGAAAAACACTGCTGTATTGAATGGGTCGTTCCCAATGCACAGAAAAACCAGATGGAACCGGTTCGTCTGACTTTACACGCCGGTGGACGGTCAGAAGTTTATCAGCCCCATGAGGGGGAGGATTTCGGTTATGTAATCAAAGGAAACGTCCGTATCCACTATGCCGGACAAAACCAGACGGTACATGCCGGGGAATCTTTCTATTTTAAAGCAGGAAAAAAGCATTATCTGGAAAACACCGGTTCGACAGATGCCGTCATCATCTGGGTGACTACCCCACCAAATTTTTAAGAGGACAAACGTATGAGTAAACATTTAATTTGATTTTATTGGAATTTCCAAATCCTACGATTCCAATCTTGTGTTGGATGATTTAAATCTGTATATCCGGGAGAATGAATTTTTGACCCTTTTAGGTCCGTCCGGATGCGGAAAAACTACAACCCTGCGTCTGCTGGGAGCTTTGAAAGCCCAGACAAGGGACAGATTCTGTTTGACGGACAGGATATCACAGCTCTTGCCGCCAATGAACGGAAACTGAATACCGTTTTTCAGAAGTATTCTCTTTTCCCGCATATGTCCATCGCCGAAAACATTGCATTCGGCCTTAAAATAAGTAAGAAAAGCAAAGCATATATTCAAGATAAAATCAAATATGCCTTAAAACTGGTCAATCTGGAAGGATTTGAAAACCGTTCGGTCGATTCTCTCTCCGGTGGTCAGCAGCAGCGTATCGCCATCGCCCGTGCGATTGTAAACGAGCCAAAAGTCCTTCTTTTAGATGAACCTCTCGGTTGCACTTGATTTAAAACTGCGTCAGAACATTGCAGTATGAGCTCATCCGTCTGAAGGAAGAACTGGGAATTACTTTTGTATACGTCACCCATGACCAGGAAGAGGCTCTGACCATGTCCGATACCATTGCTGTCATGAATCAGGGATATATCCAGCAGATCGGTACTCCGGAAAACATTTACAACGAACCGGAAAACGCATTTGTTGCCGATTTTATCGGACACAGCAATATCATTGACGGAATCATGATAAAAGACGAACTTGTAGAGATTCTCGGTGCCCGGTGGGCATGTGTCGACAAAGGATTCGGCAACAATAAGCCGGTCGACGTTGTCATCCGTCCGGAAGATGTAGAACTTGTCGATCCTTCGGAGGGAACACTGCGGGGTGAAGTAACCTCCCTGATTTTTAAAGGTGTTCATTACGAGCTTGATGTCATGGCCGGTGGCTATGAATGGCTGGTACACACCACCAGCTATATTCCGGTCGGCACCAAAGTCGAATCAAAGTGATCCCATTTAATATCCAGATCATGCATAAGCCGGAATCTTCCGATGAAAAGGCGGTGGAGATCGATGCGTAAATTTAAACAGCAGTTTCTTGCCGGTCCATACCTTATATGGATCATCGGTTTTATTCTCCTGCCGCTTATCATGATTCTTTACTATGGATTTACAAACGGCGATGGCAGTTTTACATTATCCTATATCACAGCGATAGCAGATGAAACCAACCGCAAAGCCATGGGACTTTCCCTGAAGCTTGGAATTATATGCACCATCGTGTGTCTGGTTCTCTCCTATCCGCTGGCAATGATTTTAAATAATAGGAAGATCAAAAATCAGGGACTGGTTGTTTTTATCTTTATGCTTCCGATGTGGATGAACTTTATGCTCCGTATCCTGGCATGGAAACTTCTGCTTTCCAAAAATGGTGTAATCAACTCCATTCTCACAGGTTTCGGGCTTTCCCGCATCAATATCATAAATACACCGACAGCCGTTGTCCTTGGCATGGTATACGACTTCCTGCCGTTTATGCTGCTGCCGATTTATAACTCCATGACACGAATCCGTAAAGACTGGATTGAGGCGGCCCGCGATCTGGGAGCCGGAAATGCAGCCATCTTTTTTAAGATTATTCTTCCGCTTACCGTATCCGGAATCATCAGCGGAATCGTCATGGTATTTGTCCCGTCACTTACCTCGTTTGCAATCTCGCAGGTATTAGGCGGTGGTCACGTTCTTTTAATCGGAAATGTGATCGAGCAGGATTTTATGCAGGGAATGCAGTGGAATGCCGGAAGCGGTCTTTCCTTTGTCCTGATGATCTTTGTAATCGTAAGTATGACAATTGTAAATATATTTGATAAAGAAGGGGAGGGAACATCCATATGTTAAAAAAATGTGCATCCCGGATCTATATGATCCTGATCTTTGCCTTCCTTTACCTTCCGATTGTTGTGTTGATTGCTTTGTCTTTCAACGATTCCCGTTCCAAGGTAAAATGGGGAGCTTCACGCTCCGGTGGTATACCGGCTGTTTTCAGGACGAAAAGATCATGACTGCATTTGTCACAACTTTGCAGGTCACTTTCCTGTCCGCAATGATTTCCACACTGATCGGAACACTTGCCGCGCTCGGCATAGCCGCCATGAAAAAACGGCACCAGACCATTTATCTCGGCGCGACCAATATTCCGCTTCTGAATGCGGATATCGTAACCGGTATCTCCATGATGCTTTTGTTTGTGAAATTTATCGACCTCGGATTTGTGACGGTTCTTTTAGCGCACATTACCTTTAGTATTCCTTATGTTATTTTAAATGTGCTTCCGAAAATGAAACAGACAAACCGCAGCACCTATGAGGCGGCACTTGATCTCGGAGCAACTCCGCTGTATGCATTTTACAAAGTCACCTGGCCGGAAATCCGTCCCGGTGTGTTCTCCGGATTTATGATGGCAGTCACCATGTCACTGGATGATTTTTCCATCACCTATTTTACCAAAGGAGCCGGGGTCAATACCCTCTCCACCATGCTCTACACAGAACTTCGCAAAGGAATCAAACCGGAATTGTATGCACTTTCCACGATTCTGTTCTTTGCCGTTCTGCTCATTCTTCTTGCCGGAAATGTTTATCCGGGGAAGAAGCGTGTTGCAGCCAAATAAATTTTCCATTGGAATTTTATTCCAGCCGAAAGGAGTCCTATTATGAAAAAAAGAATTTTCTCTGCCTCTTAATTTCTGCTCTGGCAGTCAGCGCACTCACTGCCTGTGGGGGATCTTCCTCTGCGAAAAAAAGCGGACAGACCTTAACCGTTTTAAATTACGGAAAATATATCGATGAGTCCGTAGTCAAACAGTTTGAAAAAGAAACTGGTATCACCGTCAAATACGAAGAATATGAAAGTCCGGAAGAAATGTATACCAAATACAAAGCCGGTTCCATCAACTATGATGTAATCTGCTCTTCCGAATATATGGTTGAGCGTCTAATCAACGAGGGCGAAGTGCTCGAAGAAGATTACGATGCCATGGACAACTACAAAAATCTGGATCCAACGATCCTTGATATGTCTGCTTCCTATGACAAGAATCACACCTATTCCGTTCCATATTTTTACGGGACTCTTGGCCTTCTCTACAACAAAACAACCATTGATGCCAAAACCGTATCAAGCTGGGACTGCCTGTGGGATCCTACCTATGAGGATGAAATCATCATGGAAAATTCCGTCCGTGATACGTTTGCCCCTGCCCTGATCTCCAAAGGGTATTCCTTAAACGATACCGATGAAAATCATCTGCGGGAAGCCCTCGACATATTAAAAAAGCAAAAAGATGATAAAATCGTATATGCCTACTATGTAGACGAGACAGCCGATGCCATGATCGGAGAAGAAGCCTCCATCGCACTGTGCTACTCCGGCGAGGCTGCACTGGCCATGGCAGAGAACGACAATCTGGATTATTCCGTTCCAAAAGAGGGATCCAACCTCTGGATCGATTCCTGGTTCATTCCAAAGTCCTGCACTAACCAGACCAACGCTTTAAAATTCTTAAATTTCCTGTGCAAGGATGATATCGCAGAAAAGAATTTCGAATATGTGCAGTATGCCTCTCCGATTACATCTGTGGTAGAAAATCAGGACGCTGACGTAAAAAATAACGAAGCTATCAATCCTTCCAGTGACACGATAAAAAGATGTGAAATCTATAAAGCATTAAGTGATGATGATTCCGCCAAGTACACAAAGCTGTGGCAGGAACTTCTCTCTTATTAAAAAACCGAGAAAAATGATTGCAATTTCAGTCAAAACATGCTAAAGTAAATCCACGGTGTCTGGTTAACACCGTGGATTTTTCATCTTCGGAAACGGTCATTCCGAAATTTCCCATATATACATTTGTTTTCAATTACATATGAACTATCAGGAATTTTTAACAACGATCCGTACACAGCTTTCTCTGCGTATCGAGACAGGTGTCACTTTAGACATTCGTTCCTTTACCAAAAATAACGGAACACATTACGATGGTCTGGTACTTCTCCATCCGAAGAAAAACGTGTCACCTGCGATCTATCTGATGCCATACTATCATCGCTATCTGGAAGGGGTATGCCTTGAAGAAATCTGTGAAGATATTCTTCATACCTATCAGGCGCATGCCCCGGAAGAAAATTTTGACACGTCCTACTTTACCGATTTTTCCCGTGCCAGCGAGCACATCGTCATGCGTCTTGTAAGCTTTGAAAAAAATCAGGAACTGTTAAAAGAGGTTCCGTTTTTCCGCTATCAGGATCTGGCCGTAATCTTTTACTGTCTGCTCCATGCAAGTGCCGAAAACCAGGCAAATATTCTGATCCACAATCATCACTTAAACCTTTGGAAAACCGACAAAGAAACGCTCTACCGGCTTGCGAAGAAAAACACGCCACAACTTCTTCCCCCACAGCTTACCCCGATGAGCAGTCTTCTCAAAGAAATGCAGCTCATCGCGGAAACTCCACTCCCGGAAGCAGCCCCGCCACTGTATGTTCTGACCAATACGTACCGGACCAACGGTGCAACCGTTCTCCTCTACGATGACATCTTAAAAGAA
>ENA-OQER01000553-OQER01000553.1-human-gut-metagenome-genome-assembly--contig:-NODE-553-length-19953-cov-1.659689_pt1 | contig 19953 bp, 25 predicted proteins | sample MGYA00242797_ERZ504639 | MGnify/ENA primary metagenome ERZ504639 (study PRJEB26092, sample SAMD00036306) | human gut metagenome | host: Homo sapiens | study: EMG produced TPA metagenomics assembly of...
TAAATTTTCGGTCCATACACATCATAGGATTTCTGCAAAATCTCAAAAATCGTCTGCATCTCATCACTGTTGAGTCGTTTTCCCATCAGATACCCTTTTCTCATAATCACATTTTATAAAATTCTGCAAGACCATCAGAATCCGTCAATATAAACCGCTTATTGCCATAACGGATCAGACCTCTATCCGTAAGAACTTTACAGGCACGAGACACATTTTCCCTTGGTGCCCCAACTAAGTCCGCCATCAGGGTAATAGTAAGATCAATATCTATCATCACCCCGTCTTCCGTATCCACACCAAAATCACGACCTAGCTTCCATAATTTTGCAGCTATTTTTCGCTCCATCTGCATGTTTCCGGTCGTATTTTTTAACTGGTGACCCATTCGCCAGAGATTTCTTTCATATTCTCTCAGAACAGCTCTTGTTAAAGCATGGCTCTGCTCCATAAGCTGAAGGAATTGTTCTTCTGCAATTTCTATTACCTTCACTGGACAGACAGCCTCACAAAAAAGTGCATTTGGCTTTTTGCTTACAATACTCTGATTTAAAAGCTGTCCTTTTCCCAGGATAAAAATCACCTTTCTATTTCCGTGCTTGGTCAGATTGTAAAGCATCACTTCCCCAGAATACACGAAATATACTGTTTTCGTTCTGCTGCGTGAATGAAAAATCACTTCCTTTTTCTTATATGAAACAACCTTACTTTCATTAAGCAGATTCTGCAGAATATCCTTTGGTATTTCTTTAAAAAAATCCATATTCTCCAGTTCTCTGATCGTTATCTGTCCCATTTTATCAACCTCGCTGGCATAACTTTTACAGTCATTGATAATAAACTGCTTCTGTCTTGCTTTCCTTTTGTATTATAATTAAAAAAGTTTATCATTTTCCGTGATGTATGTCACATTAAAAAAGACGTAAGTTTCCCTACGTCTTAATTCTGCCAGTTTCATCACTCAATTATACCCTCTTATCATATTCTTCCACTTCTGTCCGCGTACTCGTTTTATATTCTGTTTTTTCAGACGCAAATAGACATATTCGCGAAAAAATAGTATAAAACACCGATACAGTCGGAATAAAAATGAGCATACCTACTATTCCCATAAGATTCCACCGATTGTCACTGCCGCCAGCACCCAAATCGACGGAAGGCCAACAGATCCGCCAACAACATGCGGGTAAATCAGATTACCTTCAATCTGCTGTAAGAGTAAAAATATAATAATAAATAAAACTGCTTGTTTTGGACTTACCATGAAGATCAAAAAAACACCCACTGCACATCCAATAAAAGCTCCAAAGATAGGAATCAATGCCGTAAATGCAATAAAAAAGGTCGCTAATCCACTTGCAATGGAACCTAATGCTGACATTGTTGTGTTCATCATATTTCCGGCTCCGCTCCCAAGAATACTTATCCCCCATTTGATTGCCTGGTCAGGATTAAACTGAAGTTGATTTACCAGTTTCATGATCTCCTGGTTATCATGTGAAAACTCACGGATCCAGTTTTTCATCTGTGGGATAAAGTCAGCAATACTTGTCATCAGATTTCCCGTTGTCTGTGTAAGTTGTGGAATTACTCCAAATATAACCAAACCAATCACACTGACCAGTAATATAATTGTAAGAAACAAACTTACCGGTCTTGCTAATTTTTTAGCCCATTGATTGTTTTCTTTTGTCTTTCCAAGAATTATCTTTTCCAAAAAGCTCATTGGCACATTGATCACAAATGCAATTGCGCCACCAAGTGCAAATGCTCCCTGCAACCATTTATTGTTGAAGAATACTTTTGTGAAAATGACCGGATGATCTGATTTGCAGTTGAATCCATGAAACAGTCGAGCAAGGCAAAGAGTTCCAAACGCATATGTACTTCCGAGCAATGCACCGTTCTGATGATATCCTGTTAAGAATCCAATCATTGTCATAGCTCCAATCACCAAACCTTCCAGACCGATCTTACTAAGAAAATCTTTGGTCAGTATTGTTTCATCTGCTGATCTTGGCTTCTCATTCATCACTTCACTTCTATGTGGTTCCATTCCTAATGCAATTGCCGGAAGGCTGTCTGTCAAAAGATTAATAAACAGCAGATGTACCGGGGCAAATGGAACCGGCAGCCCTGCAATTGATGCACAAAGAACTGCTAAGATTGCGCCAAAATTTCCTGATAAAAGGAACTGTATTGCATTCTTAATGTTCTGATATAAATTTCGGCCATTTTCTACTGCTTTTACTATCGTTGCAAAGTTATCATCTGTAAGTACCATCGCTGCTGCATCTTTTGCAACTTCTGTTCCTGTCACGCCCATTGCTACACCAATATCTATGTCTATTGGATTTTTATGCAATGAAAGATCTTTTCGATAAAAATGTATAAAAAAAGAAACCTTTATTGCATAACAAAAATGCAATAAAAGTCTCACCATTTTCTTGCGACACCGGATGTTTTCACCGTACTGACGATACCACAAACGCACATTTTAAAAGCGTAGGTTACTCCCCTTTATTTGGTACAATCATATATCACTGTCAAAAAGTTCCTAAGCCTTGTAAATCAAACATTCTTCAAAAGAGTTCTTATATAATTATTTTTCTATGAATTATACGCATTTGCAGGTCTTTCCCACACAAAAAACAACTTCATAACCCAAATCAGTATATCGTGGTTCATGTAATACAGGCACTTGTAGATCAATCATTGCCAGTGTTATTTCTATAACATCCTCATCCGTCCTTGTTTCAAGAATAATTTGTTTTGTTTCCATTCGTATTTTCATCTCTTTTCTGTAGACAAATTTTGAAAAGTTATCTGGACTTTATCTTATCAAAAAATAAGAGTCCGATTACCATTACCACGGGAAAGATCAGACCAACCAACATGCCGCTCCTTATATTATCTCCCGCCATCTGGGTTACTCGTCCAACAATACCAGGACCGATGCTTCCTCCCAGATCTCCAGCCATGGCAAGAAGTGCAAACATTGCAGTACCACCTGCCGGAAACTTCTTAGATGAGATACTTAATGTACCCGGCCACATGATTCCAACAGAAAAGCCACACAGGATACATCCTGTAAGTCCGACTACAGGATTTGAAAGAGTGATGCAAGAACATAACATACTACGCATAATGCACCTGAACCAAGCATGAACTTTGACAGATCTACTTTTTCTCCGTATTTTCCATATAGTATTCTGCTGATTCCCATGGAGACAGCAAATAAACATGGTCCCAGAAGATCTCCCATTGTTTTGCTTAAGCCAAGCGCTGCTTCAGCATATGCAGAAGCCCATTGTGCCATAGATAATTCAGAAGCACCGGAACATACCATCAAAATAATAGCAATCCAGAATAATGGTGTTTTAAAAAGTGCTGGTATACTCATTCCTTCGTTCTCATCTACAAGATATTCAACAGGACAGGTTGCAAAATTATAGATATTTACTGTCGGAATCAAGGCTAACAGAACTGCCAGCCATTTCCAGCTGTCGATTCCAAATACTGCAAAGAAAATTGTTGAAACAAGAATTGTTCCTACTGCTCCCCAGCAATAAAAAGAATGAAGCAAGCTCATAGTTGCTTCTTTATCGTCAAATGGACATGCCTCAATGATCGGGCTGCAAAGCACTTCAATAAGCCCGCTGCCTATTGCATATATAATTACACTTATTATAATTCCCGCAAAAGGATTCGGGAGAATTCCCGGGAGAAAAGCAAGTCCTACAAGGCCTATGGCTGAGCAGGCTTCTGAAGTTACAATACATATTCTGTACCCTATTTATCAACAAATTTGGCACAAAATAAATCAACTATAAGTTGAGTAAAGAAAAAACAGGTGGAAATAAGTGCAATATTTCCAAGTGTAATATTGTATTCCGCATGAAACTTCAAATATAAAAGCGGTGCGAAATTAGCAGCGATTGCCTGTGTTATAAATCCAAGATAACAGGCCAATTTGGTTTTTTATAATTCTTCATGTAAGATGCTCCTTGAATAATATTTGTTTGTATTATATAATATGTGGATACTAATTTCATTGTAATTTTTTCATATTTTATTGTAATATATCGTATTATTCAATTATATGAGGTATTAATAGCCATGAGTTTTCAAAATCAATTCACCAAAACAACAACGGATGCCAACTTAATGGAAACCGTCCATCATGGAAGCGCCGAGTATCCTTTTCGCTATTATTATGAAAACATAGCCCTGTTTGATTTTAAGTGCATCGACTGGCACTGGCACAGTGAGCTGGAATTTATATATATCGAAAGCGGAAATGTGGTTTTTGATATTGGTACGGTTCACTTTGAACTTAATGAGGGTAACGGCATAATGATCAATTCCAAAATTCTCCATCGATTACAATCCTCAAGCGATGCCATCATTCCCAATTTTCTGTTTCAGCCTTCATTTATTGCACCACAGGACAGTCTCATTTATAAAAAATATATCAATCCTGTAATTTCATCTTCTCTTGAATATCTCGTTTTCAACCAGATATTCCCTGGCAGAAAAAAGCTCTTGAAATCATAAAAACAATAATTGCAGTACAGGAAACAGAATTTAACCGTGAGATTATTGTATCTATGTCAGTTCAGCAACTCTGGATATTACTTTTAGAAAATCTGACTTTTGATCAATTTGAAAACATGGGCGCTGTAATTTCCAGAACACGGCTTCAGCTGATGATGCAATACGTTCATGCACATTATTCGGAAAATATAACACTTGAGGATATTGCCAGAACTGCAAATATCAGCAAGAGTACTGCCCTTCATCTTTTTCAGAATAACCTTAAACTGACACCGGTTAAGTATCTTATCAACTATCGCCTTAAACAAGCAGCACTTCTTCTGATAAATACAGAAGAAAAAATAGCCACAATCTCTAATAACACCGGATTAACAACGTAGATCATTTTTGCCGAACTTCAAAAAAGCATATAAGATGACTCCTACTGACTATAGAAACCAGGAAAGAGCACCAGTTCCTGATGCTCTTTCTTGCAATTCTATATATGGATATTGCCCCTATAACTTCATCTTTTCGTACTCAAAAAAAGATCCAGCATATTATCCAGATATATCTTTTCTCTGACATGAATCTGGTATTCTGGTCTTGTCATATAATACAGCAGGAATTCCAAAATCAGTGCACTTCCCAGCCCGCGTCCTTCAATCTTAAATTAGAAAATCCCATTGGCAGATAAATATCTTTGATATCTGTCACACTAATAAATCCAGGATTTGCCATTGCTTTGAAAAAAGATATCCCTCTCCGGAATCAGGTGCTGCACAGATATGTTCCTGACAATTTTCTCCCAGATTTTTCCGACTGACTGTTTCGTAACAGGCTTTTCTGTCCTTACATCCAAACCAGCAGCATTCATTACACAGGAATTCCACTTTTTCTTTTTGCTGTGTATTCATCTGATTTAACTGATCAAACTTTTTATTAAGACGAAAATCCGGTACTATATATCTGAATTCCTCTCTGTCTATTTCCTGTAAAAAATCACTGAAATTTGTCAGTACTTTTGTAGTTGATGAGACCAGATAAAGACCCGGATAGTTCTTTTGCAGATAATATGAAGTAGATCCGAATGGATGATCACACCATTTTGAGGTTTATTGTTTTTTTCCAACAACGCACAGAGTTCATTGCATTTCCGATCCTGCAAGTGTTCTTCCCGCAAAAGTGAATTACTGAATGTCAGTCGGGCGGATATCTGATATTCCTGCATCAGATCCAGTACTTTTTCCGCATCTGCCTCTCCAAAGGATGTACGGCCTCCGCCCCAGATACAGTCTGACGGAGCCCCGTATATTGAACCAATCTCACACCAGTCATAGAAATATTCTCTATGTTCCCGGAACAACGGCAGAAATACTCGGTACAGTTCATAAAACTCAAATAGCCCCGGAAGATGGTAATATGCTCGTTTTTTCATGCTAGATCTCCCGACTGTCTTCTGACTTTTCTATAGAAAACCAATGTCAGCACTGTAGCGGCAATCCAGCCAAATGGCCATGCCATCCAGATTCCAGTACTTCCATAATTTTCTGCTGAACATCAATGCAAATAGAATTCTGATGATCAAATCCGGCACAGTTGCAGCAACAAAATATGTCATTGCACCGGCTCCTCTGATGATTCCATCTGTCATCAGTTTTACTACGATCATAAGATACCAGGGTGCGACTATCCGAAGGAACTCCATTCCTGCTGTGATCGCCGCTCCACTCTCTGCATTCAGGAACAATCCCATCATCTGTCTGCTGAAGCCAACATACAGAACAACAAATGGAACAGATGCAACTACTGAGAGTTTCAGACCAGTCCGAAATCCCAGCGGAATCCTTTCAGCTTTGCCAGCTCCGATATTCTGGGCAGTATAACTTGAAAGGCAGGATCCCAATGTCATAAAAATATTTATGGCAAAGGTATTCAGCTTAATAGCGCCTGAATAACCGGCAACAACTGCCGAGCCATAGCGATTGACAATATCCTGTACAAAAAGATTTCCGACACTTAGTACACTCTGCTGTAAAATACTTGGTACTGCAATTGCAAAAATCTGGGTAAAATATCCTCTGTCAAAAAATGGCTGCTTTTCTTCTCCTGCAAAAGATCTGAGTCTGGAAAACAGAGTGACCAATGCAAGCACTGCTGAGATTCCCTGTGCGATAAAAGTAGCCCATGCAACACCTGCAACACCCCAGTGAAACTGAGCCACAAATATCAGGTCAAGGATAATATTGCCGGCGGATGATCCCAGTAGAAAATACAATGGAGTTTTGGAATCGCCCAACGCAGTAAATACACCAGTACATACATTATAAAGCATCAGAAAAATCATACCGAATACATATATTTTGAGATACAAAATTCCATCTGCCATAATATTCTGTGGTGTATGTATCCATTCCATCATATTACTGCTGAAGAAATATCCAAAAACAGTGAGTACCGCCGCAAGTCCGAGTGAAGAGACAAAAGCTGTCGTTACTGCACGCTTTACTCCTTTTCTGTCACCTGCGCCAAATAATCTGGATACTACCACAGAAGCTCCCAGGTTCATTCCCACTGCAAATGCCATAAAAATAATTGTGATTGGATAAGAAGCACCTACAGCTGCAAGCGCATCCTCACCAGCGAATTTTCCTGCGATCATACTGTCCGCAATATTGTAGATCTGTTGAAACATCACGCTAAACATCATCGGAATCCAGAACCTCCACAATGTCCGGTCAGGATGCTCCTTAGTAAAATCTGTAATCATAATTGTTATACTCCTGAATGATTCAGGTGTTCTCACCTCAATCACCAGACTGTTTTTACTGTTTCTCTATTCTTTATTTTACTTTGCAATCTATTTCAGTTTAATTTTAAATCTTGCTTTCTTTCCACTTCCATCAAGTGCTGATGCAGTAATTGTTACTGTCTTTCCTTTTCCTGCTTTCAGTGCCTTTACCTGACCTTTTGATGTTACCGTTGCGTATTTATTGTTACTGCTGGTCCATTTTACAGTCTTGTATGCGCCGGATTTTCCACTGACTTTTTGCTTTTAATCTCTGGGACTTATTTATTTTCATTGTTTTTTTGCCTGAGATTGTGATCTTTGTTACCGGATTCTTTGTCGCAGTCAGTTTATATGTAGCCTTTGCATTTCTGTTATTCTTCAATGCAGCAGTAATCACAACCCTCTTACCACCGGTTTTCTTTTTTAAATGTTACGACACCGCTACTGTTTACAGTTGCTACTTCTTATTACTGGAAGTCCAGATCAGATTGGATGGATTAACAACTCCTGAAGAAGTTTTTACCTGCAGTTTTGTTTTCTTTCCCACTGCTACTTTTCTCGTAGTACCTGTAATAGTCAGTTTCGGCTGGCTGGAAGTCACATTGGTTGTAGTACTGTTTTTCTCCCAGATTGCTATATAAACAAGATTTCCTGATAAACCATATGGTTCTGTTGCCTTAACCCTATACCCATTCTGTCTACCCACTTTACAAATGTATAGCCATTCTCACAGGATTCTTCAGAGTAAATGGTGCGTTACCCCTACCGTATAAGATACAGGATTTGCCGGATCATTTATTCCGCCATTCAGATTATAGCTGATCGTGTGCGTAGATCCCGTTCGAAATTCTACCTGAGATACGCTGAATCCGGTATCTTCGAACCATTCAGACCAGTTCGTATACCATCCCAAGGTTGCACCGGTTCCTTTGATTACTGAAACTTTAGCAGTACACAGATTTCCCAGATAAAACCTATCTTTTCCGGTAAGTTCAGGAAAATCTTTTGTTGTATACCAGCTTCCCAGGCTTTCTCTGTCCTGGTAATATCTTCCCGTAATATCCTCCGGGAAAACAATTTTATTCACTTTACTTCCATAGAATGCAAATACATAAATGCAGGTCAGATCTTTCGGAACATTATATACGCCTCCCGGATTTTTTGCCGGCGGATAAAAGAACAGATCATTCTGTTTTCCTGCTTTCCAGTATAAAACTCCATCTGAAGAATAGAAGCCAGTATCTCCGGCATTTTCCACATAAATAACTTCAGATTATATGCCTTGCAGAATACGGATTTATAAATTTGCAAATAAGAATTGTTCCGAAGATCAACCGTAATTTCCTCTACTTTGGAATTTTCAAACATACAGCTCTGATTCAAATATTTCTCATTTACACGTACTTTGGGAACGTTCAGTTTCGGGCAGTTTTTAATTTTTGTAAAATATACCTGATTAATATCTTTTGAAGCATCTACACGCTCCAGATTTGGGCAGTTCTCCAATCCAATCTCACTAAATTCTCCGGTGATCTCCAGTGTCTGCAGATTAGGATAATCCGCCACCTTAATTCCACCATAGTCTGTATAATCGCCCCAGAGTGTTAACGTTTTAATTCCGCTATGGATTTTTGTCGGAACTTCATATCTAGAATCCCAATCTACAGACACTGGTCTTTCATCGTCAACTTCTCTAATGGGATTACATTATGGTTATTTTCTCCCCATCCAAAAATTGCACCTGCTCCTACCTTCACTCCACCAAGATCCAGTTCTTTCAGGTTTACAAATTTCCCAAAAAGTCCATAGCAGACTCCATCTGTTGCATTGGAGAAGATCTCTTCAGAAGTCATGGTCTTCGGTAAAACAATCTTTTTGATCACTTCAGGCTGAACATGCTGAACAAGCCACTTCCCTCAAAATCAGCAATTGTTGAGACTGTTTTTCCACCAATAGCAGAAGGTATGATCAGCGCATCATTATTCTGGCTACTGCTGTCGGCTTTTGCATTTCCCCAGACTCCCTGTGAACCGGTGATTGTGATCGTTCCGTCATCATTATAATAACCATTCCAAATATAGCCAGCATCGTCTTTAATATTAATTGAGGTTGGTCTGCCATAAGCACCTGCTTCCGGCTGAGAATCACTGAAATCTTCTTCTGTTTCAGCATTCTGATCATCTTCTGGCGTAATCTCCATAGCGACCTCTTCATTTGTCTGGGTTTCTTCTTCCTCGAGATCTATATCCGGAAGTTCTTCTGTTTCATCTGTTACCTCAGCGAAATCACGCATTCCAGAATTTCCGTCTTCTGTTATTTCTTCTGCCTGAGACTCGTTTTCGATCTCAACCTCTTCTTCCGCCCAGACAGGAACCACCGGTGTCATACTTAGCGATGCAGTCACTGTAAGATGTTATATATGCTACATTAATTTTATCATTATATATCATTAATCGTCAATATATGTTATCACAGACAACACGGGCGTTAAATTTTTTTATTTAAATTCCACCGCATGCTTATGCGGTGAATTTACTCCCAACGCAGTTGATATTTACTCTTTCATACAAAAATGATACGGTTATCTTTCCTTCTGACAGCAGTAGAATGAAAAATCATGAGTAAATATATACCAGGAAACCAGAAACATCTTACACTTGAAGACCGTATTTACATCGAAAATGAATTGAACAGGGGAACAACCTTCAAGGACATAGCTAAGTTTTTATGCAAGGGCCCTACTACCATATCCAAAGAAGTAAAAGCCCACCGAATTTCTGACTGGTACCATAAAGGCACTTTCTATAATGCAAAAAATTTCTGCGTACACAGGTATCACTGTAGAAAAACAAATGCTTGTGGAAAGATCATCCTTTGCGGTGTGAAATGCTCTTCCTGTCCAACATGTAACCAGACCTGCAGGGACTTTGAAAAAGAACGTTGTTCCCGTTTAGATAAGGCTCCGTATGTTTGTAATGGATGTCCAAAGAAGATCAGTCATTGTACGATTGCCCCGGATGAGGTCAATCTGACGCCTAAGCTGATACGCTTTAACTCTTAATAGAACAAAACTAATCGAAATCTGCTGTCAGACTGGAAGTAAACTTTTCACATTTTTTGAATGCGACCGGTGGAATTTAGTCTGACACACTACCTTCCAGTGGTCCGTTTAGCATGCCATAAAATCAAGAGATTTTCGATAAGTTGAGCTAATTATAACAGAAAATGCAGGATTTTGCTCAAAATCCTGCACAAAATCAGTAAAATTTAAATCCTGATGGAATTTACTCTTTCACTGGAATTTAACTTTTCAAGTCAGCATTTCTGATGCAAACTATTAGCTAGATGATTTAATCAAAATAAAATAATTAATATCCGATTTCTTCAAGGATCGCATCAATCATCCTCGCATTTGCCAGGGAAAATCCCCTGGTCACTGCCGGTGTTTCCTTTCCTTCCACACAGCGTCCCATCTGTTCAACTTCAAGGCGGTAGTTCTGTGGAACAGAGATGGTTTTCATCTCTTCCCTGCCATCAAAGAAAGTTATTGTGTAACTTAATTCCCCGTCTCCATTAAATTCAAAACCCGTTCCTTTGATACCGCCTTTCGTTCCCTGGATTTCGAACCGGTCGATATGCCTGTCAAGGTCCGTTGCCAGTGCCATGCCGCAGGAAAATGCTGCCTTTTTACCGTCCGCGTATTCAAATATAGCAGATGTAAGCGTATCAATTTTTTCTTCCGAAAAGCTGGCGATTGCTCTTACCTTCGCTGGTTCATCACCCAGAATACGCAAGATCAGGCTGGTATTGTAAACACCAAGATCATAGGTGCAACCGCCAAGGGTATCTCTTCTCATACGGATATTCTTCGGGTCATAATCCGAAGTGATGTAGGCAGACTCCATATAGCGCACATCTCCAATGGTCCCATTTTCAATCTCTTTTCTGACCGCAGCAATGTACGGGCTGTGCTGGTATGCAAATGCTTCCATCAGGTATACATGATTTTCTTCTGCAGCTTTAAACATTTCTTCTGCCTGTGCTTCTGTCGGTGCAAGCGGCTTTTCACAGAGCACATGTTTGCCGCTTTTAAGAGCCGAATCGTCCATTCATAGTGCATGGTATTGGGAAGCGGGATATAAACAGCCTCTACTTTTGGATCTGCAAGTAATTTCTCATAGCCTTTGCCTCACTTTCCATTTTTTAACCCTAAATTTTCACTACAAGATCTATTAACTTTTCCTAGTCAAAAAAACTTCCCTCAAATACCGCTGTCAGCAGTGCTCCTGTACACCCATAAACGGTCGCTTCATCTTTAAAACCGGATTTTACCACCTGTATCTGGCGATATTTCCGTTCAATATGCCGTTCATTAACCAGTTTCTCTATCTTACAGAGATATGGATCTGGAATCCAGTAACCCTCATGGCCGATGATAATCTTCTGTGGATTCAGGCTGTTGACAAACCCTACCAGCGCACAAGACAGTTTCTCTGTCATTTCGGTAAAGACCCGATCCATATCCTGCTGTCTTTTGGTAAATGTATTCCCTTCACCTTCCTTGATTGCTTCATCCATTTCCTGGCAAAATCCCCGAAAATCTTTCATATCCCCAGTTACTTTTTGAAGCTGGCTTTCAAGTACATTGCTGGAAATATAGCGTTCCAGCATCCCCGGTTTCCGCAGCTGCATGGTTCTCCCTGCCAGTCAATGCTCGTATGCCCCAGTTCACAGATCATTCCACTGGTATTCGCATACAATTCCCCATTTACAACCAGTCCGGAACCCACACCGTTCGCCAGATCTACATAAATAAAATCCTCACAGTCCGTTCCTGCGCCATAATATTTCTCCATGATCGCGGCACAGTTACTCTCCCCATCAAAAAAGACTGGCATATGACAATGTTCCTCTATTTCCCTGGCAATTTCCAGGTCATGCAGCCCATAAAAATTCGGCGGTGCCAGGATCTTACCCCGATTCTTATCCACCGGCCCGATTGCGCCGATTCCAATCCCGTATATCTTCTCATCTCCCAGTGTTTCCATAATCTGATCCAGTGCATGAAAGATGTGCTCCATCAGCTGAGGTGCTGTCTCTTCAGTTACCGGAAAACAAATCTTTTTTAGCAGTTTCAACTGTATATCGCAGAGAATCACACTGCAGATTTCCCGATAAAGATGCACACCGATCAGCTTCGGTGCCTTATCTGAAATGCATAGCTGTACCGGATTGCGTCCCTTTCCTTCTACCTGTACTTTTGCCGTTCCTCAAAGATCCCTCGTTCCAAAAACTCATTCACGATATAAGTGACGGTCATCTTGGCAAGTCCCGTTTTCTGCGATAACTCGATCCTGGAACTGCATTGTCCTGTCGCGATCAGTTTTAGGATCAGCCCCCGGTTTCTCTGTTTTAAAAGTGTATTGTTGACTCCTGATTTCGCCATTTTTCCTGCTCCCATATGCTTTTGGTCTTATCTTACCACAAAATCATTTCGCCATCGTATTCTTCCATAGCCCGGATTCCCCAGATTGTCGCAAATCCTGCACCATGTGCCACATCAAACATTCCTCCAAGTTCATGTTCCATCATATGACTTGCCCAATCGCCGCCACCTACTTCGAGAATAAAATCCCCTCCATGCATTGTGATGCTTTTATTTAGTACAACGTTTTTACTTTATATTTATATAATACAATCTTTTTACTATTCGTCAAGATAGAACACAAAAAAAACTACAGATTTTTTTCTATAACTTTTCCCGGTGAAATATAGAAAAGGATACAAGACAATTTGTCTCATATCCCATAAAACATTTCAAATTTCTTCAGTTCCTATATAAATCGTAAGTATTGTTTATAGTTTTATTATACAAGTGGATCAAAGGCATTTGAGGTTAATTTTTTTATTCAATCAACTGAAAATATTAGTATTTTCTCTCGATCATTCTTCCCCTCAAACAAATCTTCTGTATTGATCTCATCGTAGAACATCAATTGTTCTTCGGTCATGAGACAGCCAAGGTATTCTTCTGACGGATAATAAAACATCAGTAAAATTTCTCTTGGTTTCTCATAATATGACTCATAAATTCCAGCAAGAACTTTGCGCAGGATCTCCACAGAAAACGGATTAAAAAATAACATCTGTCCACTTCAGACGGGACTGTATATTTTTCTGCACTGGTCAGTTCAAACGAAACCTTCCTGCCTGATACAGCATGTTCTCGGTTTGCTTCGGCACTCTCAAAATTCGCTCATCATACTCAACACCAATAGATCTGCATCGCGTCTGATAAGACAGATAAAAACATACTCGTCCCTTTCCTGTACCATAATCCAGAAGCACATTTTTCTTCGTTATCAAGCCATTGTTTGCCAGCCGCTCCAATACACAATACTGCGTCGGCTCATATGGATATCGATACTAATCCGAACGAGAATCGTCCCGTCCGGTGGTTTTGATCTTCAGCAATTTATCCATTGTGTTTCATTTTGGTTCATAAAATCATTTCCAATCCTTCCATATATCCGGCTGATATCCGAGCGTAGACTGCTTTCCATTTCTGACCACCGGTGTCTTGATCACCTGCGGATTCTCAAGTACCTTTTCCAGTTTATCCTCATTGGCAATATATTTAATCAATGCAAGCATATCTTTGTCCTTGCATTCCCAGTTAATCATATTTTCAAGACCACCGTTTGCCTGTGCAACAGAAGTAAATTCACCCTTACTCATGCCTTTTTCTTTCATATCAATAAATTGAAATTTAATACCACGTTCTTTAAAAAATCGTTCTGCTTTCTTCGTATCGTTACATTTCTTTGTACCAAAAATCTGTATGTTCATCGTGTTCTCCTTTTCTATTTCGTTGTAAACATATCCAAAAAATTCACTGCTACATGTCCATACCAATTCCTGCTTTTCTCAATTTCTTTATTCCAAAAAACTCAAAATTCGTTCTACATATGCCTGCATCGTCTCGTCATCACTTCCAAATATTTCATGTTTACTTCCAGGCATATACATATATTCACATGAAGTCCGCCCTTTTCGCTGCAGTTTCTTCGCAAATTTTTGTATCGCCCGGACAGAAACAAAACGCATCTTTCTCTGCCTGAAATAAAAGTACCGGTGCAGTAAGTTTTTTCCATCCATGATATCTCAGATACCAGCTCATTTTTATTGAAGCAAGAAGCCATCCATAAGAGGCTGCACTTGTCTGGATTTCTCTGGATTGCTTGCGGATCTCGTTATACCTGGTAAATCTTGCTTCTGAAACTGCAGCACTTGTCTCAAGAATTTCACTTCCGTCATAAGGTTTCTGACCGATCACATACCTTGCATTTCTTCCCGCCAGACATTCTACCTGTGCAATTGCAACAGTCACCGACCATGGCACATTTCCGGTAAGCGGCCGTATCATCGGCGAACTGAGTATGATCTTCTGAAAAAGCTCCGTCTCCCATGCAGCTGCGATCGTGCCAATCGCCCCGCCCATAGAATGTGCAAACAAAAACAACGGAAGCTCAGAATACTGCTCTTTTACTACATGACACACCTTCAGAAAATCTCGTACAAAACGTTTCCATGTATCAATATGTACCAGTGATGGATCCTCTGTCAGTCGATAACTCAAACCGTGCCCCATATGTTCTGGCATGCACACATGGTATCCAGCCTTCAGAAAATAATATATCATTTCATCATATTTCTGTGCACCCTCCGTAAAACCATGACTTATGATAATAACCCCCTTTGGCCTGTCTGTCTCATAAAATTTCACATGAAGTTTTGCCGTTTTTTTCTCTTCGTTCAGGCTCTTTTGCTCCTGTAATATAACATTCCCTGCAATGTGCATACAAATACGGCTCCACTTCATCTTTCATAATGTCCGCAAAGTTATCTTCCTGTATAATTTTCATTATCTCTGCCCACCAATAATTCCATTAATCTTTTTCTCATTATAAAATACCAGTATAATTCCGCCAATACAACAAAATACTGCTGCGCCAAAAGCAGCCACACGATACCCTGTTCCATCTCCTGCACCAATCGTAGACACAGCTGTAAAAATCAGCATAGAAAGACTCTGTCCAAGTTTGAACGCAAACGTTCTTGCTGCATAAAACATTCCTTCACGATTACTTCCGGTCCTAATCGAATCACTCTGTGCAATGTCAGCCACTACTGCCTGTGGAAGAATTCCGAAAATTGCCATAGGAAGTGCCGCCACAACTGTCAGGATCAGTCCCTGTACGGTTGCCGGAATAAAGATCATTTTTCCCATAAACCCTGTATAAAAATAAGCCAGACTGAATACGGCAAATGCAAAAAGAATCATCTTTTTCTTTCCAAGTTTTGGAGTGAGCTTATTTACAGGTACGTAAAATACCAGTGAAAGTGCAGTCATTCCAACAAAATATAATGTTGTCATTGTCTCTGGAAGTTTCAAAAGACTGGTAACAAAAAACGGCAGGCCCGTCTGAAACATCGTCAGTGCGATCCAGTAAAAAATATCCGAACCCACAAATTTACGGAACTCACCGTTTTTGAATGTAGCAACCAATGAACGAAACGCGGACTCTTTTGCCGGAACTGTATCCACATAATCTTTTTCACGAATGCAGAATACCGGTACCAACATACAGATAAAAGCTACCGTAGCCATCAATGTAAACGTCACACGAATTGCTCCAACTCTGCCAAATGCCGGAATAAATACACCCCAGATCATCGGTGCCAGATAAGCCACTGCTGTTCCTGCGATAAACGTAAATGAAATCACGGTAGAAATATTCAGTCTCTCCTGCTGCGTGTGTCCAAGCTCCGGAATCAGTGCATTATATGGCGTGCAATATGCAGTAATGGAAAGATAATATGCCAGGATCATTACCAATAGAAAAACTGCGTTGATCCAACTGTTTTTATTGACCGGTGACCAGAATACCAATACTGTAGAAAGCACCAGCGGCAAAGATGCCCATTTCAAAAAAGGAATTCTCCGGCCATTCTTTGATGTACATCTGTCAGACCAGGATGCAATCATAGGATCTGTAAATGCATCGAAAATTCTTCCAAACGCTGTAATTCCGCCAATGATCGTAAAAATCCCCAGAACTACCAGTCCCTGTGGAATAAACACCGTCTGTCCCTGACTGATTGCCGTTTTATCCGGCTGATAGAAATACACAAGCCAGTTGGATATGATTCCAGATAACATCGCCCATCCACTGTCCTGCTGCAAACTGCCATATTTTGCTGTTGTTTAACTTTTTCATGTTATTACCTCCTGATACTATTTTTATCTTGCTACACATTGTAATTCTATCCCTTGATTCCCCCCAACAGCAGCTCCGTGACAATACGGAACTGCCGATTTCCTTCAACCGCCTGGCTGAAGAGAGAATTTCTCCTCCCACCGCCAGTTTCTGCATCACTGCCAAGAGAGTATGCGTCAATGAAAAATACATCTCGTCTATTGAACAGGTAAAAAACAGACTTCATCTGCCAGCTTTTCCTACGTGCATCTGTCACATACGGTTTCAGTCGTAAGATACCACTCTCATAATCTGTCAGCCGCTCTTCAGAAATCTGATATTTCTTTACAAAAACATCAAACTCCTGTAGAATTTCAGAAATGCTTTTTCTTCCTGAAATATTCTTTCCAGAACATTCATGATTTTCTGAAGCTGCACATATCCTGTGTCAGTCTGCTCCAGTTCTGTCAGATATTTCTCCGCGACTTTCTGCCAGTAAAATTCAGCCGTCTCTATCACCAATTCTATTTTCGTAGAAAAATACCGATATACCGTAGCAACACCTACCCCTGAACACTTCGCCACTTCCTCCATAGATGTATCTTCCACACATTTCTCCCAGAACAGTTGCATCGATGCCTGAATGATCTTTTCACGTCTCTGCTGTGCCTGACGTTCTCTCGTTGAAGGTACTTTTTCTGTTGTATCCATTTTTCTCACCACCTTCTTTTGAATGCTGATTTTGCTTTAAATATCATTTTTCATTTATGATAGTGATACTATCATTTTTATTTGTGCTATACAATAGTTTTTTATATTATTTTATATTTTTTGTGCATTTTGTATATAGTATAGAGATAAAAAGACACCTGTCAATCAAGACAGATGCCTCTCACACTAATATTCTATTATTTCCAGCTTTTCCACACATCCGGCTGATACCCCAGCGTAGACTGTTTTCCATTTCGAACTACAGCGTTTTAATCACTTGCGGATTCTCAAGTACTTTTGTTAATTTATCTTCATCCGCAATATATTTGATCAACGCAAGTGTATCTTTATCCTTGCCATTCCAGTTGACCATATTTTCAAGACCACCATTGACCTGTGCAACGGATGTAAACTCGCCCTTACTCATGCCTTTTTCTTTCATATCAATAAACTGATACTTAATGCCACGTTCCTTGAAGAAATGTTCCGCTTTCTTCGTATCATTACATTTCTTTGTACCAAAAATCTGTATGTTCATAGTCTCCTCCTGTCTTTTTTTAGATACTAATACGGAATTCTGAAATAATCCAAATATGCCTTATAACGATCCTGCGCAGTAAGACACGTATCCATCAAATATCCCTTTTCACGGTTCCATTCCTTCAAACCACGATAATAAAACATTTTTAAATCATCTTCGATGATAAACGGAACAATATTATGTTTCAGGCATTCCTTAAACATAAGCAATCTTCCAACCCGTCCATTTCCGTCCTGAAACGGATGTATACGCTCAAATTTTACATGGAAGTCTAAAATATCTTCAAAAGTTATTTCATTTTTACGGGCATACTCACCCAATAATACTTTCATCTTTGTAGAAACTTCTTCCGGAGATGCTGTAGCCATACCTCCTACTTCATTTGGAACCCTTTTATAATTTCCCACTGCAAACCAGTCTTTTCTCGAATCACTCGTTCCATTCTTCAAAATCAGATGTATATTTTTGATAAACTTCTCTGTCAAAGTTACCTTTGCATTGTCAATAATCAAGTCTATGCATCTGAAGTGATTTGCTGTTTCAATTATATCATCTACATTGAAAACTTCATTTTCCATACCAATCGTATTTGTCTCAAAAATATACCTGGTTTGATCATGAGTCAGCTTACTTCCTTCCATATGGTTGGAATTATATGTTAACTCAATCTGCGTTTTATGATAAATTCCTCCAGAATACTTTTTCGCTTTCTCTTCCTGTAAAATATCTAATAAAGTACGCGGCGATTTCACTCTCTTATTTGCTCTTTCCGGTTTTTTCGCATTCTCCGGAATGTTCCAGGTCTTTCCTGTAAGAAAAGCATCCGGTACACGTCCCTGGGCACAATAATTCCGCACACTTCGCTCTGAGATATTCCATTTTTTCGCTGTTTCCGCCACTGAAATATACTTCATATGCACACCTCTGATTCATAATTTAGTTGCATATAGTATATCATATTATCGGCAAAAATATTCAAATACATTCAATATACTTTCGTGTTTTTGCCGTTTCATTATCTATAATCCTTTGGACACATCCAGATAAACCCGCTTACCGTTGATATAATCTGCATAGGCAACTTCCGGATCTTTTCCACGAAACACCGTGCATAAACCACACATATCACAATCTGCAATGCATCTGAAAGTATTTTTTATATATTCTCTGCGTTCTTCTTCTGTAGAATTTTCTATTTCCGGTGGTCTCATAATTACACCTACTTCACGAGCCCTGTGTTGCTTCTGTATTCTTCATTAAGCTCACGCAGTTCTTTTTCTCCATTAATGTACGGTTCATAAAAAGCATCTACCGCTCCGCCGCCCAGATTGTCACAGCCATTACAGAAATCACATGCACCACCACACTGATTCAGGCCCTCCTGAACAATACGAATTCTCTCTTCTTTTGTTGTATCCTTAATCAGTATACTTTTTATTTCCATAATCATCATTTCCCTTCACTGTTTCAGCTTCATTATAAATAACGTTTAAATGCCCTTTTCATTTTTATACAAGTGTCCATTATGTAATCAAACTGCTCCGGCCATGTCGCTCTGTCATCCAAATCAACCGTTTTTCAATCAAAATACGACTTGCTTTTCTTTCCGGCAATTCTTTCCATTCTAATTCCATTTCCATATTTTTCTCTATTTCATCTTTATGAGCAAACAAACTCTTAAACAATTCTTTGTCATCATTTATATACAGCTCAACATCAACCGCTTTTCTTTTCTGGATCTGCGACACAGCGATATGCAGGCAGATGAACCGATGCTGAATCCATCCAATGATCCGTTGTCGGTTTTCTTTTATTAAAAATCCTTGAAAAATTTGCATCAGTGAACTACTCGGCAACTGAGTTACCAGAGCATCTGAAATCTGGCGGGATACCGCCTTTTCAGGGTGCGTCCATAACACCAATACTGCTTGCCTTTCGGCTATGCAGCTACTTTTATTATTTCTGGAGTTTTTAGTCCGGTTACGGACAGTTCCTTCTGTTTTCCGGATACGGAAAGATATTTCCGCAGGATATTAAACGAGCCAACTGCATCGGCGTTATATCTTACTCCATCAGTATATATATACCCCGTTCTTTTCGATTTGATGCTTCTG
>ENA-OQER01000554-OQER01000554.1-human-gut-metagenome-genome-assembly--contig:-NODE-554-length-19945-cov-2.627208_pt1 | contig 19945 bp, 32 predicted proteins | sample MGYA00242797_ERZ504639 | MGnify/ENA primary metagenome ERZ504639 (study PRJEB26092, sample SAMD00036306) | human gut metagenome | host: Homo sapiens | study: EMG produced TPA metagenomics assembly of...
AGCCCGGATGCAGCGCCCAGCGACAAGGCCGCCGCCTGAAGATCTTCTATCTGACTCAGGCATCCACCCGCCCGCCCACGTTCGTGGCCTTTGTGAATTCGAAGCAGCTGTTCCATTTCAGCTACCAGCGGTATCTGATCAACCAGATCCGCGAGAACTTTGGTCTGGAACACACTCCCATCCGTCTGGTGATCCGCGAGCGCGGCTCCGGCGAAGTGGGCGCAAAGGACGTGTAAGCGCCCGCAAAGGAGGCATCCGTTTCTATGATGAAAGCGATCCTGATCGCCGCAGCTACCATCCTGCAGGCGTACCTGCTGGGCAGTGTGGATACCGGCATCCTCGTCAGCAAATTCGTATATCATGACGATGTGCGCAATCATGGCAGCGGTGCGGCCGGCATGACCAACATGCTGCGCACCTTTGGCAAGAAAGCTGCCGCCATGACCGCGACAGGCGATGTGCTCAAGGGCGTGCTGGCCGTGTGCATCGGCCGGTGGCTGTTCCACATGCTGCCCGCCGATGCCGGCGTTTCGCCGTATCTGGGTGTCTATCTGGCCGCTATCTTTGCAGTGCTGGGCCATCTGTACCCGCTGTACTTCGGGTTCAAAGGCGGCAAGGGCGTGCTGGTGGCAGCTGGTGCCATTCTGGCCATCCAGCCGGTGCTGCTGCCGTTTCTGGCCATTATCTTTCTGGTGTGCCTGATCCCCACCGGCATGGTGTCGCTGGGCAGCGTGGCCATGGCAGCACTCTACCCGGTGCTGACCATCATTTACGGTTCCCTGCAGGGCTATGCCGCCGGTGATATGCTGGTGTGCGCCATTGGCTCCGGCTTTATGTCCGGCATGGTGATCTATATGCACCGCGCCAATATCCAGCGCATCCGTGAGGGCAAAGAGTACCGCTTCGGAAAGCACAATAAAAAATAAAAGCATTATAAAATGCCCGCAGCCTGCTGGTTTTCCGGCAGTGCTGCGGGGCATTTTTGTTTATGTTATTTTGGTTCCGGGGCGGCCTGCTCAAAATCGTACTCGTCAAAAGTCTCTTCTTCGGAAGGAATGGCCTCGGCCACCTCGGCTTGGCGCGCTCCTTCAGGCGGGAGAGAAACGCATCGGCGGGGATGCCGCTCTGGCGAGGTGAAAGATCCGGTGCCGGATGGCCGTCCGGCAGGTGGGCACCAAAGGCCGGCACAAAGAAGAACTTGCGCACAATAAAAATCAGGCGATGGCTCCCACGCTGAGCAGGTTTTCTACTGCCGAGTCATGGCCACTACCAGATGACGGGCAATGGCGTAGAGCAGCACTTCCAGACTGCTGCCGGGGCTGTGCTTGGCCAGCATTTTGATGAACTCGATGCCGATCACGATGTCAAGGCTCCGCTCCAGAAAAATGCGGATCTCCACTTCGTTGCCGTCAAACAGCAGGCCGGGCATCCACTTGATGAGCGGCACAGCGCTGAGCAGCAGGCCGATGAGCACAAGGCCGGAGAGCAAAATTTCCAGCAGACTGGACGCCTGAATGATGCGGTTGCGCAGCTGGGTGCGCCAGCGGCTTTCCACATGGAGGAGGAATTGTCCATATTGAGCCTTCCTTTGCAAAAAAAAAAAGTTTCAACATTCATGTGTAATATTGTAACAGAAATGCAGAAAGCTGTCAATTGCTAGAAGATCAGACGGCACTGTTCGCTGCAGTGGCGGGTGCCACCGCTACATAGCCGGATTTTTTGATGCAGTCCTGTCCGGCGGCGGTATCCAGCCAGTCGTAAAGCTGGCGTTCCGGCTGTCGGCGGCAGCGTCCGCATGGAGAACGGCATAGAACTCGTTGCACAGCGGGTAGCTTTCGCTGGCGATGGTGTCGTTGGAAGGGGTCACGCCGTCCACGGCCAGCAGACGCAGGCCGGGCTGGGAGTACATCTGGTCGATGTAGTAGTAGACCGAGAAGCCGATGGCATTGGCGCTGTTGTTGTAGGCGGCGATGCTATCCACCAGCTCACCCATGGCAGCGGGAGCCAGCTCGGTGGGCGGGTCCATCAGTTCGCCGCCCTGAATGAGCAGCTTGCGGAACAGGGTCTGGCTGCCGGAGTCTTCGCCCCGCTGGAAGGGCACGATGCAAGATCCTCGCCGCCCACTTCCTTCCAGTTGGTGATCTTACCGGCATAGATATCCTTCAGCTGCTGCCGGGTCAGGCTCTTGACCGGATTGTTCTCGTTCACGATGAACACCAGTGCGTCCCGGCCAATGGGTTTCTGTTCCAGCTGGGCGTTTGCTTCTTTCAGCTCTTCCTTTACGTAGTCCGGCGCTTCGTAGACCACCAGCATCCTGCAGTGTACTCCTCATCCGGGTACAGGCCGAAGTTTTCCCACGCATAGGCCGTGGTGCTGACCGAAATGCCGCTCTGGCTACTTCCAGATCGATGCCGGTGGTATCGGCCATCATCTGGGCCATCAGCGGGATGCAGGCAGTGCTGCCGTCCAGCTTGGGAAAATCTTCCACGGTAAACAGCCCGATGGGTTCAAGCTCGCTCACGGAAGAAGCGGGTGCTTCCGGCGAGGTGGAAGCGCTGCTGGCGGGGGTGTCATCCCCCTTGCAGGCAGTGAGAATGCCTGCGGCAGAGCAGGCGGCAAGGCCAAGCAGAAAGCTGCGGCGGGAAATTTTAGCATTTTTCATAAGGCGTTCCTCCTATTGGGTCAGTAGCCCATTTCATCGTCGGCGTTGATGGAAGAGAAGATGCTTTGGCAGTAAAGCCATTTGCCGTTCGTGTCCATCCAGCCGTAGTAAAAGCCGCGTTTTGCAACGAACACGTGTTCTGGCAGCTGGTTCAGGCTGTTGTCGTAGTAGCTGTAGCAGCTGCCAAGGCCATAGAACACAATGTTGCCGTTTTCATCCAGCACGTCACACATTGAGCCGTTGCTGCTGGGCGCATTGGCGTTGCCACAGTACAGCGGCCTGCCCTCCGGTGTGGTGATGAGATAGTTCAGGGCATAATACTTGTCCTGCAGATGGGTCAGGTCGGAGACAAGGCCCTCGGGGCCGTACACGCGGGTGGCGGTGGTCTCAAAGTTATCGTTATCCCGCAGCTCCAGCCAGACGTAGCCGTCACCCTTGTTATCCATCATCACGCTTTGCTGGCCCTTCACTGGCTCCACGGTGGTATCAGTGATCAAATCGCCGGTTTCGGTGTTGAACACCTTCAACCGCCCGTCCTCATAGTAAAGGGCGATGGTGTCGCTCATGACGCTGGAAGCGTACAGCGGTGTCACCTCACCGGTAACAAGGTCGTGCAGATCATAGCCGAAGCCGCCGCTCGTGCGCCATGTGACCACATAGCCCGGGAAATAGCTGCTGGGCTGGTCGTCGAAGGTGCCAATGAGGGTGCGGTCCACGGTGGCGAGATCCCGCAGCTCGTAGCGGCCATCGCTGGTCTCGAAGCAGGCGGTGCCGCTGCCGCATACCTGTCGGAAGCCGGTGAAGACTTCGCCGGTGGCGGGGTTATAGAGCGTTTCGTCCGTTGGTTCGCCGCTGGCGTGGCAGGTGTCCAACTCTACCCAGTCGTTCAGAACGTCCGGTGCATAGGAAAGGCTCAGGGCAGTAGTGGCATCTGCGCCGTAAGTCTGTGTACCGTCCTTCGTCTGTATAATGACCCAGCTGTGCAGCGGTTCATCGTCCCATGCGTCCTCGGCAAGGTCTGCTGGGCGGGCATAGCAGGTGAACACCAGCCTGTCCCCGCACACGATGCAGCGGTATGCGCCATCCGGCACGGGCAGACGTTCGCCGGTGGAAAGGTCGATCACCTGACAGGTGCCGTAATCGTCGTAGCCGTTTTCGTAGCTGCCGTTCACGGCGTGGGCTTCCTGCAGCACCAGCAGACCGTTCTGCATGGAGCGTTCTGCTCCCCCTCAAAGGTCATGACTTCATTGCCGTTTTTGTCAAACAGGCCGCTGCGGCGTCCGCAATAAGCGTCCGGGTCGGCCCAGGTGCGGAACCAGTAGTTGGTCTCACCGGTCACGGTGTCCTGCAGAAGGTTCACGTTCTCGCTGCGGAAGGACTGGTACAGCACCTTGCTGCCGCACAGAACGGTGCAGGCACTGCCGGAATTGTCGTAACCGTAAAGCATCCGCAGCTTTCCGTCGTCCAGCCGGGAGCTGTCGTAAAGCGGATCCCCATGTGCATCGGTGGGCACTGAGGAAGCAGGAGCAGCAGGCTTGCCGGAAGCTGGCGGCAGCACGCTGCAGCTGCAGCCAAGGGCAAGGCACAGGGCAGCGCATACAGCAGCGCTGCCTATGCGGCAAACGTTACGCTTCATAAAGATCACTCCTTACAGTATGGAAAGGAACAAAGTTTAAAAGAAAGCCGGAAAGGTTTTCCAGTTCAATTATAATACGAAACAGCCGCGCATTCCATTGCAGGAAAACGCGGCTGTTGATTACAGTTTTATGACAGACTTTCAGGACTGTGCTTTGGCTTTTTCAGCATCGTCCATCCGGTCCAGCTGCTTGAGGAAGGCCAGCAGGAACGGCAGGGAAACAATAAAGGTGAGCGCATCCGCAATGGGCTGGCAGGTCTCCACGCCCACGAGTCCCAGTGTGCGGGGCAGGATGAGGATGAGCGGAATGAAGAACACGCCCTGACGGCAGCAGGCCAGAAAGGTGGCGCGTCCGGCTTTGCCCACGCTCTGGAAGGTCATGTTTGCCACCACAATGACCGGCTGCAGCAGAATGGCAAGGCACTGATAGTGGAAGGCGGGCAGCGCCACAGCGGTAACTTCCGGGTCGTCGCGGAACAGGCGGATGAGGGCATCACTGTTGACCCAGCACAGGCTCACCAGCACCACCAGCATACAAAAGGCTGCACCCATGGTAAAAACTGCAGCTTTTTGTACCCGGCGGAATTTGCGCGCACCGTAGTTGAACGCGGCCACCGGCTGAAGACCCTGCCCAACGCCAATGGCTACCGAGATGATGAACATGAAAATACGGGAAATGATGCTCATGCCGGCCACAGCGGCATCGCCATAGCTGCGGGCGGCAATGTTCAACAGCATGCCGCCGATGCTCTGCAGGCCCTGACGGCCAAAGCTGGGCGCGCCGCCCACCAGGATCATGCCGAACTCCCGCGCTTCACGGGTGACGGCAGTAATACGGAACTGACTGACGGTTTTGCCCCGCAGGAACATGGACAGCAGGATACAGAAGCTGATGCTTTGGCTGAGAGCCGTAGCAATGCCTGCACCGGCGGTGCCAAGGCCCAAGCCGAACATAAAGATGGGGTCCAGCACAATGTTCAGCACGCCGCCGGTCACAAGGCCGATCATGGCAAAGTTCGCCTTGCCCTCATAGCGCAGGATGTTGTTCATCACAAGGCTGGAGATCATAAGCGGGGCTGCAATGAGGATGGGCCGTGCATAAGCGCAGGCGTGGGCAGAATGGTCTCGGTGCTGCCCAGCAGCATCATGAAGCTGGGCAGAGTGGCAAGGCCCACAACGGCCAGCACCACGCCAACGGCCAGAGCAGTAAAAAAGCTGGTGGAAGCAAAGCGGGTGGCGGCATCGGTGTTCCGGCTGCCAAGCTGCGGCTGATGATGGTGCCGGAGCCGTGGCCCAGTGTAAAGCCAAGCGCCTGAATAATGGCCATCAGGCTGGAAACAATGCCCACCGCACCGGAAGCGCTGGTGGAGATCTGGCCCACAAAAAAGGTATCGGCCAAGTTGTAGATGCTGGTGATGAGCATACTTAAAATGGTAGGGGCGGCAAGACCGAGGATCAGCTTTGGAATGGGTGTCTCGGTCATTTTTTTGTATTGCTGAATGTTGAGCTCGTCTGCTGACATGAAAGAACCTCCTTTTATCATAAGGAATAGGTCAAAGAAAAGCCGCCCAGCAGCAGAGCGGCAGATAATTTGAATGTGTGCACGGGATGCACGTTCCATAGTATAACGCAGCTGCGGCAAAAAGTCGAGAGCCGAACCGGTACAGAATGGTGCCTGAAATGCCCATGGAGCGGGAGAAAAACGGACGGAAAGCTTGACTGTTTTTGTCTGTTTTGCTAAAGGCTGGTCGAATTGCTTGTAGAAAATCACGATATGTGGTATCATTTACCATAAGGGAAACAAAAGAGCCTGTGCATCTGTACAGGCTGCATACAAAATACAAGCGGCAGCCGCAGGCAGAGCCGGGCGGCTGCGATCCATAGGAGGAACAAACCATGAAAACTGTTGCACAGACCGTGATCGAAGCCGATCACTTTTACACCATTGCCGCGCACACCGGCAACGTCATTCAGCCGTGGAGGGCACCAAGGAAGCCGGTACCGTCCGTCTGGGCAAGTACGAGCATAAGCCTGAGCAGGAGTGGAGCTTTATCCGCGTGGGTGACGGCGTTACCGCATCCGCAACCGCGCATCCGGCAAGCTGCTGGACCTGACCATGACCGGCACCGCCAACGGCACCTGGCTGCACCTGTGGGAGGATGTGGGCGGCACCTCTCAGATGTGGACCGTTCAGCCCACCCCGGAAGGAACTGTACGCCTGCGCTCTTCCTGGGCCGGCGGCAAGTGCGTGGACACCGTTGGCATGGGCGCTGCGGTTGGCACTGTGCTGCAGATCTGGCAGGAGGTGTCCGGCGCAGATGACCAGCTGTGGACCATTGCCGAGGTGAAGGAGCGCGCAAAGCGTGCCGCAAAGAAGGCCGAGGCGCCTGCTGTGGAGGCTTCCGCTGAAGCTGCACCCGCTGCAGAAAAGGCACCGGCCAAGAAGACTGCGGCCCGCAAGCCCCGCACCACCCAAAAGGCGGCTGCCGCCAAGGCAGAAGCTGCAGAAGAGGGGAAGGCAGAGACCGCAGCACCGGCAGAAAAGCCCGCAAAGCCTGCCCGTAAACCGCTGCAAAAAAGACCGCCGCCAAGCTGCCGAAAAAGCAGAGCCTGCAAAGGCAGAAGTACCTGCAGAGGAAAAGCCCGCTGCGGAGAAGCCCAAGCGCAAGTGCGCACCCCGCAAGAAGAAGGAGACGGTCTGATCTCGTTCTGTTGACCTGTTAAAATGAAAGCGCCCGCCGGAGGTCCAGCCCTGCCCGGCGGGCGCTTTTGGTTATTCTGGAAGCTGCTTTAAAACAAAGCGGTTTTTATCAAATTCCAGCAAACCTTCGTCCCGCATTTTGCACAGCTCTTTGGAGAGGGCGCTGCGGTCCAGATTGAGGTAGTCGGCCATCTGCTGGCGGTTGAAGGGCACCTCGAACGCCATCCTGCCGCAGCGTGCTGCCTGTGCGGAAAAATAGGTCAGCAGCCGTCCGCGCACAGTCTTGGGCGTTGTGCAGAAGATGCGCTGCGAAAGGCTGAGGTTCTTGCGCATGGACACCGCCAGCAGGCGGCGCAGCAGCTTGTCTTTCAGCGCTGGCTCGATCTGCGCATCGGTAAGGGCGGCAGTGTGCAGGAACAGTATTTCGCAATGTTCGGCCGCAACAGCATCCACCATCAAGGCCTCGCCGCAAAAGGCGTAGGTCTCGGCAAAGGCCTGCCCGGCACCTACGCTGCTCAGGATGCTTTTGGTGCCCCAGAGATCCAGATTTTCAATGTGCACGGAACCACGCAGCACGATGCCGATCTCCCGCACGCAGCTTCCGGCGTGGAAGATGACCTCGTGCTTTGCAAACTGCCGGGTGCGCAGTGCCCGGCAGCGGCAAGGGTATCCAGCTCGGCTTCTGAAAGATCCTGAAATAGGGGCGACGCGATCTTTTTCATAAAAATCCTCTTTCTGTGGTTATAACAACCGAAAGCACGGTCTGATTATAGTATACTCAGAACATCAAAGCAAGGAGGATTTTTCCATGATCCGCAAAATCATTCATATAGACGAAGAAAAAATGCAACGGCTGCGGTGCCTGCGTCACCGCCTGCCACGAGGGTGCCATCGGCCTTGTGAACGGCAAGGCCAAGCTGATGCGGGACGACTACTGCGACGGCTTTGGCGACTGCCTGCCCGGATGCCCCACCGGTGCCATCACCTTTACCGAGCGCGAAGCCGCCGCTTATGACGAGCAGGCTGTGCTGGAAAACAAGCAGAAAAAGGCCGCTGCCGCCCAGCAGCAGGCACAGCCCGCCGCACCGGCGTTCCATGGCTGCCCGGGCAGCATGATGAAACAGTTCCACCGTGAGCAGACCGCACCTGCCGCAGCCGCAGTGCCCATGCAGTCCAGCTGGCACAGTGGCCTTGCCAGATCAAGCTGGTGCCGGTGAACGCGCCCTACTTTGACGGTGCCAAGCTGCTGATCGCCGCCGACTGCACCGCCTATGCCTACGCCAATATCCACGAGGAGTTCATGAGGGGCCATGTGACCATCATCGGCTGCCCGAAGCTGGATGCTGTGGATTACAGCGAAAAGCTGACCGAGATCATCCGCAGCAATGATATCAAGAGCGTGACCGTGCTGCGCATGGAGGTGCCCTGCTGCGGCGGGCTGGAGCACGCTGCCATCACTGCTCTGAAGAACAGCGGCAAGTTCATCCCGTGGAATGTAGTCACCTTCTCCACCGATGGCCGAATCCTCGACCGGTAAAATGACAGAACAAAAGCCAGAAACGACTGCTGCCGTTTCTGGCTTTTGATGTTTGCGGAAAGATCAGCGCGTTCTGTACGCTGTTGGCAGCGGTCTGCACGAACTGCAGCACGCTCTGGATGGTATCGCGGATCTGCACCAGCGTCTGGATGTCTTCGTCCTTCATGCGGGATGTGGGCGCAGTGAGCACCACGGTCTGGGCACTCACGGTGCCAGTGAGCTGGATGCTGACCCCGTGTTCCGGGATGGTGAGCAGGATGTGCACCGGGATGCATCCGCAAGAACCTGCTCTTTTCCAGCCCGATAACAAGTACCGGTGCATTGGCGCTGGCATCACCGGTATCCAGCTGAAAATAAAGGTAGCCGTCCTTTGCGCCTTCCGGCTGTACGCGCTGCAGTTTTTTCTGCGGCAGCTCAAACTCGGTCATGTCCTGCAGGCTGGTGGCTGTGGTGTCCACACCCAGCAGGCTTGCCAGCTGGGCCTGCGAGATATAACTGCCAAGGCTCCAGTCCGGCAGCAGAAGGCTCGCCAGCGGGTAGCTGCCGGTGATGGAAGAGCGGATATTTTTGTACAGCTGCCCGACATCGTATAAGGTCTCGCTGCTGCTGATATACACCCGGGTGAGCGGGCCTGCCGGGATAACGGCATCCGGGGCCGAGATGCTCAGCTGCAGTGCGTCCGGCGCATACAGGCCGCTGACGGTGCCTTGGTGGAGCCTGTCTTTTGCAGGATGGTGTAAAGGGCAGGGGAATCGGCTGTGGATGTGATCTCATAATCAAAGGTAAAGGCCGCGCCTGCCTGCAGCGCTTTCACCCGGCGGGCTACCAGACTGTACCCGGTTACAGCGGCCACGACTGCAAGCAGTACAAGAATGAGCACTGCGATCAGGACCACATAGCCCGCGCCGTGCTTTTTTCGTTTGGAAGATGCCATAAAAAATCCTCCCTCAGATGTTTTATTCAGCATAGCGGAACAGCGGACAAAAGTCAAGGCGGAACAGAGAAGCGCTGAAAAAAACAAAAAATCCGAAACCGTAAGGTTTCGGATTCCTGGCGGAAAGATGGGGATTCGAACCCCAGAACGCTTTTGACACGTTACACGATTTCCAGTCGTGCGCCTTAGACCAACTCAGCCATCTTTCCATATTCAGTTCTGCGTTTTGGGCCGTGGCCCTCAGCGCTCCACTATAATACCTGAAAGAAGCACTTTTGTCAAGGATTTTGAAAAAATTGTATTTTTTCAAAAAGCACGTGCCTGCGTTTCTACCTCTGAACTTTGCACTGAAAACCGTGCAAAACCCTTGACGACGGCTGAAAACCGGGCTATGATGGGGGCAGAGAGTGCTGCGGAGAGAGTTTGCCCTGCAGAAATGGAATAAAAGGAGGATATTTTAATTATGACTTATCCTGAAGTGCTGGCTAATGCGCGCGAGTGCATCGGAAAATACTGCAAGGCCTGCCCGGTGTGCAACGGCGTGGCCTGCAAAAACCAGATCCCCGGCCCCGGTGCCAAGGGCGTGGGCGATACGGCCATCCGCAATTATAATAAGTGGGCCGAGATCCGCGTGAACATGGACACCCTGTGCGAGGGCGGCACCCCGGACACCCATATTGAGCTGTTTGGCAAGAGCTTCAAGTACCCGTTCTTTGCAGGCCCGGTGGGTGCTGTGAACCTGCACTACTCCGAAGCCTATACCGATATGACCTATAATGATGTGTTGGTGCGCGCCTGTGCAGAGAACGGCATCGCTGCCTTTACCGGCGACGGCACCAACCCCACCGTTATGGAGATGGCCACCAAGGCCATTGGCGCAGCAAACGGCTGCGGCGTGCCCACCATCAAGCCCTGGAACATTGATACCATTAAGGAAAAGATGGCCGAGGCCAAGGCCAGTGGCTGCTTTGCCGTGGCCATGGATGTGGACGCAGCCGGTCTGCCCTTCCTGAAGAACATGACTCCGCCCGCAGGCAGCAAGAGCGTGGCAGAGCTTGCCGAGATCGTCAAGCTGGCCGAGCGCCCCTTCATCGTCAAGGGCGTTATGACCGTTAAGGGCGCACTGAAGGCAAAGGAAGCCGGCGCGGCTGCTATCGTGGTGTCCAACCACGGCGGCCGCGTGCCTGGATCAGTGCCCGGCCACTGCCGAGGTGCTGCCGGAGATCGCAGCAGCCCTCAAGGGCACCGGCGTGAAGATCCTGGTGGACGGCGGCATCCGCACCGGTGTGGATGTGTTCAAAGCACTGGCACTGGGTGCAGACGGCGTGCTGATCTGCCGCCCGTTCGTCACGGCTGTGTATGGCGGCGGCGAGGAAGGCGTGAAGTGCTACATTGATAAGCTGGCCGGTGAGCTGGCCGACACCATGCAGATGTGCGGTGCGCATTCTCTGGCCGAGATCACCCCGGATATGGTGCGGGTATAAGAAAAAGAGTGAATAGAAAAGCGGTCTGTGCCTTTGCGGTGCGGGCCGCTTTTTCATCCTTGCAGCTGCGTGCCGGGGTAGTAGTGTGCCAGAATATCGGCATAGCTTTTGCCCTGCTCCGCCATGGCCTTTGTGCCCCACTGGCTCAGGCCCACGCCGTGGCCGTAACCCCGGGTGGTAAAGCTGAAATTCCCGCTCTGATACTGTACCCGTAAAGCATGTGCTGCGAGGCCCAGCGCCCGGCGCAGGGTCGTGCCGGAAAGGTCTGCCCGCAGACCGTGACGGTTTTTGTGTATCCCGGCGCTGGTCAGCGCTGCCGGGCCGAACCAGCCTCCGGCGCGGCGAGGCCGGCAGAATGCCAAGGCCTGCAAGGGCCTGCTGCACCTGTTCTGCGGAAAAGGTGACGGTGTATTCGTAGTTGTCAGCGGAACGGTCGGTGCTGCTGTCCACTGAAATGAGGTAGGGCAGGGCGGAACCCCATACATTTTCGCTGGCCTCGGTCTGCCCATTGGAAATGGCAAAGTAGCTGGCGCAGGCAGGAGCATTCTCATAATAAAGTATCTCATCCAAGACCTCGTCCACAAGGGCGGAGAGGCGGGCGTAATTCTGCTCGTAAGCGGTGCCCCAGTAGCTGCGCAGCACCGGCTCGGTCAGGCAGCCCTGCCGCCGGGCTGGGTCGGCAGTGAGCCAAGCGCCGCTTTGCAGGGTGGTGTGGTCCCGGCAGTAGAGCGCATAGCTGTGGGCGGCAACGGCCTGTGCCTTGAGTGCTTCGTCCGGCCAGCTGACCGGCATCTCGGCGGCGACAGCACCCAGAACGTATTCCTGACGGGAAAGCTCCAGCACCTGTCCGGTGGCCTGATCTTCCACCAGAAAGGTCTCGGCATCCGCAGAAGGCACGGCACTTGGCGGCTGCGCAGATGCTGCAGGCGAAGATAAGGCAGAAGATGCGGGCTCTGCCCCGCTGAGCACGGCGCGTGTGACCCGGTAGGCAGCCAGCGGCAGAATGCTGCCCAGCACCAGCAGGACCGCAAAGATTGGCAGAAAAAACTTTTCATAGTCCCAAACCCTCCGACAGCGGTGTTTTTTTAATCAGAATACCGGATATACCCTGAAAAAAGATGCGAAACAGGGAAAAAGCCTTTTGTGGTGCAAGCGCAAAAAGCACCAAACCGGATTTTTGAGCGCTGAACGGTGCAGTTAATGCTTGAATTTACTCGTCAAAAGCGATAATATAGAATTATACCATCATTGAGGGTGGGCGGGAAAGTATATAAATAGGATGAAAGGAGAATTCCCCTTATGAATTTTGCACATTCGGAAGTGGCAACGCTGGACCCGAACACGATGCGGACTTTGTGTGAGGAATATGTTGCCAACAACTACATCGATCCGGAGACGAGCGAGCGTCTGGGGGTCAAGCGCGGCCTGCGCAACCCGGATGGCACCGGTGTGCTGGCCGGCCTGACCAACGTCTGCGACGTTGTGGGCTATAAAAAGGATCAGGAAGGCCATGTGATCCCCACTCCCGGCAAGCTGATCTACCGCGGTGTGAACATCAACGAGATCGTGGACGAGGCCTACCGCAATGACCGCTTTGTGTTTGAAGAGGTGATCTGGCTGCTGCTGTTCGGCAGTCTGCCCAACCAGGAGCAGCTGGACGATTTCTGTGAGATCCTGCAGAGCACCGCGCCCTGCCGGAAGCTTCATGGACACCATGAACGCCCCCTCGCCCAATATCATGAATAAGCTACAGCGCTGCGTGCTGGGCCTTTACTCTTATGATGAGCACGCCGAGGATCTGAGTCTGGAGAACATCCTGAGCCAGAGCATCAATCTGATCGCCAGCATGCCCACCATGATGGTGAACGCTTACCAGATGAAGCGCCGCTACTACGATAAGCAGAGCATGTTCTTCCACCTGCCCAAGCCCGGCCAGAGCACGGCAGAGCACATCCTGAGCACCTACCGTCCGGACAGAAGTTCACCCACGAGGAAGCAAAGCTGCTGGATATGTGCCTGCTGGTGCACGCCGACCACGGCGGCGGCAACTGCTCCACCTTTACCACCCGTGTGCTGTCCTCCTCCGGAACCGATACCTACTCCGCAATCGCGGCGGCCATCGGTGCACTGAAGGCCCCAAGCACGGCGGTGCCAACCTGATGGTGAATCGTCAGCTGAAGGATATCCTCAAGCATGTGGAAAACCCCGAGGACGACGATGAGGTGCGCGAGTATCTGCGCCGCATCCTGCGCAAGCAGGCGGGCGATGGCTCCGGCCTGATCTACGGCATGGGCCACGCGGTGTACACCATCAGCGACCCTCGTGAGGTGATCCTGAAGCAGCGCGCCCGCCATCTGCCTACGACAAAGGCTTTGAGGAAGAGTATAATATGCTGTGCAGCATCGAACGGCTGGCCCCCGGCATCTTTGCCGAGGAAAAGGGCAGCACCAAGCCGGTGTGCGCCAACGTGGACCTGTTCAGCGGCCTGATCTACAACATGCTGGGCATCTCTGAGGATATCTACACCCCGCTGTTCGCCATTGCCCGTGTGCCCGGCTGGTGTGCACACCGCGTGGAAGAGGTGGTATTCGCCAACCGTATCATTCGTCCCGCTTACAAGTATCTGGGCGTGCGCCAGAAATATAAGCCGATCGAGGAACGCTGATGAATCCTTCTGTTTTGTTCGTTTTTATCCTGAGCATTCTGCTGGGCGTGCTGCGCGCGGCAGACCTTGCCTTTGGCACCGATGCCGTCACCGGTCTGTGCGTGGTCGGCTCGGTGTGGTGGCGCTATCTGGCACTGGGTATCGTGGTGCTGGCTGCAGTGCTTGTGGGCCATACACAGCCTTCCCGCTCGGAAGCGGTGCGTAGCCGCAGGCCGCTGGCCGGTATTCTGGCTTTTGTCGGTGCAGTATGTTTTCTGGCCGCAGCGGGTGCACAGATCGCGCTGAGCGCAGCTTCCGGTCTGGGCGGCTTTGTGCGGTGCATTCTGGAATGCCTGTGCTCCGCGTGGCTCAGCACCATGGGCCGCTGCTGGCTCAGCCCCAACGAGTGGAAAAAGCCCTTTGGCGGGCTGTATCTGGCCGTGGCGGGCAGTCTGCTGTTCTACTGGAACGTGCTGCTGCGCTTTATGGAGAACAGCTCCAGCTGGCACCGCGTGACCCCTACAGCGGCGGTGTGGCAGGCGCTTGCGGCACTGGTGTTTTTGGCAGCGCTGGCCCGGGCACTGCATGTCCCGCAGCCGGGCAATGGCAAAACACTGTGCGCAGCCGGGCTTGCCGCATTTGCACTTTGCCTGTGCTGGCAGCTGCCTACGTACTGGTTTTAATGAGCGGCCTGAGCTGGGCCGCACCGGCTGTCTGGCCGGAGATCTTTGCCGGACTTGGCCTTTGCTGCGTGGGCGGCATTGGCGGAGCGTGCGTTGCAGCCTGCTTGAACGGGGAGAGCTGACAAAAATGTTGGCACTCTGTTGGCGCAATTGCCGAAAAGCAGGGAATGAAAGGAATTAAAATCGTACAAAAGCAAAAAATGCAGTGAATGTCTTGTTAATTTTTTGGCAGACACTTGAAACTTTCTGCGTTTTGGTCTAAAATAAAGATACCGTGATTTATCCGATTATGGGTAAAATAATTAGGAGGTACTATTAACATGGCTGTTAGAGTTGCTATCAATGGTTTCGGTCGTATTGGTCGTCTGGCTTTCCGTCAGATGTTTGATGCTGAGGGTTACGAGGTCGTCGCAATCAACGACCTGACCAGCCCCAAGATGCTGGCTCACCTGCTGAAGTACGATACTGCTCAGGGTTCTTTCTGCGGCAAGATCGGCGAGGGCAAGCACACCGTCGAGGCTACCGAGGACTCCATCATTGTTGACGGCAAGGAGATCAAGATCTACGCTGTTAAGGACGCAAAGGACGCTCCCTGGGGCGAACTGAACGTTGATGTCGTTCTGGAGTGCACCGGCTTCTACACCAGCAAGGAGAAGAGCATGGCTCACATTCAGGCTGGCGCAAAGAAGGTCGTTATCTCTGCTCCCGCAGGCAACGATCTGAAGACCATTGTCTTCTCCGTCAACGAGAAGACCCTGACCGCTGAGGATCAGGTCATTTCTGCTGCTTCCTGCACCACCAACTGCCTGGCTCCCATGGCTAACACCCTGAACAAGACCTACCCCATCGTCTCCGGTATCATGACCACTGTTCATGCTTACACCGGCGACAGATGATTCTGGATGGTCCTCAGCGCAAGGGCGATCTGCGCCGTGCTCGTGCTGGCGCACAGAACATCGTTCCCAACACCACCGGCGCTGCTAAGGCTATCGGCCTGGTCATCCCCGAGCTGAACGGCAAGCTGATCGGTTCTGCTCAGCGTGTGCCTGTTCCCACCGGCTCTACCACCATTCTGGTTGCTGTCGTCAAGGGCAAGGATGTCACCAAGGAGTCCATCAATGCTGCTATGAAGGCTGCTACTTCTGAGTCCTTCGGCTACAACGAGGATCAGATCGTTTCTTCCGATGTCATCGGCATGCGTTACGGCTCTCTGTTCGATGCTACCCAGACCATGGTCGCTAAGATCGACGACGACACCTATCAGGTTCAGGTCGTGTCTTGGTACGACAACGAGAACTCCTACACCTCTCAGATGGTTCGTACCATTAAGTACTTCGCTGAGAACTGCTAATTGCGTTCTTACGCTCAAAAGTGCTTGAGGTGCCGTGCTGAATGACAACTAGTATTGGCTTTGCTGATACGAACATGCTGTGATTGGTACGACAACAGGATAACGAGTTCAACACCCTTCCTTTTGCGGGTTTCCGTGAGAGGAAGGGTGTTTTTTGCTGCAAAAGCAATGGAACAAGTTCCTTTCTAAAATGAATAGGTTGCAACAAAAAGACGGAATAAAGTACGGAAATCTTAGCCATGATGCAGGCAATGATACAGCTGCAAAGTATTGTACCCCAGAGGAAAAAATGGTAAAATATTTTTAGTGTCAATAAATACATTTACGAAATTGATATTGGTGATTCTGGAAATAAAATGTCAATGAATTGCGGCGTAAATCAGTCAAAAACCTGGGCGTAAATGCGTCCGGGCTTTTTGTGATATAAAGGAAACCGGGCCGGAGTTTGGCACGGTATGTGGATGAGATCTAAATGGGGAAAGCGACAGGAAAGGGAAAATGAAAGAGAAATTGAGGCTTGCTGTTTTTGGCCACAAAAGGTGGTCGAGAGAGGGCGGTGTGGAGATCGTGGTAAAAGAGCTGTGCACACGGATGGCGCAGCAGGCTGTCAGGTGACATGCTACAACAGAGCAGGCCATCATGTGAGCGGTGCGGAATATGACGATGCTGGTAAAACGGAGTACGAGGGAATCCGTCAGAAGTCTGTTCCGACCATTGAACGGCGCGGGGCTAGAGATATAATATGGGGAACCAGAAAAAATCCTGATTTCATGCGGGTTTGCGCGGCTTGACCTTTTCACCTCAACTTGCTTCTGCTTGTCATGGTGCGTTACGGCCAGCGTGTTTTCAGGGGTTAATGGCTTCTGGTTGCGCTCTATACTTAACCCACCACAGCGAAAGCTGATTTCCAGAAACAGTATCCGCAGTGCAAGCTGGTACGCGCTGTGCGCGGAACTGTGTTTGATGTCGCTGTTGATGCCCTTACGCACAAAGACAGCGTGTGGGCGACATTACCGTTGGAGATTATTGGGGCGTTCAGAAATATGATCCGCAGCTTCTGGTGGAACAGGGAGGAACGATCAATAGCAAAGAAGGCGTTTCCTGCCTGCTGATAAACACGGAATGCGGACAACACCTTGTCGAGAAATACGGTGCGAAGATAGAAAGCTATCCGGTCGAATTTTCTAACATTGCTCAGGTGAATACGCAGCTGAACCGGCCAACGAAGCATACCAGACTGAGAAATAAAATTTTCAGGAAGTATAAGGCGAGCGGCTATGCTGGTGTGGAAGCAATTTTTGAGCGGGATCAGCGGAACCAGAAGTTCATATGGGGAATGTATGACCGCATTTGCGGAATGTTCTGCCGGAAAACACGGTAAGGCTGCGGCTTTCGGTCAAAATACACACATTTCCGTGCATCAGCGGCAAATGTTTGTTAAACTATTATCTATCTTGCAACCTTGCAATGTGCACGGTTTTTGTTTATAATAGTAGAGTAACGGGGCAAGATCCCCCGAATGCGAGCGAAACTCTAGTTCAGAAATTAAAACTTGAGAGGAGTTTATTACCATGGGTTTAGGTAAGAAGACGATCGACGATCAGAACTACTGCGGCAAGAAGGTGCTTGTCCGTTGCGATTTCAACGTCCCGATGAAGGACGGTGTCATCACCAACGAGAACCGCATCAACGCAGCTCTGCCCACCATCCAGAAGCTGGTCAACGATGGCGCAAAGGTCATCCTGTGCAGCCATCTGGGCAAGCCCAAGAACGGCCCCGAGCAAAGTTCAGCCTGGCACCCGTTGCTGTGGCTCTGAGCGCAAAGCTGGGCAAGACCGTTGTGTTTGCTGACGACGACAACGTTGTGGGCGAGAACGCAAAGGCTGCTGTTGCTGCCATGAACAACGGCGATGTCGTTCTGCTGCAGAACACCCGTTTCCGCAAGGAAGAGACCAAGAACATGCCTGAGTTCAGCGAAGAGCTGGCTTCTCTGGCTGATGCATATGTTGACGATGCATTCGGCAGCTGCCACCGTGCACACTGCTCCACTGCAGGTGTCACCGACTTCATCAAGGATACCGCTGTCGGATATCTGATGGAGAAGGAGATCAAGTATCTGGGCAACGCTGTGAACGATCCCGTTCGTCCCTTCACCGCTATTCTGGGCGGCGCAAAGGTCGCAGACAAGCTGAATGTTATCTCCAACCTGCTGGAGAAGGTCGATACCCTGATTATCGGCGGCGGCATGGCTTACACCTTCGTCAAGGCTCAGGCTACGAGGTCGGCAAGAGCCTGTGCGACGATTCCAAGCTGGATTACTGCAAGGAGATGATGGCCAAGGCTCAGGAGAAGGGCGTGAAGCTGCTGCTGCCCGTTGATGCTGTCTGCATCAAGGACTTCCCCGATCCCATCGACGCTCCGGTTGAGACCACTGTTGTTCCCGTCACCGCGATCCCGGCTGACATGGAAGGCTGCGACATCGGCCCCGAGACCATGAAGCTGTTTGCCGATGCTGTCAAGCATCCAAGACCGTTGTGTGGAACGGCCCCATGGGCGTGTTCGAGAACCCCACTCTGGCAGCTGGCACTCTGGCAGTTGCCAAGGCTATGGCTGAGAGCGACGCTACCACCGTGATCGGCGGCGGCGACAGCGCAGCAGCTGTGCAGCAGATGGGTCTGGGCGACAAGATGACCCACATTTCCACCGGCGGCGGCGCTTCTCTGGAGTATCTGGAGGGCAAGGAGCTGCCCGGCATCGCAGTTATTCAGAACGCATAATCTGATCCCGGCATCATAATGGGTGCGGCGGCTTTAGCGCCGCCGCATCTTTTTGTTTGTGCAGAGCTTTCTGCACGATAGAAGGTAAATAAAGGAGATAGAGTATCATGGATAAGGCAAAGCGTAAGGCTATCATTGCAGGCAACTGGAAGATGAACAAGACTGCCTCCGAGGCTGCTGTTCTGGTGGATGAGCTGGTCCCCGCCGTGCAGGACGCAGGCTGCGAGGTGGTTATCTGCACCCCGTATACCGATCTGGTCACCGCTGTGGAAAAGACCAAGGGCACCAACATCCATGTGGGTGCTGAGAATGTTCACTTCGAGAAGTCCGGCGCTTTTACCGGCGAGATCAGCGCTGACATGCTGGTAGATCTGGGCGTGGAGTACGTCATTGTGGGCCACTCTGAGCGCCGCCAGTACTTCGCCGAGACCGACCAGACCGTGAACAAGCGCGCTCTGGCTGCTCTGAACGCCGGTCTGAAGGTCATCATCTGCGTGGGCGAGAGCTGCAGCAGCGCGAAGAGGCGTGACCGAAGAGCTGGTGCGCATGCAGACCAAGATCGCTCTGCGTGATGTGACCGCTGAGCAGATGGCAAATGTCGTGATCGCTTACGAGCCCATCTGGGCCATCGGCACCGGCAAGACCGCTACCGCCGATCAGGCTGAGGAAGTCTGCGGCCAGATCCGCAAGGTCATCGGCGAGGTGTACGGTGAGGCTGTGGCTGAGGCTACCACTGTCCAGTACGGCGGCAGCATGAACGCCAAGAACTGCGAAGAGCTGCTGAGCAAGAAGGACGTGGACGGCGGCCTGATCGGCGGCGCATCCCTGAAGGCTCCTGACTTTGCAGTCATCGTCAACGCAGCCACCAAGCTGATCGACGGTTTAAATCAGCTGTTTCAGCGCCCGGCTGCGCCGCATTTCCAGCGCTGTGCCGGGCGCTGATTTGTTAAATTCAAAGGAGATTCAATTTTATGGCAAAGAAACCTGTTCTTCTGTGCATCATGGATGGCTTCGGCTGGGTGCCGGGCGAGACCTACGGCAACGCCGTGGTGGCCGCCAAGACCCCCCATCTGGATGCTCTGATGGAAAAGTACCCCATGACCACCATCGAGGCTTCCGGCATGGCAGTCGGCCTGCCCGACGGCCAGATGGGCAACTCCGAGGTTGGCCACACCAACATGGGCGCTGGCCGCATCGTGTACCAGCAGCTGACCCTGATCACCAAGTCCATCAAGGACGGTGAGATGCTCCAGAACCCTGTTCTGGTCAAGAACATGCAGGCTGCCATCGATGCCGGCAAGGCCATCCATCTGATGGGCCTGGTGGGCACCGGCGGCGTGCACAGCCACGCTGACCACTGGTTCGGCGTGCTGGAAATGGCAAAACATCTGGTGCAAAGAACGTTTACCTTTCAAACTATGCTGGAAACTTTTGCCAACTATGCTGGAAGTTCCCGGAAGTTTCCAGCATAGTTTGGACATGATATGCCTTTTGTTCCGGAATGGTTATTTCCAGGAATAAATTCTTTGCCTGTTT
>ENA-OQER01000555-OQER01000555.1-human-gut-metagenome-genome-assembly--contig:-NODE-555-length-19943-cov-5.484810_pt1 | contig 19943 bp, 19 predicted proteins | sample MGYA00242797_ERZ504639 | MGnify/ENA primary metagenome ERZ504639 (study PRJEB26092, sample SAMD00036306) | human gut metagenome | host: Homo sapiens | study: EMG produced TPA metagenomics assembly of...
GCTTGTTGGTCACATTGCATTTTCTTTCCTTGCCGGCTGTTATACACCGCTTCATTTCAGCCACGGGAAAGACAGCCTTCACGTCCTCCGGTCTGTAATACACCTTGTGGCTTATTTTGGTGTAAGCCAGCGTTCCGTTCTCCCGCATCGTCTGCAAGGTTCTCGGACTGATGCAGAGCAGCCTGCACACGTCATTGCTGTCAAGCCACTCCTTTTCTCCCAAGTCTTCCTGTTCCCGGCAGAGCGTTCCACCTTTTCTGCGAAAATCTCGAATCCCGAAGCATCCTCTCGAAGTCGCCTTGTCTATGACACTACTTCCATAATTCTTAAATTTTAAGTTTGACATTTGTTTTTTACTATAGCTGGAACGGCGGACAGATGATACCGGAAAGGGGCTCTGGTGTCCGTAAAAGCGTTCCGCAAGCGAAGGAAACAAAAAAACAGAAACAGACCGCAAACCGGACGGCATGTGTCACCGTCAGACATTCCTTTTCACAGCAAGAGGATAATTGCAGGCGGTAAAAAGCAGAAAAGGACACACTCATTTCTTTGAAGCAAAGGTAGCCGTTCCCCACCGGAGCGCAAGGCCGGGCCTGCGGGTCGCGGGGAAATCATCTCGCGCTTTGCGCTCCGGTATTTTTTCCTGCCGAGCCTTGACGCTTTTCCGGTGGGAGAACGGCTGTAAGGCATTCAAAGAAACAAGAGTGCCCGTACTACGGGCCGGATGTCTAACAGATAAAAGCAAAAGGATATGGCAACAAAAGACGTGAAAGAATTCAACGGATGGTTTAACCGTTCATACGCGAGATTGAAGGAGAGACTCTCCATCTATGGAAAAATCGACGAAGACGCATTCCATGACGCATATCTGGCTGTCAGGAAGCAGATAATGTTCTCAAGTGTCGGGATAGAAGATCCGGAGTCCTATTTCTTCGGATGCTATAGGAGAATCCTGCAGTCGGGCGCAAGGGATGAAAGCCGTTACGACAGCCCCGGAGACGAGTATTTCGCAAGACTGGGTGAGACGGACTGCGCGGAAGAGACAGAGGAACGGGAAGAGATGCTGACCGGATGCGACAGGCTGGTAAGGGACATACAGAAGTTCCTCAGGCGGCATTTCTCCTATGAGGATTACAGGATATTCATGCTGCGGTTCTACGAGACCGGAAGTTCATTCCGCACCATAGCCAGGCACATGGGCGAGAAGACCTCGGTGGTGACACGCAGGCGCAGGCGATGATGGAATCCGTCCGGGCAAACAGGAAGTTCATCGCCAGAAGAAGACTGATCATGGCCGGAGAGGCGGCATGACAAGAATAAAGGACAACAAGGTATAACAATAAAATATTGATGATTATGAAACTGACAGTTTATGACAAGAGCAATTCCCATCCGGCACTGACCTACAAAGGCAAACGGATCATCACGGTATGCCGTGACGGCAGCATGTACCTGAGCAGGATACTGAGCAGGGAACTGAGCCTGCACGCAGGAAACAGGCTGTGTATCGCCAGGGACGAAGACAGGCCCAAGGACTGGTACATGTTCGTCTCGGATGACGAGAACGGCTTCACGATCTGGAACGACCCGCGTTGCGCCCGCTTCTCCAACAGCTTCATCGCCGGCATGATACTCGATGTGGCAAAGGTCGAGAAATGCGCCGGTTTCATGGTGGCGAAAGAGCCGGTGAATGTGGACGGCAGACTATGCTACCGGATAATACTTGACAACCCGATACCGAAAGGGGTAAGTGTAAGGACCACCGGTACGAAATAAGCCCGACACCTGAAAGAAACAGCAAGGGGCATCCGGAGGAAGGAAGAAGAAGAACCGACCTCCGGGTGTCCCTTTTTCATGCGGCCGCAGGCAGAAGGAACGGGATGGATTTTCATTTCCTTGAACGGTATGCCTCCCTATAGCCGTCCATCAGGGTACGCTCTATGTCTGAAGCCCTGTACAGAATCTTGCCGCCCACCTGAATATAGGGCAGTATGCCGTTGCTTCGGTAATCCTGCAATGTCCTGCGGCTCACTTTAAGCAGGTGCGACACCTCCTTGTCAGTCAGCAGCTCATCGCCATATACGGGAGGTCGGCGTTGGCTGAACAACTTTTCGAACGAAGCCAGAAGCCGGTCGAAATTCGAGTGGAATTTACATACCCACTCATGGTCTTTTCTCTGATTTCACTACTCATACGGTTTGTCTTTATTGATACTTCAACTGCTAAATGCTTTTGCCTTTCCATTTCGCCTCTTTCCGTCTCTCTTCCACATCCACAATGACCCGTTCCACGTCTTCCAGACGGTAGTAGGTGCGGTTGCCAATCTTGGTAAAGGCGAGTGTGCCGTTGTCACGGAGGGTCTGCAATGTCCTCGGCTGATACGCAGTTTCCGGCAGACGTCATGACTGTCCATCCATCGTTCTGCCTTCTTCTCCCCATGCTGTTGGCAGAGGTCATCCATCCGCTGCACGAAGTAATCCAACTTGGCAGCTATCTCCTCAAAGGTTCTTTTTTCAAAACTTACTATTTCCATAATCTCATTGTTTATTTCCATTTGATACTGTTTCCATCTTGTACCGCCAAGCAAAGCCGGCTTACTGCCTTATCCGATACATCTGACAGGAGGAACAAGTGGCATGGCTGCAGCAATTTCCTGTTCCCGGTACAAATTAAAGCAGTAATAATCACACTGCAATGGATTTGCAGACGGCTGACGGTCTGTTTCATCATCTGTCATCATGTTGCATGGCCGGTGGACAGTATGACCCGACTGAGCAAAGCCGCCATGTGATTATTACTGCCTGAACTGACTGTAGCAAGTATACCGGTACGATTGCAACGGGTTATCCTATATCCGGTAAAGTGTCCGTTGGATTCAGTCTCCATACTGCCATGAAATCATTGCCAGATTCCATGGACGCCCGTGCGGGTGTGGCAAATCACAGCAGTCGCCACCGTTTGTCCGGTGCATATAATGCAGAACCGGTCATAATTGCCACACTTACTCCATTTGCTTGACACAGTGCACTATACACACTTTCTTTGCTGCCGATAACCGGTCAAGGTACATACCAAGACCACTGTATTGACTTATTAAAATTCAAAGATTATGGCTACAAGAAAAAGCTTTGACAAAGAGCGATGGGAAGCTATGACAGGTATGGAAATGTCACAGCTCCTTCCTGAGTGTGAAAACCCTGAAAGTGCAGGAGAGGTTACTGAGCATGCCGGGAATGAAATCCTGCCAACAGTCACGGAACAATCCGGGATCCAGGAGCCGGCAGAGAAAGACGGTTCCGCTCCTGCATCCAAGTGCCGGATTAGTGGCAGGCAACGCAGGCTGTCACTGGAAGAGTACCGCAGCACATTCCTGCAGGTTCCCAGAATAGAAGACCGCAAGCCCGTATTCGTGAGCTGCGAGGTAAGGGACAGGCTGGACGAGTATGTCCGCAAGCTCGGAAGCCGGAGGATGAGCGTTTCAGGACTGCTGGAAAATATCGCCCGGCAGCATCTTGAAATCTATTCGGAAGACTTCGAGCGGTGGCGCAAACTGTAAAAGACACCCGGTGCAAAATCCATCCGCATCATGGAATGATGGCATTCCAGCATTCAGAACTCGCCAGAGGCGGTCAACGGACGGAACATCAGTTTCGGGAGTTAGCGAGGTTATCTTTCGGGCATCCCGAAAACCTCGCTCCACTCCCGGAGTCGCGGAGGCAATCCGCTCCCAACGGTCGCAGATTGCAGGACATATATCACAGTAAAATGACCAATCACAGTAAACCAAGTAATATGAGTGACAAGGATAAAACCAGACCCAGAGGCAGACCGAAAGCAAGCGGTATCCGCAAGCTTTCCAAATCCGTGACGGTAAAGTTCTCCAGGATTGATTACGAGCGGTTGCTGCACCGCAGCAGACAGGCGAACCGCACATTGGCGGAGTTCATCCGGGAAGCCGCATTCGAAGCAAGGATTGTGGCCAGGCATTCGACGGAGGAAGCAGCCGTCATACGCAATCTTGTGGGAATGGCGAACAACCTGAACCAGCTTGCCAGGCTGTCCCATCAGACAGGATTCTACCGGACAAGGAATGCCGTCATGGAACTGCTCGAAAAGCTGAAAGTGATCATGAACGAATATAAAAAAGTGGAAAGGAGGAATACATGATAGGCAAAATCAAGAAAGGCAAATCTTTTGGCGGCTGCATCCGCTACGTGATGGGAAAGGACAATGCGAGATCATCGGTTCCGATGGCGTATTGCTGGGCAACAACCGTGAAATAGCGGACAGTTTCAACTGCCAGTGCCTGCTTAATCCGAAGATAAAACAGCCCGTCGGACACATCGCGTTAAGCTTCAAACCGGAAGACAAGCCGGTATTGAGCAATGAATTCATGGCTAAGATAGCGATGGAATACATGGAGCTGATGGGCATCAGGAACACCCAGTTCATACTGGTAAGGCATCACCATACCGACAATCCGCATTGCCATCTGGTCTATAACCGCATCGGTTATGACGGCAAAGTAATCTCCTCACAGGGCGATTACAAGCGTAACGAGATTGCCACCAAAAGACTTAAAGACAAGTACGGACTGACCTATGCGGAGGATAAAGGCAAAACCAATGTAACGAAATTGCATGATTCGGAACGCATTAAATACGAGATTCATCATGCCGTGAAGCAAGCGTTGAAACGCGCCAGGACATGGAAAGAACTTGTGGTCGGTCTGGCCTTGCAGGGTATAAAACTGGAATTTGTCGGAAGAGGCGGCAAAATGAAATCCGCCGGTGACATTCAAGCATACGCCTTACCAAAGACGGCCTGACCTTCAAAGGCTCGCAAATCAGCAGGGAGTTCAGCTTTGCAAAACTGAATGCCATTCTGGGCGGAAACAGTCCAGAAACCGGAGTGGATTTAGAGGTTGAAAAGCAAAATCAAGCTCCGGCAAACCGCAACCTGAAGGAACAGGAACCATCCAATATGGCATTTATTGAAAGCAACGGACTGGGGCTGTTTTCTTCTTTTGGAGAGTCTGTTACGGAAGAACAAATCCCGTACGACGAACTGCTGCGCAAGCGCAAGAAGAAAAAGAAACGGAAAGGGCTTGGATTGTAAGTCTGCCCCAAACAACCGATTATTAAAGTGTTAAACGTTAAAATCAATGAAATTATGAAACAGGAAGAGTTTATGGAAAGCATCTACGGATGCCTGGAGAGAATCGAAAACAAGATAAACGGGCTGTCCATGCCTCAATCGGTGGGCGGTGATGCCGAAGCGGACAAAGAGGTCATACAGGAACTGAATGCCTTAAAGACAGGCTTCAAACGTGTGCTGGAGGCTCTTGTCATGATCAAGGGCGATACAGCCAATCTGCTGAAAAGAAACTCCATGCCGGACAAGTTCATGGAAACCCTGTCTGTATTGAAAAGCGAACAGCAGGCGTACCACAAGAATCAGAACGAGTTCCTGGAACGGTTCGCCCAAACAGAGAAAGACACCATCCTGCACATATCGGAGAAGATGGAATCGCTTTCCACTTCCGTCAGGAACAGGATGGAAGAACCCGATGTTGTCTGTCACAGACACAGCATCAGCATAGATACACCTTATATATTCTGGACCCTGATCATACTGGTAACGTACTCGATAGTTGTATCTGTGGCTTTCTACATCGAAAAGCGACCTGATAATGACTGTATGGATAACGATTTGAAATACCGCTATATCAAGATGAAAGGTGAAGCCACTCCGAATGAAATATCAGAATTGGAAAACATTTTTGAACTGAACCGTGATAATGCCGGTATTGAACAGATACGCGAGGACGTGGAGGTATACGAGGATGCCGTCCGAAAGCAGGCTGCCCTTACCGAGCAGGTACGCCTGAAAGAGCAGGCCGCAAAGGAGTTGGACAGCAAGGCGAAGTCCATCAAAAGCAAGTCTATCGGGAACGAATCTAAAAAATAGCCTATGGCCAGTGTAAAAGCAAAATTCAGACCTTCCGTCATAGAGGGAAAGGAAGGTACCGTCTATTATCAGATTATCCAGAACCGTGTAATCCGTCAGTTAAAGACGGATTACCGGATATTTGCAGAAGAATGGAATGATGCTGAAAACAATATCATCATCGGTAATTCAGAGCGAAGCATCTGCTTCTCTCCTTGCAGGAACGTATGAAATGGGACCTGAAGCGGTTTGAAATGACCATTCGTAAACTGGGAAATCAGAAAAGTACATTTACGGCGGATGAGATTATTGGTTCCTTTCAGAACGGAACGGATGAACAGTCATTCTTCAACTTCATGCAGGGTGTCATCGCCCATCTCAGACAGATGGGCAAGATACGCACGGCCGAGAACTATTCCTGCACCCTGAAAAGTTTCATGCAGTTCAGGCAGGACCGGGATATTCTGCTGTCTGAAATTGATTCGGATTTGATGCAGCTTTATGAAGCCTATCTTCATGGGAAAGGTGTCGTACGGAATACCAGTTCATTCTATATGCGTATTCTGAGGGCGGTATATAACCGTGCCCTGGAAAAGGAACTGGTGGAACAGCGCAATCCTTTCAGGCATGTCTATACGGGAGTGGACAAGACCGTCAAGCGTGCCGTTCCCTTATCCGCCATCAAGCGCATGAAGAACCTGGATCTGTCTTTGCAGCCTAATCTGGAATTTGCAAGGGACATGTTCCTGTTCAGCTTCTATACCCGTGGCATGTCGTTCATAGATATGGCTCACCTGAAAAAGAAAGATCTTCAGAACGGCTTCTTATCGTATCGCAGACGAAAGACCGGGCAGCAGCTGGTTATCAGGTGGGAAAATGTATGCAGGATATTGTCGGCAAGTATCCGGAAAACAGTCTCAGTCCCTATCTTCTGCCAATATTGAAATATCCTTTTGAAGATACGAACAAGCAGTACAGGAATGTGATGTCCGTAATAAACCGGAAACTGAAAGAAATAGCCGGACTGGCCGATATATCCGTTGCTCTGAGCATGTACTGTGCCCGCCATTCATGGGCAAGCGCAGCCAAAAGCAAGAATGTTCCGATTTCCGTCATCAGCGAGGGGATGGGACATGATTCGGAAATGACTACGCAAATTTATCTGGCTTCATTGGATAACTCCGTAGTGGACAAGGCTAATTTCAGTATTTTGAGAGAGCTATAATACTACAACTGTTTAGGAAAAGTTGTCATTTCTTGTTAAGAGAGAGATAAAACATTGCAAATATAAGCAAAATAGATAAATAGACCATATTAAAATGTTTTTTCTTCACACTCAATCATTTAGAAAATTGGTAATGTTTAGGAAAAATAAAGATTCTAATCGCATAATCTATTAAAAGACAGTACAATTAGGATATAAATCTTCTCTCTTAACAAGAGGTGATGATTTTTATGCGTATCAACAAACTTAATAATAGTAGTATGAAATACTTTTTTTTGAAAACATTAAAATCTATGTATTCCAGTCATAGGATTGTTTTTATTATGTACTAGTTGTGATTCATGTTCAACAAGTGCTCCAGACGACAAATATCTATGTGAATTCCACAATAAATATTTTCAATATACAGGAAATGAATCAAAACTTAATGAGAATGATCTGTCTTTGTTTGTAGATTATTCTACTTGCATTACTTTGGGACAACATTCACCATTCTTTCAAAGTTTAGTTCCTTCATTTGTTGCTGCTACAAAACACTATTATTCTATAAAAGGGGATAAGATTGTCGAAGAACAAAATATAAATGTATTTCAAGCATTAAGCAATATAGTAGAGGTAAATTATGCCGACTTAAAGCAAGCAGCTAATTTAATCGTTAATGGCAACTCTGAAGGTGTGCTTTTAACTGACGGTGAGTATTACCAGAAGAATATAGCTGGTGGCGGAATCAGTGATCCATATATGGCCAATGCATTCAAACAATGGCTTAAGAAAGGACATGATATATATATACTTGCAGAACCATATTTAGAAGGACCTCAGAAATATAACAAGAAGAGATTCTATTTCTTGTTTACAGATAGCAGGTTAGAAGGTAATATCTATAAGAGAATATGTGAAACTACTAAATTAGAAAATTATCCGGATGTTGAAATGTTCCATTTATCGGCAAGTCATCCTACAATTATGGCGGAAAATGGAAAAAGTAAAGTAAATGAAATTGTTTCTGCATCAAACAAAAACTATGGTCTTTATGAAATTCAAGACTGGCCAGTAGATTGGAAATCTATAGAGGGTTATATTATGGGCGCTGTAGATGAAACAACAGGTGATCCACTGCAATATGGTAATCCTGTTATCTCCGGCTTAAAGGTCGATAGAAACAGTTATGGAGGTTTTAGAATTTCTGATATATCAGTTAAGGTTTACGATATAAATGCAGACTATAACAACTTCTACACTGAAACTGAAGCCCCTTCTGGTTTGAATTTGTCTTCTATCAGTTAACTGAGTCTGTTAATGCATTTGTATATGACAAGGAAGAATTCAACAAATACGGTAATATAAACATACACTTTGATGTTCCTATGTGGAACCCAACTTCTTATCATGCAAACCGTTTAACTTCACCAAGATAGATATTAATGTATCTGGTATTGAAAACGTATTTGAGAATTATGAAGAAATGTTCAATTTTGATGCTATAGGTTTACCTGGCAAACAGAACACCTCAGTTTCTGAAAGTGTTAAACAAGCATTATTTGACAAGGACATACAGAATATGATGAAGAATGCAAATCTGTATACCATCTACATAAAAAGCAATAAATATTAATCATTAAATTTTCTATTATGATAACAAGAATAACAACTTTACCTCAGTTGGAGGCTTTACAGAACAGTACAATGATTTATGCAGTTATCTCAGCGTTAATAGCTTTGTTGATCGCATTCATTATTTCTTTCATTATCAAATACCAGGGTGGTCAGGACAAATCTTATATAACCAGAAGAATATGGTTTATAGTCATAGGTATAGTTTCTGCAGCAGGTTTTTATCTTTATAATGATTTAGTTGTTAAGGGACAGATCGTTAATGCCGGTTTCAAGAGTATGTTTGTTGGAACCAATATTACATGTATCGGGATTCTTCTTGGAATCTATTTTGTTCTAGGTATTCTGATAATGTTTATCTTCAGAAATTCAAAATTTGGTTCTATTTTAGGTAAGGGGAAAGAATAAATAAGTAAGTTATGGCTCAACAATATTTTGTATTAGGGATTGGTGGTACAGGAATGCGTTGCATTGAATCCCTCATTCATTTATGTGCTATGGGTATGTTTGATGATACAGACATACATCTTTTAGCACTTGATACAGATAAAGATAATGGTAATTTTGCCAGATTGAAAGAAGTAAAGGAAGCCTATGTTAAAGCAAAAGGAACTGATGCTTCACTTCGTACAGCTTTAAACGAAACTTTCTTTTCGGCCAATATCAATTACTATGAATTTTCGCCTAATTATGAAGTCAAGAGCGATTTCATGTCTGTATTTAACTATGGGGATACTAAGTTCAATAATCCGGAGCAAACAGCTATAGCGGATTTGGTATTGACTAAAAACGTAGAAACATTTAATCTTCGTCACGGTTATAGGGCACAGACCCATCTCGGCTCCATGATGATGTATCATTCAATATTGGAAGCAGCCCGTTCAAATAAAAATTCTGAATTAAAGACATATTTGCAGAAACTCATTCAAGTAGCTCAAAATGGAGGTGCTAGAGTATTTATTCTTGGTTCAGTATTTGGTGGAACAGGTGCTTCTTCGATTCCTATCATACCTCAGGCTATATCAAAAGCTGCTGAGATAATGAGTAACGGAGCAGTTAATATTCTCAATAATGCATATTTTGGGTCTACATTATTGACTGCCTATTTTAACTTTAAATCACCTACAGGAGCAGAATTGGTTAATCAGAAATTATTGCAACCAGTGATAAATTTGCATTAAACTCTCAGGTTGCAATGATGTTTTATGATGATGACAGTACTGTAAAAAGTACATATCAAAAATTTTACATGTTGGGGACTCCTGGTTTGGACTGGAACCCTATGGCTAAAAAGGAACAGTCAGAAACAATTACTGGTGGTGCAAACCAATGTAATGATTCTCATTATATTGAGCTTATGGCCGCTTGTGCTGCACTTCATTTTCTTAAGGATCCTGAAGATGATTTACGAACAAGAAAGCAGAACCATGACACAGAGTATTTGTATAGAGCTGTTGACGACAGTGGAAAATTGGAATTCAGAGATTTTGTTGGCCAAGAAATGGAACAGGAATTTGCTAAGAAACTTGGTATGCTAACAGTGTTTTCTTTATTCTGCAATGGAGAGGATGATTTTGTTAATAGTGTAAAATCAGGACATCAAAAGGATATTGTGAATTTCCTGGATATAGATAACACTCAAATCAAGGATGGTGTAAAAGAATATTTTAAATTGTTCCATTTTTCTATTAATCAAGATGACACATTGTATGAAGGTTGGTTACGTCAGCTTCATAGGTCTGCAGGTGGTGATGATAAGTTCATTCTGAATGCTGCTTTATTTGCACCACAGAAGAAAAAAGAACTAATGAAATACAAGTGGAATAAGGACTTATATAAAACGACTGGTATAGGCAAAGATAATAAGTTTGATGTTGGATTAATTAGCTCTAAATTTAACGAGTTTAAAAGAGCATTTAAGGATGAAAACCAAAAAGAAATGCCATCTATGACCAATCGTGGAGAACAATTATATAAAAGAATATATAACACACTTGTTTCACTTTATAAATTCTAATTCATTATGTCAAAAGCTCTACTAATAAAAAGTCAAATAGACAAGAACGGAGGAGAAGTTGGTAAGTGGAACAACTTCAATAATGCTCCTTCATATATACAGGGTATTCATACAGGAAAAATGTTAGAGGATATCTCTGCAGAAAAACTAGGTGCATTAATTTCTGGTATACCTACTCCATGGGCAAGAGCCAAACTTTTTAAGTTTGCCTTTTCTACCATAGCTGCACCAGATCCAAATATAAACACAGAAGGTCTATTGCAGTTCTATAATATGCTTCATGCCGAATGGAAAGGCTTGATGGCTGTAATAGCATTATACCCTGACAGAATTAGATTTTCTGATCCTGTTTATATGGATGTCAGAGGGGGAGATTATGATATAGCTTCTGCCTTTGGTAGAATGCTGTTCAATGAAAAGGATGTTTGGAGTAACCAGGATGACTTGGCTCGAAATCCGGATGCCCAACCATTTATTCAACTGATCTATTATAGAGAACATCTTGTTGGTGGTACATCTCCTCTTACCGGTTGTTTTACAGGTGTTGATTATAGTAACTTGGGTAATGATGCTTCAGATATTAATTGGTATCGTCAAGGAAAGTTTGAGGACCCGATGAATTATCTTACTCCAGAAGAAGTGCAAAAGGTTTATTTGTTTGTTAAAAACATGAACCGTAACCAACAGGCTTTTGAGACTAAAATCAATTCTCAGAGAGGAAACAATCTAAGGATAGAATTGACAGGATTCAAGGCTGTAAGCAGACAGTGGGAAAATGAACTTAGTGCTAAAGGTAATGGTTTGCTTCGTCAAGTGGGCCCTATTGCTCAATACGGTAATCTGTCAGCTCCATTTGCAGATTTGTTCAAGAGTGATGTACCGGTTTACATGAAGCAGGATTTCACCTTCACTTATTTTGATGACGGTAACTGTCAGGTTATAGGTGATATACAGAACCTCTTAAGCAAGGATAATTTTGTAGTTGGATGGTATGAAGATAAAAATGAGCTAACAAAACTTTCTCAGGCTCCAGTGTATTACTTAAGAGTTCCTGATTTAAGTGATGGATCATGCTCTTACTTTTCCCTGCCGTTATCAGAGCAAGGCATTGACATCTTTAAAAATAGTCTGTCTTCTTTATTGGGTTACTCTTCAACTTCAGGAAACACTAAACTTACTGCCAAGATAAATGATGCTGGTCAGTTAGCTGTAACTTTGGTAGTTGAAATTGACGGTGAACCTGTTACGCTTAACAAGAGAGAATACAAGATTCAATGGATGACTTCTAATGGCAGAGTTATTTTATGGCCTAACTTTGTCAGTGAAAACTGGAATAAATACTATTTATATTCTGAGTTTACAAGTGATGTAAATGAGAACTTTATACCATTCTTTAAATCTGAAGATAAGATACTAAGAAATATAAGAGGTGAGTTCTTAACTTCGGATTATGAGATAGCACCAGAAGAAGATCGTCAGGTTGATGTTAAACAACTTGTTACATATCCTCATGGTCAAGGTACAAATTTGATTAAATATGATATTATAAGCACTGATAAGCCAATGGCTGGCGTTCTCGTTAAAGTTAAAGAGGCTGGCAAACCTTGTGGCGCAGGTATATTAATGTTCAGACCTGATGTAGTTAAGGATTTATCAAATGTTGATGTACAAAATACTGCTGTTGTAGGTATTGACTTTGGTAGTAATAACACTTGTGTTTACTTTAACGCTGGAAATAGAGGTGCCCAACCGGTTCAGTTTAAGAATTATAGGTCAGTTATAGTTGGTAAAGAAAATACGGATACTCGTTCAATTGCCCAGAATGACGAACTCCTATTCTTCACTAACTATGAATCTAATAATGGTCAATTAAAGTCATGGCTTCATGAACATGATACTCGTTATACTAAGAATGGTATATCAGAAGAAATACAAGGTGGTGTTCCTGTAAATCGTCCTAATATTTTGGTCAATCACATGGATGAATTTATTATAGAAACACAGGCTGGTAATCTTCATTATAATATGAAATGGTTGAATGATGATAAAGGTTTATTGAAAAAACGTGCTTTCATTAAAAGTATTTGGTTACAAACATGTGCCTTCCTTTACCAGAATAAAATTAAACCATCTCAAATAAATTGGAGTTATCCAGGTTCTATGATGGAGGCTGACATTGACGAATTAAGACGAATATTTGAGGAATTGTCTCGTATGACACCTATTATGGTAGAAGACCGTCAATAAATGAGGAGAACATTACAGAAGCAGAAGCCGTATGTAGTTATGCTCTTTCAAATAACAACTTCGGTCTTAACAATAATAATATGTTCCTGGGTATTGATGTTGGTGGCTCTACAAGCGACATTCTTCTATTGGCTAAGAATCCGCAGAAAGGTAATCAGGCTTCACTTTTTAGAGAAGTTCTGTGAGACTTGCTGCCGGTGTTTTCTTTAACACTGTTATAAATTCTGATGACTTTAGGCGTGCTTTATTGAACTTCCATGAAGGAAAGAGTACAAAGGTTTTTGTAGCAAATATACAGGAAATAATTAAGGAGAAGAAGAAGGCCCCTTATTACCTCAATAGTATATTTGATCAGCTGAAGACAGAAGAAGACTACGATAAATTCTATAGTTCTATAGCTGATAATGCAAAAGTAGTATTTACTTTACCTGCATATGTAACAGGATTGTTGCTTTACTATTCTGGTATGCTTATCGGAAAGACTATCAAGGCTAACAATCTTGACAATATTACTAGGATTGATATTCTATCGTTTGGTAAAGGTGGTCGCTTATTCCACTGGCTCCGTAATGCTGCTAGTAACAGTACCACTATGGGATATTATAAATCATGTCTCAATGCCGGTGTTAAACGTATAATTGATAGGGAACTGGATGTTAAATACAGAGACGAAATCGAGGTTGACAATAAAGCAGAGGTTGCTAAAGGTCTATGCGATATGCAGGATCTAAATAAAGTATTCGTAGATAATCATAGCGATATCTGTGGTGAGATAGGTGTAAGATTTACTAATTCACAGGGTGCTTCTAGAGAACTATTGCCAACAGATGAATTGTCCGGTGAATACTTCGATAATGATATGAATTACTTTGACTTCACAAGCATGGAATGTTTTGAAGAGTTTTTCAATATCTTTATAAATTTTGTAAGTGTAAAAACTAAATTATGCACTATGGACGCTGAACTCAGAAATGATTTCGCCGATCTTCCAAATAAGGTAGGAGCTTTCATTTGCCAGGACAGCGAATATAAGAGTGCCAAACGAAAAGTAAACAATGGTGGTTCTTTCGCTTATCATCAACCTTTGATTATAGCAGAAGGCTCATGTTTCCTGGAGAAAACATTAATAAAAAAAAGTGTTTAGTTAATGAAGACATTATCACTATATATAGACAGATGGTATATTGCCGCAGCAGTCTGCTACGACAATATACCTCGTCGTATAGATTTGCCTAATAGGGAAGACCGTATTTGGCTCTATTTTTATGAAGATGTAAATAATGATAGAGTTATTTATGGTAAATCTTATCAGATGCATTATCTGGATAAGGAGCTTCATTACTATGGTGATATTTTCTCTAAAATCGTAAAAGAAGATGAAACCTTTAAAAGATTTGGAAAAGATGTCAGTTTGAAAGAAATTTTTAAGGCATCAGACATATTTGAACACCTTACTAGGGACTTTAATGAAAATGAGAAGATAGATACCTATATCTCTTTTTCAGTAGATGTTTCGTGTGCTGCCCAAAAGGTTTTTCTCGATATATTGAAGGAGAATAATTTTGTTATCAAAGAGAGTGTTGCTAGAATCTCTCACTTAGCTGTTGAACTTTCTAGTAAAAAGGGGCTTATAAATAACTCTAATTGCATTCTTGTTATTACAGCTTGTAATGAAAATCTCAGATATGTAGTTTTCAAACAAAGTAATAACGTTTTTGTGAGACAAGGAAATGAAGGACTACTAAGAGGTTATGGAACAGATTTGAGAGGCCGGGCATTACTGGAACAGATTGTTTGGCAAATTAATAATTCAACTAAATTCCTGAGAAAAGAGGAAGAGGAAGAGGAAATTAACAGATTGAGCCAAAATCTGGAAAGATGGCTATTAAAACTTGACAACACTAAGTTTGGTCGTCCTGTTATATATAACGATATAACTTTCTCCAGAGCCCCACATAATAAGCAGAATGCTACTATTCTGAAGAATGTTATTGAGGAAAGAACCAAAACAATAGTCAATGAAGTAGTTGACAATATTGTTCAATATGTAAAAGAACTTGATATTGTATTCTCAGATATAAGTCATATTATTTTCATAGGTGATTCATTTAAGAATAGCATGTTCAAGGAAGAGTTATTACAGCGTTATCCTGTAACTCCGAACAATATAGTTGCTTTTGGGAATAAGGAAATTCCTGAGATTGTTGGTATTTACAGTCAAATGGACTTGTCCCAATTTGATAGTTCAAGAAAGAATTTCGAAAATCTTTCTTATGAACAATTAGAACAGATTAAAATTGCAGAAGAAGATAGAAAAGCAAGAGAAGCTGCACTTAAGAAGCAGGAAGAAATAGACCTTGCTAATGCTGCTATGCGTGAAGATGAGAGAAAATTCAATGCCGCTATTGTTGACGCTGAATCTTATGAGAAAAAAGGTGACTATAGCAGCATGATTGATCTTTTAAATATTGCTCTTACTTTAAAGCCTGATGATAAGGAAGTAAAGAAGATGTTGGATGAAGCAAACAGAAAGTTATCCGAAATCAAGGTCAAGAATGAGCAATATAATAAAACCATCAGGATGGCTCAGGATGCCTTGAACTCACAGCGATGGCAGGATGCTTATTCAAAGAGTGAGACAGCTTTAGAATTACGCCCTGATTCTTCTGAGGCAAAGCGTATTCTTACTGAATCACAAAGAAAAATCAAGTTAACAGAAAGTCTTAAAGAGTTTCTGTTAAGAGCTGACACCTTTATTGGTCAGAAATTATATAAGGAAGCATTAGAAGAACTGAATAAGGCTAAGTATGCTGATTCTAATAATAAAGAGATTGAGGAACGTATATCCAAAATCCAAAATATACAGAAGAAGCATAAAGAAGAATTGGGCTTATTAGAACAAGAACTTACTAAGGCCGAAAAAGAAGATAACTTTGACATAGCCATAGAAATATGCAATAAGCTCATTGACAAGGATATTCAGAACCCTAGAAAATGGAATGAGCATATTGTTTATCTTAAAGAAAGACGGAACAAATATCTTAAGGATATAGAGCTGTTTGAATCGTTAAAGATTAAGATAAATGAAGCAAGTTTTAATGAACATTGGGAAGAACTTATAGAGCTATGCAACAAAGCATTATCTATAAAATCTGATGATTCTATTAAACGATATTTGGAAAAGGCACAGGACAAGTTCAAGCTAATTCAAGATCAAAAGAATTTTGAGAGCTTGGTTTCTAATGTGAAAACATTTATTGCTGATAGACAATGGCTTGAAGCTAAAGAAATTATCAAGGTATTACACGAGAAATATCCTGACAGAAGTGATATTATAAGGAATCTTCGTAAACAAATTTTTGATGCAGAAGAAGCCTGGGAGGATAAACTTAGTGGAAAGAAACATATATCTTCTCCTATGTCAAATAATACAGAAGAGTATGGAAAACCTCCAGTAAAAATAGATAGACCTTCTAAAGATTCTTCTTTTGATGACTTCTTTGGCACTGATAATCCTAAAGGAAACAACTTAGACCAAAATAAGGAAACTCCTTATAAGACAAGTAGGCAGAAAAAAGAATCTTCAGGTGATGACTTCTTTGGCTCCGATAGTCCTAAAAGGAACAGCTTAGGTCAAAATAAAGGCAAGAGTGTTCCTTCTAATACGAATAGTCAGAAAAAGGAATCTTCAGGTGATAGTTTCTTTGATTCTGATTCTTCTAAATTAGAGAAATCAAAACAGAAACAGCATACGAAACCATCTGCAAAAGATGATTTCTTTAAAAGCTGATATTGAAAAAATGAATTGGGTTATAATGGATTATTTTTAACTTTTTTAAACTAATAACATATGGCAGAAGTACAGCTTAAAAGAAAAATTACGCTGCGCCGTAAGGAAAAGCCAGCGGAATTTACATTTGACGGACTGCTAAAAGTAAAATTGTTGTGGCAGTCTAAAACAGACTTGGATTTGTGTATTTTCTTTAAAAGAAAAGATGGACAAATCGGAGGCGTATTCTCTTCAGCATTCCGTCAGAAAAAATCTGATTTAGGTAATTTGTCTGAATTCCCTTTTATGTTACATAAGGGAGATGAAGCAGAACCGGCACCTGGGGGAGAATCTACAGAGCAAATCAATATTGCCAGCCTAAATGATATAGATACAGCGCATGTATGTGTATTAAATTACAGTAAAGCTATTGACGGAGAAGAGGTAAACTTTGCACAGGATTCAGGTAGAGTAGAAATACAAAGTGACTCAGGTGACTATCTGGAAGTCCTGATTGATGCTACCGAGGATGGACATGTTTACCATGTATGTAGTATAAAAAATAATGAGGGTATTAACTCTGTTATAAATGAAGGTGTTGTTATGGATTTGGGTACTGCTTTTGAAAAAATACCTGGGTTCTCACTAATATGCGAATAATAACTATTAATTTTTATAATTATGGCTGAAGTAACATTAAAAAAGAAAATTACTCTTCGTAGAAAAGAAGAACAAGCTGCTTTCACTTTCTCTGGTAAACTTAAAGTAAAACTTATGTGGTCATCAAGTACAGACCTTGATCTCTGCCTTTTCTTTAAGAAAAATGACGGCTCAATCGGTGGTATATTCTCTAATGAATATAGAGGTAAAAAATCTGACTTGGGTGATTTAAACAAGTTCCCATTTATGCTCCACATGGGCGATAACAAAGAACCGGCTCCAGGTGGTGAGGAAACTGAGCAAATCAATATTGCCAGTCTTAGTGAAATCGACACAGCTTATGTTTGTATCGTGAATTACGATGCTGCTATTGAAGGTGAAGACGTAACTTATGCAGATGAAGGTGGACGTGTAGAACTTCAAAGTGACTCAGGTGACTATCTGGAAGTATTAGCTGACTCTAAAGAAGAAGGGCATGTTTACTGCGTATGCTCAATTAAGAATAATAATGGGGTATATGCACTTAAGAATGAAAGCAATGTTATGGATCTCAGCACTGCTTTTGAAAAAATACCTGGATTCTCATTAATTTGTAACGATTAATATGGTTCAACTAAAGAAAAAAGTTACTCTTAAGACCAAGATTGCTGATTCTGATGTAAAACAAGATTTACAACCAAAGAATACAGCTCCGCAGGAACCTATTAATAATACAGGTGGTGGCAATAAACGTAATCTTTGGATCTTTTTGGGTATAGTTGTTTTGGCTGCTATATTATTATTTGTTTTTGTGGGTAAAGGTAAAGAGTCTTCTGTACAAACAAATGTAGCTCAGAATCATGTTACTGCTAAAGCTGATTCTATCAGCTGCCAAAACAGAAGAGGCAGCAGAAAAAGTTGATTCAACAAATGTAGAGAAAACCGACAATACATTAAAGGAAGAACCTGCTAAAGCAACAACAGAGATGCCTTCATCAGAAACCAACTCTAAACAAGGCTCAAAGCCAGATGTTGTCAAAGAAGAGAAAAAAACTCAAACATCATCTGTACAATCAATAAATGGCAGTCTCGAACAAAAAGCTATTGCTGTTATACGTGGTACTTACGGTAATGGATTGGAGAGAAAACAAAAGCTCGGTGACGAATACACTGTTATCCAAAACAAGGTTAACGAAATGTATCGAGAGGGCTTAGTTGATTAAATCTTTAATACTGAAATAAGGAAACCGATGTTGCTCATTGGTTTCTTTATTTCATAAACATTTAAGTATGATTATATCAGTTATAATAGGGTTATGTATATGGTTTGTGATACCTATACTTCTCGAAAATAATTTTAGAAAAAAGAAAAACAAGGCAGCATTAAGGATGGTGTGTAAGATAATTGGCCTGGTCATTGTTATTGCTGCATTAATTAATGGTTTGGTTTAAGTTCTATGAGAATTAAAACTATATTTATTTTATGTTTTGCTCTTCTGCTTTTTAGTGGATGTGCAAATAATAAAAAAGAAAGGGTGAGACTTCACCTGTTCTAAGCGAGATACAAAAGAAATACATAGATGAAGGTTGGCTTCTAAAATCGAATAGCAGTATGGATGGAGAACTACCTTCTTCCTATGGAGTTAAACCGAAATATGCCTCAGGACAATTATTTTGATATTAATATGGGTGAGGGCTGTGATATTGCTGTGAAGATAATAGACCTGTCAAATGACAGGTGCATACGATATATATTTGTGAGCGAAAATTCTTCAATAACAATAAATCAGATACCACAAGGTCAGTATTATCTTAAGATAGCCTATGGTTATGATTGGATGGAAAAATTCGAAGATGGTATGACTCATGGTAAGTTTACACGTAACTGTTATTATGAAAAAAGCGTAGATGTCTTCGATTTTGGCAAGAAAAATTCTCAACATACTATTAATTATATTTTGAATATTAATATTCAAAATGGTATTGTAAATAATAATTTCAATACAATTAAAATCGACGAAACAGAGTTTTTTAAATAATTTGAACTATGAATATTTTTAAACTATTTCTTTTTCTTTTAATTTCCCCTTTGGTATTTACTTCTTGTGAGACCTCTCAAACTCCTGTTGATGAATTATCTTCCTTGTTGGAAAAGATAGATAATAACAGTGAAAATTACTCTGAAGAAGATTGGAATAATATAACAAATGAATTACAGAGATAGAGGAAGAGTTATCTAAGTAGGGTTCACTAAATAAGTTTAGATACACTGGAAATCAGTATATTAATACACGTTACTTTTGCCTATATCACTGTTTTTGTGTAATTTTGAGTGTTTAAATCCTTCCCGATGCAAGCGAATTATAGTAACATAAACGATCTGTTTTCCGGAACGGGTAACTACCCGTTGGAGAATCTGTCTAAGGATAACCGGTGGGTCAAGCTTGCCATGCACTTGACTGGAAGTTTATCGAAGAAGAATA
>ENA-OQER01000556-OQER01000556.1-human-gut-metagenome-genome-assembly--contig:-NODE-556-length-19939-cov-2.523117_pt1 | contig 19939 bp, 29 predicted proteins | sample MGYA00242797_ERZ504639 | MGnify/ENA primary metagenome ERZ504639 (study PRJEB26092, sample SAMD00036306) | human gut metagenome | host: Homo sapiens | study: EMG produced TPA metagenomics assembly of...
AAAAATATAAAAAAATAAAGAAAAAAATATAGTATACATAATATATACATCCATGCTTAATTTTATTATGATAAAAAACAGAAGCAAGCTTGAATGGAACGGAGAGTACGGATATCAGCTTTACATAAAAATCATACAGGAGGAAAATAAAATGAAGGTAGTAACAGCGATCGATTCTTTAAGGGCAGTATGACATCCATGGAGGCAGGCTTTGCAGCCGCTGAAGGTATCCATCGTGTGGATGCGGACGCAGAAGTTCAGGTAAGACCACTGGCAGACGGTGGAGAGGGGACCGTGGAAGCCCTTGTTGCAGGAATGAACGGAAAAACAGAGTATGTAAAGGTTACAGGGCCTCTTGGCGAGCCGGTGATCTGTGAGTATGGCATCATCGAAAGCACAAAGACTGCAGTGATCGAAATGGCCGGTGCAGCAGGGATCACGCAGGTACCGGACGAAAAAGAAATCCTCTTTATACCACAACCTACGGTGTCGGTGAGGTGATCAGGACGCCATCGAAAAAGGCTGCCGCAGATTTATTGTGGGCATCGGCGGAAGCGCCACCAATGACGGTGGTGTGGGAATGCTTCAGGCACTTGGCTATGCATTTCTGGACAAAGACGGAAAACAGGTCCTTCCGGGAGCAAGAGGCCTGAAAGACATCACAGAGATCACAGATGCCTATGTGATCCCGGAGCTTGCAGAATGTAATTCCGTGTTGCCTGCGATGTCACAAATCCTCTTTGCGGAGAGCTTGGATGCAGTGCCATCTACGGACCGCAGAAGGTGCTACACCGAGATGATCCAGGACATGGATCAGTGGCTGGGTGCTACGCAGAGCTTGCAAAGGAGCGTTTCCGAAAGCAGATCCAAAGTATCCGGGAACAGGTGCCGCCGGCGGAATGGGATTTGCATTCCTGACCTTTACCGATGCAGTTCTGGAATCCGGGATCAATATCGTGCTGGATGAGACAAAACTTGAGGACTACATCAAAAACGCGGATTTTGTGATCACAGGTGAGGGACGCATGGATGGACAGACAGCCATGGGAAAAGCGCCGGTAGGTGTTGCAAAGCTTGCAAAGAAATATGGCAAAAAAGTGATCGCCTTTGCAGGTGCCGTACAGCGTGACGCAAGAGCCTGCAACGATGCAGGGATCGATGCCTTTTTCCCGATCCTCCGTGGAGTGGTAACTCTGGAGGAGGCCATGAAAAATGAGAATGCAAAGCAGAATCTGGCAGATACTGCAGAGCAGGTTATCAGACTGATGAAATAAAAGATATTGAAGAGAACGATACCGCAAAAAGACAGGCCATTCAAAGACCTGTCTTTTGCGGTTTATAAGGTTTATAATTTGTAAAAACAAGGGAGTTGTAACCGGATAAGATCAGCTGATCCGGATTTTTGCCTTATCCTTCGATCGGCTCAAAATCCACAGCGCCATGCTTGCACAGCGCAGATGATATCTTCAGGAAGTTCATCGCTTCATAGATGTATCCGCAGACTTTACATACCCAGCCTTTTTTGCCCTCGGTCTGTGGCTTTGGCTTTACATGTTTCTGGTAGTAGGTGTAAGTCATGGTATCCTGATCGCTCATGACGCGGGCCTCTGTGACGCTGCAGATGAACATTCCGTGAGTGCCGAGATCCACATAGTTTTCTACCTTCAGGGACATGAAAGCATTGATATATTTGTCCAGGAATACCAGGCCGTTGTCGGAGTGGTTTACTTTCTGGCCGGCAAATTTATCGGTGCTTCTGCCGGACTGGAAGCCGAACTGCTCAAAAACAGAGAACGGAGCATCTGTGGACAGGCAGTTTACGTTCATGATACCGGTCTGCTGAATCACGTGGTGAGAGTAGTTTGCCTTGTTGATGTTGACAGCCACGCGATATGGGTTGTCGGTAAGCTGTGTAACGGTATTGACGATCAGACCGTTGTCCTTTTTGCCATCGTTGGAGGTTACCACATAGAGGCCGTAACCGATGCGGAACAGAGCGGTCATATCATTTTTGTTGGCAAGATCATCGCTTTTTGCAATGTATTCCTGGCAGAGCTCATCAGCCATAGCTTCCATCTGTCTGCGGTTTTCTTCGTTTACTGCAGACATGATCTTAACTGTGGTATTCAGCCAGTTGATCTTTTTGCATTTGGAAAGCATTTCTTTCATGACCTTCGCTGCCAGCGGTGCCCAGCTTCCGTTTTCAATCAGTCCTACAGTGCGGTTCTGGAAGTTGTGCTCTGCCAGACGGGTAATAAAGTCGTTCATAAACGGATAGATACCTGCATTATATGTGGTGGTTGCGAGAACCAGCTTGGAGTAACGGAAAGCATCGCTCAGTGCCTGGGACATATCATCTCTTGCAAGGTCATAGATCAGAACACGCGGACATCCTTTGGCACGGAATTTATCGGCAAGCTGTGCGACTGCTGTTCTTGTGTGGCCGTAAACGGAAGTGTAGGCGATCACGATTCCGTCATCCTCCGGTGTATAGGAAGACCAGGTATCATAGAGACTGATATAATGTCCAAGATCTTCAGTAAGAACCGGTCCGTGGAGCGGGCAGATGGTCTGGATATCCAGAGTTGCGGCTACTTTCAGAAGATTCTGCACCTGCACACCATATTTTCCAACGATGCCGATATAGTATCTTCTTGCCTCATCGTCCCATGGTTCATCTGCATCCAGGGCACCGAATTCCGAAGCCGTCTGCGGAAAAAAGAACCTTTTCTGTGCTGTCATAAGTGACCATAACTTCCGGCCAGTGAACCATCGGTGCAAATACAAAAGTCAGATTGTGTTTTCCAAGGGAAAGGGTTCCGCCGTTATCTACGATGATCTGATGACCTTCCAGATCCAGGTCAAAGAAATTCTGCATCATGGCGAAGGCTTTTTTGTTGGAAACAACGATGGTGTCCGGATAAGCCTTCAGGAAGTTTGCGATGTTGGCTGCATGATCCGGTTCCATATGCTGTACGATCAGATAATCCGGTTTCCGGTCACCCAGAACTTTCTGGATATTATCAAGCCATTCGTGAGTAAAATTTGCATCTACCGTATCCATAACCGCAATTTTTTCGTCCAGGATCACATAGGAGTTGTAGGACATGCCGTTCGGCACTTTGTACTGGCCTTCAAAAAGGTCAACCTGATGATCATTAACGCCTACATATTTGATGGTATCTGTGATTTTCATGAGCGATTCCTCTTTTCTTTCTATGGTGGATTTATTTATATGCTTCAGGTTTTGTTTGTTTCTTAACTTTGATAAAAATATAACAGAAATCGACAACAAAAACTGTTGCAAATACAACAAAACAGAAAAAAATTCCAGACTTTACATTTTTTTCGTGCTGGTATAAAATCAGAAACATGCAGCAAAATAAAATACGGATATCTGCTTTGAGAGTCCTCTTACATAGTCCTGGATGCAGAGAGAAAAGTACAGATATGCGGAAGATTATTTTGCCGGTGGGAGGAAAATTTATGGAGCATATCACTTTATTTACGGATATTTTGCCCGAAGAACAGGAAAGGATGCGTGTCTGCTTCAAAGTCCGGGAGAAAGTTTTTCAGAATGGAGAAACCATAATGGAATATTCCAGCTCCATGAAAAAGATCGGTCTGATCCAGGAGGGAAGAGCAGTTCTCTACTGCTGTGACGAGGATGGAAATGAGTATGTCATCGATGAATTGAATAAGGACAGTGTATTTGGCGAACCGTTTCTGCTTTCGTCAGATTCCCAGCATTATTATGTATGTGCCACTACCGTGACGAAAGTGCTGTTTATTGATTATGAGCATGTGATCAAGCGCTGTGAAAATGCCTGTCATCATCACAGCCAGATGGTCAGTAATCTGCTGCAGATGACGGCCCTTCGTTCCGGACAGCAGACAGATCGGATATACATGCTTTCCCGATCCTCCACCAGGAAGAAGCTGATAGCTATCTGCATTCTCTGGCTGCGGAAAAAAATGCCGGGAAATTCAAGCTGCCCATGTCCTATACCGCACTGGCCCAGTATTTAAGTGTGGACCGGAGTGCCATGATGCGGGAGATCAAAAATCTCTCGGATGAGGGTGTGATCCGAAGAGATGGACGGAATGTGGAGCTGCTTAAATAAAGGAGAAGATCATGAGAGACTTGGATTTATCCAGCTTGGCGTGATCCCGAAGGGGTTCCGTATGAAGGATGGACATTATGAGGATATCTGTCCGTATTATCATGAACTGTAAGAGGATATTGAAAGGATTTTTAAATGAAAAATCTTCAGATCACTGCATACACGCAGCATTTTATACGGCAGCAGGTCATGCCGGGAGACATTTGTATCGATGCAACAATGGGAAATGGCAATGACACGGCTCTGTTAAGCCAGCTTGCAGGAAAAAGGGGACGGGTTCTGGCTTTTGACATTCAGAAGCAGGCACTGGAACATACGGAGGAGCGCCTGAAAAGAGATAACTGTCCGGAAAATTATCAGCTTCTTCTGGAATCCCATGAGAATATGGATGTTTATGCAGAAGCAGAAACAGTGTCCTGCATCACCTTTAATCTGGGATATCTTCCCGGCGGAGACCATTCGGTGGCAACCAGAGCAGACAGCAGCAAAAGAGCGGTGGAAAGCGGACTTAAGCTTCTGAAAAAAGGCGGACTTATGACACTTTGCATTTACAGTGGCGGGGATACGGGATATCAGGAACGGGATGAGATGCTTGTGTTTATCCGTCAGCTGGATCCTCATAAATATCTGGTGATCCTGTCGGAATATGCAAACCGGCCCAATGATCCGCCCATACCGGTGCTGATCATCAAACTGCAATGAAGACATAAATCGGTTACTGTCCGAAATACAGGACACAGATCCTGGAGAGAGCTATCATGAATGATTACATATATTATTATCTGCTTGCAGTCAATATCCTGGCCTTTGTGCTTTTTGGAGTTGACAAGCAGAAAGCACGTCGTAATAAATGGCGGATCCCGGAGAAGACTCTGATCTTAAGTGCTGTCATCGGTGGCAGCGTCGGGGCGATCCTTGGCATGAGATTTTTTCACCACAAAACCCGAAAAGCCAGATTTGCAATTGGTGTACCGGTGATACTGCTGGTGCAGATTGGTGTGGTGTGCCTGGTACAGTGGGCGATGAAGTAAAATTATGAAGGCAATAACTATAAATGCAATAACCATAAATACAATACTTGTCTGAAAAAAACAAGACAGCTGTCACAGGACAGAGGAGAGACCAATACTCCACGCCTGGGCAGCTGTTATTTTTTTCATAAAAGGATGCTCAAAAATTCCTTCTTGACAAATACTTTTATGATGATATAATTTGATAATCAAAATATTTTAAGATAAAAGATAATTCAGAGAACAGCAGTACAGATTTATACAGACTGATTTAAGACAGATATCATGGAGAAAAATATGACAGGTAAAATATGCGGAACCGGTTCCTGGGCACCGGACAGAGTGTGGGATAACAACGATCTGGCAAAGATGGTGGAAACCAGTGATCAGTGGATCCGGGAAAGAACCGGTGTGGTACAGAGACATATTGCAAAAGAGGACGAAGATACTGTGACGATGGCAGCGGGGGCAGCATTAAGAGCTCTGGAAGACGCAGAAATGAAGGCAGAAGAGATCGATTTGATCCTTGTGGCAACCATTTCTCCAACAGAGATCATGCCCTGTGTGGCATGTGGGGTGCAGGAGCGGCTCGGAGCGGAAAATGCTACCTGCTTTGATCTGAACGGCGCTGCACAGGATCTCTTCTGGCACTGAACACTGCGCAGGCATATCTGGCCCAGGGGATATACAGGAATGTCCTTGTAATCGGTGCGGAAAAGCTGTCCGGTTTAACGGACTGGACAGATCGCGGCACCTGCATTCTTTTCGGGGATGGTGCAGGAGCAGTCGTACTGAGAGCAGAAGAGGGTGGAAGCTATGCACAGGTAACCCATTCCATCGGAAAAAAAGGCGGTGCACTTACCTTACAGAGCAGAAATCAGATCCGCTATGAAAATGATCCGAAGGCAAAGGAAACCTACATACAGATGAACGGAAAGGAAGTGTTCAGCTTTGCCGTGAGCAAGGTACCGGAGGCTGTGAAGGAGCTTCTTTCCCGAGAGCAGGTTTCCTGTGAAGATATCAGTTATTATCTTCTCCACCAGGCAAATGAGCGGATCATCCGTTCCGCAGCAAGGAGGCTGGGCGAAGACATTTCCAAGTTTCCTATGAATATGGACAGATACGGCAATACTTCTTCCGCAAGTCTTCTTATCCTCCTAGATGAGATGAAAAAAAGCGGAAAACTACAGCGGGGTGACAGACTGGTCCTTGCAGGCTTCGGCGGCGGACTGACGTATGGAGCAAGCCTGATCGAGTATTAAAGCCCTGTTAATGGAATGTTGAAAATAAGAGTGGAACCAAATAAACCGCGGATGCTTTTATCCGCTTGATTTAATTTTCCGGAGGTAAAAGATGAAAACAAGAGTTACAGAATTACTTGGTATTGAATATCCTATCATCCAGGGCGGTATGGCCTGGGTGGCAGATCATCACATTGCAGCAGCAGTATCCGAGGCAGGTGGCCTGGGACTGATCGCAGCTGCAAATGCACCGGCAGAGTGGGTACGTGAGCAGATCCGTGAGGCGAAAAAACTGACAGATAAGCCTTTTGGTGTAAATATCATGCTGATGAGTCCGAGTGCCGATGAGGTTGCGAAGATCGTTGTAGAAGAAGGCATCAAGGTAGTAACAACCGGTGCCGGAAGCCCGGAAAAATACATGGAAGCATGGAAAGCTGCCGGAGTAAAGGTGATCCCGGTTGTTGCATCTGTAGCTCTTGCAAAAAGAATGGAGCGCTGTGGCGCAGATGCAGTGGTAGCAGAGGGAACCGAGTCCGGCGGACATATCGGTGAGACAACCACTATGGCGCTGGTACCGCAGGTGGTGGATGCAGTAAAGATCCCGGTAATTGCAGCAGGTGGAATTGCAGACGGTCGTGGGATCGCGGCAGCCTTTATGCTGGGTGCAGAAGCCGTACAGATGGGAACCCGATTTGTGGCAACAGAGGAATGTCACGTACATGAGAATTACAAACAGTTCCTTCTGAAAGCCAGAGATATCGACACAAGAGTAACCGGCCGTACCACAGGTCATCCGGTCCGTACCTTAAGAAACCCTATGACAAAGGAATATCTGGAGAAAGAAGCAGCAGGCGCATCCTTTGAGGAACTGGAAATGCTGACACTTGGTGGTCTCAGGAAGGCTGTTGTTGATGGCGATGTAAAAACCGGAAGCGTTATGTCCGGACAGATCGCAGGTATGGTAAAGGATGTACCGACCTGTAAGGAGCTGATGGCAAGACTGATCAGAGAGACAAAAGAGACTGTAAAGAAAAACAGCTTTCTTGTGGAGGAATAATAAATGGGAAAAACAGCATTCATCTTTCCGGGCCAGGGTGCACAGAAGGCCGGAATGGGAAAAGATTTTTATGAGAAATACGATACAGCAAAGGATGTTTTCGACTCTGCCGGCAAGTGGCTGGATTTGGATATGAAAGCACTTTGCTTTGAAGAAAATGACAGGCTTGACCTGACTGAATATACACAGGCTGCACTGGTCACCACCTGTCTTGCCATGGAGAAGGTGGTAGAGGAGATGGGACTTCACCCGGATGTAACCGCAGGATTAAGCTTGGCGAGTACTGCGCTATTGAAGCTGCCGGCGGCATGGAACTGAAGGATGCTGTTACTACCGTGAGAAAAAGAGGAATCCTTATGGAGCAGGCAGTTCCGGCAGGTAAGGGAAGCATGGCAGCAGTTATGGGAATGGAGACAGAGAAGATCGAGGAAGTGCTTGCAGACATTGCAGATGTAAGTATTGCAAACTACAACTGTCCCGGTCAGATCGTGATCACAGGCCTTGCGGAAGCAGTTGAGGAAGCCTCTGAAAGCTGAAGGCAGCCGGAGGAAGAAGAGTGATCCCGTTAAATGTCAGCGGACCGTTCCACTCCGCAATGCTTGCCACTGCAGGAAAAGAACTGGGAAAGGTTCTGGAGGGTGTCACACTTCATGAACTTAAAATCCCGTATGTGACAAACGTGACCGCAGAGTATGTGGAAGATCCGGCGGAAACAAAAGCACTTCTGGAAAAACAGATTTTTTCTTCCGTGCGCTGGCAGCAGAGTGTGGAAAATATGATCCGTCAGGGAGTAGATACATTTATTGAGATCGGACCGGGAAGAACCCTTGCCGGATTTATGAGAAAGATCGACAGAAATGTAAAAGTATATAACATCCAGACCGTAGAAGATGCAGAGAAGGTCTGCCGGGAACTGGTATAAATATTGGAAAAACAGATAAAGAATCAAAAGTAAAGTTGGCATAGGGCAGCAGACAGAAATGCCAGGTAATAAATGCGGATCACGGACGACCGCATAACATCAGAAAGGAATTCATATGTCAGAGAAAAAAATCGCAGTCGTAACAGGCGGTGCACGTGGAATCGGGAAAGCCATCGCCCTGGAACTTGCAAAGGCAGGAAATCTTGTAGTGATCAATTATAACGGCTCAGAAGAAAAAGCCCGGGAAACAAAAGCAGAGATCGAGACAGCCGGTGGCCAGGCAGATATCCTGCAGTGCAATGTGGCAGATTTTGATGCATGTGAAGCTTTTTTTAAAGCCGTTGCAGAGAAATACGGACGTGTTGATATTCTGGTAAATAATGCCGGAGTTACGAAGGACGGACTTCTCATGAAAATGAGTGAGGAAGATTTTTCCAGAGTTGTTGACATCAATCTGAAAGGAACTTTCAACTGCATCCGTCATGTGTCCAGAATGATGCTGAAGCAGAGAAGCGGACGGATCATCAGCTTTCATCGGTGGTAGGACTTCGTGGAAATGCAGGACAGGCCAATTATGCGGCATCCAAAGCCGGGATCATCGGTCTTACAAAATCCGCTGCAAAGGAGCTGGCATCCAGAGGAATCACGGTCAACGCCATTGCACCGGGATTTATCAAAACAGACATGACGGACGTGCTTTCTGACAAAGTAAAAGAAAATATTGCGGCATCTATCCCCATGGGAAGCATGGGAACAGCAGAAGACGTGGCAAAGGCAGCCGCATTTCTGGCATCTGACGATGCACGTTACATCACAGGACAGGTACTTCGCGTAGACGGCGGAATGGCAATGTAAAGGAGGCTCCCCGGAGTCAGGAGGATAGATTGATGAAAAGACGAGTAGTAGTAACAGGACTTGGAGCAGTAACACCGATCGGAAATGATGTGGAAAGCTTCTGGAACGGAGTAAAAGAAGGAAAGGTGGGGATCGGACCGATCACCCGTTTTGATACGACCGGATACAAGGCAACACTGGCAGCAGAGCTTAAAGATTTTGTGGCAAAGGATCGCATGGACCCGAGGACTGCAAGAAGAATGGAGCCTTTTTCCCAGTATGCTGTAGCAGCTGCACTGGAAGCCATGGAAAATTCCGGGCTTAAGATGGAAGAGGAAGATCCTTACATGGTAGGCGTTATCATCGGCTCCGGTGTGGGAACCTTCAGGCTACCGAGACCAATGAGAAGAAGCTTATGGAAAAAGGTCCTTCAAGAGTGGATCCGCTTCTTGTTCCGAAGATGATCACAAACATGGCAGCCGGAAATGTTTCTATCGCTACCGGTGCAAAGGGAAAATGTACCAACGTGGTAACAGCATGTGCGACAGGAACACATTGCATCGGAGATGCTTTTCGTGCCATTCAGTATGGTGATGCAGATGTAATGCTTGCCGGTGGTACAGAGGGAGCTGTCTGCCTATCGGTATCGCGGGTTTTGCAAGTCTTACTGCACTGAGTACAAGTGAAGATCCGCTGCGTGCATCCATTCCGTTTGATAAAGACAGAGGCGGTTTTGTAATGGGCGAGGGTGCAGGTGTGGTTGTTCTGGAAGATTGGAGCATGCCAAAAAGAGAAATGCCAATATCCTGGCAGAGGTTGTGGGATACGTGCAACTGCAGACGCATTCCATATCACATCTCCGGCCGAGGACGGAAGCGGCGCCGCACGTGCTATGGAAAATGCCATGAAGGAAGCAGGTGTTGCACCGGCGCAGGTAGATTATATCAATGCACACGGAACCGGAACACATCACAATGACCTGTTTGAAACAAGAGCTATCAAGCTTGCGTTTAAGGACGCTGCCAAGGATGTAAAGATCAATTCCACAAAATCCATGGTGGGCCATCTTCTTGGCGCAGCAGGAGCTGTTGAGTTTATCGTATGCGTAAAATCCATTCTGGACGGATTTATCCATCAGACAGTGGGAACAACAGAAACAGATGAGGAGCTTGATCTGAACTATATGATCGGCGCTCCGGCAAAACAGGAAGTTCGTTATGCAATGAGCAATTCCCTTGGTTTTGGAGGACACAACGGAACATTGCTTGTAAAGAAGTATGAGGAGGACTGAACCTATGGAATTTAACCAGATCCTTGAACTGATCGATCACGTATCTGCATCAGAGCTTACTGCCTTTACATATGAGACAGCAGATCTGACCTTAAGTATGGAACACGGAAAGCCGCAGATCATCCAGGGTGTTATGGGGGAAACTGTGGAAAACATTCCGGCAGCAGGAATGACCGGTGGAAAGTCCGCAGGGCAGTGAATACAGCACCGGCGGCAGGCAAAGATCCTGTGGTGCCGGCCTCAACAGATGAAATGGCAGTGACAGGAAAAACTGTGGCAGAAGCACAGGGAGTGAAAGGTACTGAGCAGTCAGAAGCCGCACCACAGAGCGGGGAAGATCAGACAGGCAGCCTGGTAACATCTCCGCTGGTAGGAACCTTCTATGCTGCACCGTCCCAGGATCTTCCGCCTTACGTTCAGGTGGGAGACAAGGTAAAAAAAGGCCAGGTTCTTGCAATTGTGGAAGCTATGAAGCTGATGAATGAGATCGAAAGCGATTTTGACGGCGAGATCGCAGAAATCTATGTGGAGAACGGACAGCCGGTAGAATACGGTCAGAAGCTTTTCCGTATCCGATAAGTACCTTCAGATCAGAATCAGAGAATAAGAGAGAGTATTCCGGGGAAAAAGAATGCAGATCATGTGATCGGTGGTTTTCTCCGGGATTTTACAGGAGGACAGAGAATGAAGCATCTTGATGTAAACAGATCGAGGAGATCATTCCACACAGACATCCGTTTCTGCTTGTGGACTATATTGAAGATTATGAGCCGGGTGAATTTGCTGTCGGATATAAATGTGTGACCTTCCGCGAGGATTTTTTCGGGGACATTTTCCCCAGGAGCCGGTAATGCCGGGTGTTCTGATGGTAGAAGCGCTGGCACAGGTGGGTGCGGTAGCCATTCTTTCCCTGGAGGATATGAAGGGAAAAACCGCTTATTTCGGAGGCATCAACAAGTGTAAATTCCGCAGAAAGGTAGCTCCGGGAGACAAGCTCCGTCTTGAAACAAAGATCATCCGCAGAAAGGGTCCTGTAGGCATTGGTTCTGCAGTGGCATCTGTGGATGGAGAGGTTGCCGTAGAGGCAGAGCTTACATTTATGATCGGGTAAGGTGATTGTATGATTCGAAAGTTACTGATCGCCAACAGAGGCGAGATCGCGGTGCGTATTATCCGTGCCTGCAGAGAAATGGGAATTGCCACAGTGGCGGTTTATTCTGAGGCAGATGAGGAAAGCCTTCACACACAGCTGGCGGACGAAGCAATCTGTATCGGACCGGGGCCATCTGCACAGAGTTATCTGAATATGGAACAGATCATCAGCGCAACCATGGTTTCCGGTGCGGATGCCATTCATCCGGGATTTGGCTTTCTTTCTGAAAATGCCAGATTTGCGGAGCTCTGTGAAAAATGCGGGATCACATTTGTGGGTCCGCCATCAAAGGTCATCCGCATGCTTGGCAACAAAAAAATTGCAAGAAGCACTATGATGCAGCTGGTGTTCCTGTAGTTCCGGGCAGCGAAGGGGATGTGGAGGATATTGAAACCGGTCTTAAGGAAGCCGAGAGGATCGGTTATCCGGTGATCATCAAGGCAGGCTCTTGGCGGCGGGCGGAAAAGGCATGCGTGTGCAAATACACCGGAGGAATTTCCGGAAGCTATGCAACTGCCAGAAAAGAGTCTGAGATCGCTTTTGGCGACGGTACTATGTATATTGAACATTTCGTGGTAAATCCGAGACATATTGAGTTTCAGATCCTTGCAGACAGCTTCGGAAATGTGATCCATCTGGGAGAGCGTGACTGCTCCATCCAGAGGAATCATCAGAAGATGATCGAGGAATCTCCAAGTGCTGCAGTTTCTTCGGAATTAAGAGAAAAAATGGGTCATGCGGCGGTGACGGCGGCGAAAGCAGCCGGTTATGTAAATGCGGGAACGATCGAATTCCTTCTGGAACCGGATGGAAAATTCTGGTTTATGGAAATGAATACAAGGATCCAGGTGGAGCATCCGGTGACAGAGTGGGTGACAGGGATCGATCTTGTAAAGGAGCAGCTAAAGATCGCTTCCGGAATGCCTCTTGAGATTGCTCAGGAGGATGTCCGGATCCAGGGACACGCCATTGAGTGCAGGATCAATGCTGAAAATCCTCAGAAAAATTTTCGTCCTTCGCCGGGAACTATCCAGGGAGCGCATTTTCCGGGAGGAAACGGGATCCGTGTGGATACCTGTGTGTATAACGGCTGTAAGATCCCGCCTTATTATGATTCCATGCTTGCGAAGCTGATCGTTCATGCAGGTAACCGGAAAGAAGCCATTGCAAAAATGCAGAGCGCTCTTGGTGAGGTGATCATTGACGGAATCGATACAAATATTGACTATCAGTACGAAATCCTGAAAGATGAGGATTATCAGTCCGGAAACTTTGACACTGGCTTTCTTGCCAGCCATATCATTGCGGGAGTGAAGATCAATGAGAATTAAGCACATGTTCAAAAAAACAGTCAGGGATATCCGGGGTGAGGAACAGGAAAACACTCCGGAGGTGCCGAATAACCTGATGCGTAAATGCAACGCCTGCAAAGCGGCGGTTTTTGTAGACGAGGTAAAGCAGAATCAATACATCTGTCCCCACTGCGGAAATTATTTCCATGTACCCGCTTACCGTCGAATCAAAATGATCGCAGACAGAAAGAGCTTTGTGGAGTGGGATGCTCACATGGAAGAACAGAATCCCCTTCAGTACAGAGGCTATGAAGAAAAGCTTCAGGGGCTTCGTGAAAAGACAGGGCTTGATGAGGCTGTAGTTACCGGAAAGTGTACTATAAAAGGGATACCTGTGGCACTTGGTGTCTGTGACTGCCGTTTCATGATGTCCAGTATGGGAGAAGTCGTGGGAGAAAAGATCACCCGGGCTTTTGAACGTGCCACAGAGGAGAAACTGCCGGTAATCCTCTATATCTGTTCCGGCGGTGCCAGAATGCAGGAGGGCCTGGTATCTCTGATGCAGATGGCAAAAACCAGTATGGCAATCCGGAAGCACAGCGATGCCGGACTTCTCTATGTGCCGGTCCTCACAGACCCGACAACAGGCGGCGTGACTGCAAGCTTTGCCATGCTGGGAGATATTATCCTGCAGAGCCGAAAGCGCTGATCGGTTTTGCAGGTCCCAGAGTGATCGAACAGACCATCGGGCAAAAGCTTCCCAAAGGCTTCCAGAGAGCTGAATTTCTTCTGGAACAAGGCTTTGTGGACAAGATCGTAAAGCGTGAGGAGCAGAGGATCGTATTGGCAGATATTCTGAGATTGCATCAGAATAAAGTCCTGAATAATGTACAGTCCGATAATACAGACATTAAAAACAGGCTCAATCCTGACAATAAGGAATCAATGGAAACTGTTGAGGAAGATAATACGATCTGGCCGGACTTCGCCCCATCCGGAGATTTCACTCCCTGGGAACATGTCCAGCTTGCCAGAGCCAAAACACGCCCTACAGGAAAGGATTACATCGAAGCACTTTTTGACGATTTCATGGAATTTCACGGAGACCGTCACTGTGGTGATGATCCGGCAGTGATCGGTGGTGTGGCATTTTTCCACGGACAGCCGGTAACTGTTCTTGCACAGGAAAAAGGAGAGGGTACAAAGGAAAACATTGTCCGGAATTTCGGAATGGTTTCTCCGGAGGGGTACTGGAAATCCCTGCGTCTGATGCAGCAGGCAGAGAAATTTCACCGTCCGGTGATCTGTCTTGTAGATACACCAGGTGCATTCTGCGGGTTAGAAGCAGAGGAACGTGGACAGGGTGAAGCCATTGCTAAAAATCTCTATACACTGGCAGGTCTCACAGTGCCGGTGCTTTCCGTTGTGATCGGTGAAGGTGGAAGCGGAGGTGCCCTTGCCCTGGCTGTGGCAGATGAGGTATGGATGCTGGAGCATTCCGTTTATTCCATCCTGTCCCCGGAGGGCTTTGCCTCCATTCTCTGGAAAGACAGCAAAAAGGCGAAGGAAGCAGCAGCAGTGATGAAGCTCACAGCTGCAGACCTTTACCAGATGGGGATGATCGAGCATGTGATCCCGGAAGCAGAGCCTGTAAGCCGTGAGAACATAAATGATATTGCAGGTTATCTGGAAAACGGAATTGCGGATTTTCTTGAGAAATATGGCGAAGAAGAGTCGGAGAAGCTTCTGGAACATCGCTATGAACGTTTCCGGAAAATGTAGAAGCAATAAGTGCAGTGATTTTGTAGCCTGCAAAGCAAAAATCCAGTGGAAAAAATGCCATATTTATGTTACGATGGCTTCATAAACAGAGAACCGGAGAAGCTTTTTACTCCGGAGAAACAGGAGCGGGTAGAGTGGACAATCGGGAAGTTATAAATGACGTGCTGGTGAATCTGTTCAATGAGATCCTCCGACTGGAGGAGGAAGCCATCATCACAGATAAATATAAAGATATTTCCAATAATGATATGCACATTATCGAGGCTGTAGGTCTTGGAGGAGGGAACATGTCCTCCATTGCAGCTAAGCTTAAGATCACTGTAGGCTCCCTCACAACATCTATGAACAGTCTTGTAAAAAAAGGCTATGTGAAGAGAGAACGAAGTGAGAAGGACCGGCGTGTGGTATTTATCCAGCTTACAAATAAGGGACGTATGGCATATCATCATCATGCGGAGTTTCACAGGCAGATGACAGAAGCGGTGATCGCAGAGCTGAATGAGAATGAGACAGAAGTGCTGGTAAAAGCACTGGACGGACTGCGTAAATTTTTCAGACAGTATCATGAACAATAAAGAAACGTATAATAAAAGCATCCGGATCGGTAATAAAGGACAATTACCGATCTGGATGCTTTTTGCATAACAGGCATTTTCGACACGGACATTTATTGAAAATAATATTAAATGTCGCCTTTGTTTTTGTGATACGGGAGTTTATTCGTCCCAGCCATCCTGGAAGCGGATATTTACAGAGATATTGCGGACAACGTCTCCCTCCTGAAGCTTCAGATCGCTCTCATCGGAAACCGGAGGAAGCTTTCCCTCAAATTCCATAAGCTCTGTGTAGATCCAGTCGTATGCAGCTGCATTGGCATTTTCGATGGCATCATCCAGCGTGTCACCGTTGGCTTCACAGCAGGCAAGATCCGGGAAAAAAGCATTGTATTTTTTGTCCTCTGTGGGACGGAAAACTGCGGGATATATAAATTTCATAGGTAAGATTCCTTTCTTTTTTAAAATGAAGTGATCCGTGTAATACCACGAATATGAATAGTTTTACCTGACCAAGGTAAGTATATACCAATTTCAGAATGAGGGCAAGCGAGTTCATGACCGAACGAAAGATCCAAATAAGAACAGCAGAGTTTTGAGGATATTATAATCAGAAAATTGTCGTATATAAGTAAAAATGATAGATATATAAAACTTTTTATCCTTGTATGTAGGAAATATAGATGCTATACTGTGTAATACAGAGTATGAACGGGGGTTCGAAAGACCTGACGGGGGGCACAGCTATGATTTATACAGCTTTGACGAAAAAAGCTATGAAGGTGGCATACGAGGCACATCATGGACAGACAGATCGAAGCGGGACACCTTATATCTTTCATCCATTTCATGTAGCGGAGCAAATGGATGATGAACTCAGTATATGTACGGCACTTCTGCACGATGTGATAGAAGATACAGAGATCACATTTGAGGATCTTACCGGAGAATTTCCGGAAGAGGTTGTGGAGGCATTACGTTGTCTTACAAGAGATAAGAATATGAATTATTTCGATTATATCCGGAATCTTCGGAAAAATCCGATCGCAAAAAAAAGTGAAGCAGGCTGATCTGCTCCACAATTCTGATGTAACACGTCTTTCTGACTGCGAAAATATGTCTGCTGAACAGATATCACGGCTGCACGGAAGATATAAACGGGCTTTGGAGATACTTCATGATGCCAGGTGATATTATTTTCGCACAAGTCATTTATTGACCTTTATTCAGCTTTTTCATGCGCATGGTCCACACAAAATATCCGTGACCTCAGATATTATTGTGGATCTTCTTAGCGGAAGTATGGATTTCTTGCATTGATCTCCATGTAGCATTTGATCGCATATTTGATAAATTCTATGATTTTTTCATTTTGTTTTCCTCCTCTTTTCTTTAACTTACAAATGCATTATAATAAACTCTCGGAAATATTACGTGCCAAAAACACAGAAAAGTAGTCAAATATTGCGGAGAGAAAAATCTATGTTTCCAGTGTACGAAGAAAAAAAAGAAGAATCTCCATATTCATCTGCGGACCTCAGCCCATGCTTCACCCCATCTTCATAACTCCATAGAGTTTATCTATATCACAGAGGGAACTCTGGAGCTTGGTATGGGACAGGAGCTTTATCATATGGAAGAGGGAGATGTCTCTGGATCGGATGGCCAGAGATCTGGGCATCAGCAGGTTCACATTGTCCAGAGTTTTTTCCGGAACCTTTCACAGGAATTTCAATCAGTTTCTCAATGAGCAGCGACTGAATTATGTGACGATCCATCTGGAATGTAGTGATGAAAGTATTACGGATATCTGTATGAATGCGGGATTTGAAAGTCAGAGGACTTTTAACCGGGTATTCCGGGAACGGTACCGGATGACACCAAGAGAATACAGAACATTATATAAGGAAAAATATTTACGAGAGGAACAGACATGATCACAGTAGAACTGGAACATTTCAGCCTTGATAAAATATGCGATTCCGGACAGTGCTTCCGGATGAAAAAGCTTGGAGACGGACATTTTTCCATGGTGGCGGGAGACCAGTATCTGGAAATGCATCAGAAAGACGGAGTGGTGGATTTTTGCTGCTCTCAGGAGGAGTTTATCTGTTACTGGGTGCTTTATTTTGATCTGGATACGGATTATGAAGCTTACATGAATGCGGCTAATCCACGGGATAAATATCTGGGTGCCGCAATAAAGGCAGGAGACGGGATACGGATATTAAGACAGGATCTCTGGGAAATGATCGTTACGTTTCTGATATCTCAGCAGAACAATATCAAGCGTATCCGCAAATGTATCGAAACCATCTGCCGGAAATACGGAGAGCGAAAAATTTCATCTGCAGGTGCGGAATACTACGCTTTTCCGACTGTAGAGGCGCTGAGTCAGGCAACGGAAGAGGAGTTAAGAGGATGCGGCCTGGGATACCGGGCAAAATATATCGCAGTAACGGCCAGGACCATTGCATCCGGCCAGATCTCTCTGGAAAAATCTATGATATGCGTTACCATCAGGCAAAAAAGGAGCTGATGAAGCTCTGTGGTGTGGGAGAAAAGGTAGCTGAGTGTATCTGCCTGTTTGCACTGCATCATATGGATGCTTTTCCCATAGATACCCACATCCGTCAGGTCATGGACGTGCATTACAAAAGAGGATTTCCCAACCGCAGATACAGAGGAATGCGTGATCATGCAGCAGTATATTTTTTACTATGACTTGTACTCATAGACTGCGGATGCTATCATAGGTGAAAATAAAGGAAAAATCCACGGAGGAAAAAGTAATCAGAAAATATTTACTGCGATTGAGACAACCACGTATAAAAAAGAAAGAAAACAGATATTATATCCGGGGCTATAAGGGAACGGAAGTGATCATCCGTACAGATCATGAGATTCTGAAGAGGATTGCCTACAGGCGTACCTGCGTGAAACAAGTCTGCATTCCTGGAAGATATGGAACAGAAACAAAATATATCTATACAAGAAAAGAAAACAGAAGAAGCCGCCCGGTCATAGTTCCGGGCATTCCGACCGGGAGAGAAACTGCTATGCCACGTGCCGTGCGGACAGTGCTCCATGCTCTTTCCTATGGCGGGATCGAAGTGGAGGCTTCCAGAAAGCTGGCAGATCTTAAGAAGATGGATCCTATGAGGATCTTTTACAGGACACTGGATGCGGAAGTTTATAACGGAGACTATAAAGTGCCGATCCGTCTGTTTTTTCCAACAGAAGAGGACATGGAAACGGTGCCGCCTCCGGAAAAAAACCACCGGTGATCCTGTTTTTCCATGGCGGTGGCTGGGTTACGGAAAGTGTAGAGAATTATCAGCGGGTTTGTGCCAGAATGGCACAGTCTACCGGTCAGATCGTGGCGTCTGTTGAATACAGGCTGGCACCGGAATACCGTTTCCGGTGGGACTGATGGATTGTTATGCAGCTGCGAAGATTTTCTACACCAATCGTTTTCTTCTGAATACGGATCCGGATCGTATCACCATTATGGGAGATAGTGCAGGCGGAAATCTGGCAGCGGCTGTATGTATGATGGCCAGAGACCGCGGAGAATTTTTCCGAAAAACAGATCCTTATTTATCCGGCACTGAACAACTGTTATACGGAAGACTCTCCCTTTGAATCCGTAAAAACAAACGGAACCGGCTATCTTCTCACAGCAGAGAAGATGGAAGATTATCTGAAACTCTATGAGAGTTGTCCGGAAGACAGGAGGAATCCCTATTTTGCGCCGATCCTGGAGAAGGATCTTCGAAATATGCCGGATACACTGATACTTACCGCTGAGTTCGATCCTCTTCGAGATGAAGGAGAGGCATTTGGTGAAAAGCTGAAGGAAGCGGGAAATCGTGTGGAAGTGCACAGGATCGCAGGTGCGTTTCACGGGTATTTTGCACTGGGAATCAAATTTCTGCATGTGCAGGAGAGCTTTGCATATGTGAATCGTTTTCTGGAAGCAGAAGAACAGGAAGAAGGAAAGCATCATGAAGAACGAATATGCACAGTGGAGAAAACTTGACAACGCAGCGCTGGCGTTCCCGGCGGTGACAGGAAAGAATGATACCAGGGTATTTCGTTTTTACTGTGAACTGAAAGAAGAGATAAAAGAAGAAACACTGCAGGAAGCCCTGGAGAGGACACTGGAAAAATATCCTCTTTTCCGTGCAGTTTTAAGAAAGGGACTGTTCTGGTTTTATCTGGAGAGACGTGATATTCCGGCAGTGGTAAAGAAAGAAGCAGGTGCACCCTGCAGCGGACTTTATATTCCGGACAAAAAAACGCTTCTTTTTCGGGTGAGCTACTATAAGAACAGGATCAACTTCGAGGTATTTCATGCGCTGACGGATGGAACGGGAGCCATGCATTTTCTGATGGAGCTGGTGAAAAATTATCTTCAGGAGACGCACCCATCCGCAGAGCTCCCGGAGCTTTTTCCGGATGAGAACATTACGGGCAGGGATATGGAGGAGGACAGTTTTTCTCAGTATTATTCCTCCGATGCGCCAAGAAAGAGAGAGTCCAAGAAGCCTGCCTTCCAGCTAAAAGGTGAGAAGCTCAGGCAGGAAGATATGAGTATTACGGAAGTCTGTATTCCGGTAAAAGAGATCCACGCCCGTGTCAAAAGCGGCCGGTGTGTCGATCACGGTTTTTCTACG
>ENA-OQER01000557-OQER01000557.1-human-gut-metagenome-genome-assembly--contig:-NODE-557-length-19936-cov-11.653188_pt1 | contig 19936 bp, 24 predicted proteins | sample MGYA00242797_ERZ504639 | MGnify/ENA primary metagenome ERZ504639 (study PRJEB26092, sample SAMD00036306) | human gut metagenome | host: Homo sapiens | study: EMG produced TPA metagenomics assembly of...
TTTATTTTTATGTAGGCAAAGCGTATTTGTTCAACTTTCTAATCTATGCTAAAATAAGATATAAAAAGATCAATAGATATGGGGTGTGGGTATGAATTTCAAATTTTTTGCATAGTAATATATATGTTTAGATTTAGAAAAATCAATTTGATTTTTATAATAAAGCCTTAGGCTTGAAAGAAGTAGACCGTTTAGATACACCAGAATTTACTTTAGTTTATATGGGCGATGATGAAACAACTCATCAATTAGAATTATCATGGATAAAAGGTCAAAAAGAAGCTTATAATTTAGGTGATAATACATTCCATATAGCTTTTGAAGTAGACGATTATGAAAAAGCGCATGAACTCCATGAAAAAATGGGTTGCATTTGCTATGAAAATAAAGAAATGGGTATTTATTTTATCAATGACCCAGATGGAAACTGGATGGAAGTAATTCCTAAAGGAAGATTTTAACTTAATGGGCGAAAATTGCCTAATTTATACAAAATATTGATAAATAAAATGTAAATCATTATATAAATTCAGGTTAGGGACTAGCCGTAGTGCTTGGCAGATATAGTTAGATTACTAATTATTTTCCAAGAAGCTCTCATTTACAAATGAAGAGTAGTTCACTTTTAGATAAAAAAGGGGCAAAATAATTCGATGGATAACAAAAAATTTCAAGAAATGATTGATGAATTTACACTTGATAGCGATGCCATAAAAGATGTAGCAGCATCTTTTCGCTATGATATAGAACATGGCGTAAAAGAAACAGGAGAATCTTCTTTACGTATGTTACCATCTTATATCGGTTTACCTACTGGTAAAGAAACAGGAGAATACTTAGCACTTGATTTTGGTGGCACAAATCTTCGTGTAGTTTTAATTCGTTTAGATGGTGAAGGCAAATTCGAAGTTATTAAAAAAGTTGCTAAACCATTAGTAGTGCCAGGCGAATATGATTTTATTTGCGCTGATGCAAATGCTGATGAATTATTTGATTTTATCGCTGATATGGTAGAAGAAGCTGTTGATGGCAATCGCGATAAAAAATACTTATTAGGACATACTTCTCCTTCCCATCTTCTCAGACAAATATTTATAATGCACGTCTTATTATTTGGACTAAAGAATTTGCTACAAAAGGCGTTGAAGGTGAAGTTGTAAATGATTTATTAAAAGCAGCTTTAGCTCGTAAAAATCTTACAAATGTTGAACCAACAGCAGTTATCAATGATACAGTAGCAGTTTTATTAGCAGCTGCATACAAATTAGGTAATGTAAATATTGGTTCTATCTATGCTACAGGTCATAATACATGCTATTATGAAACATTCACTGGTATGGGCAAACCTGCAATGGTTATAAATATGGAATCTGGCGGATTTAATAAACTCGCTATCAATAAATACGATTACAAATTAGATATGGAATCTGAAAAACCATATGAACAACGCTTAGAAAAAATGGTTTCTGGTCGTTATATGGGTGAATTATTATCTTATTGCTTAGATGACGCTTGGAATATTGGCAAAGTAGAATTCACAAGTATTGATATATCCACTATTTTAGCTGATAATAGCGATAATTTAGATGGAGTATGTGATTTATTAAAAGCAAAAATCAATGCAGATATAACTACAGATGATGCTATTTGGGTAAAAGCTTTAGCTGAAACAATTGCTAGCCGTTCTGCAAGATTAGTAGTTGCTACTTATTGCGGTATTATGTGGCATTTATATCCAAATGGTGGCATTCCAAAACAATTTGTAGCTGTAGATGGTTCTGTATATGAAAAAATGCCTACAATAAAAGACAATATGCAAAAAGCTATTTATGAAATTTTAGGCGAAGAAGCTGATAAATTAGAACTTGTATTAGAAAATGGTGGTTCTGCACTTGGTGCAGCACTCGCTGCAGCTATGGAACCTGTTGAATGCTAATTTAAAGAGGAAAAAACAATGAAGCAGTCATTATCGTTAAATTTAAAACAAAAATTGTTAATGACACCAAAACTTCAGCAATCCATAAATATTTTACAATTATCTGCCCATGAATTAGGCGAACTCATCGAAAAAGAATATATGGAAAATCCGACTTTAGAAATAGACTCAAGCTCAGAACATGAGCTTGAGCCTGCTTCTAACTTTGATAAAACTATGGATTTTTTAGAATACTTAAACAAAGATGATGAAAAGCCTGAACCTGTAGCAAATGACGATGATTTTAAAGTAAAAGAGTTCACGAGAAATAATCAGACACTAGAAGAATATTTATCAGAACAAGTGGATTTTACTTTTAATGATAAACAAGAGATAAAAGTAGCTAGATATATCATTGGATTATTAGATGCAGCAGGATATTTAAGAGTGAGTACAGCTGAAATATCATCTTTATTGAAAATAAATGAAAAGATAATAGAAAATGTTTTGGCAAAAATTCAAATATTAGAACCAATAGGAATTGCGGCGAGAGATTTACCAGAGTGTTTAGCTATACAGGCAAAGAAAATTAATGTATATGACGGAATTATAAAAGCTATTATAGATAAATATTTACCAAAAGTAGCTGAGGGAAAGATAAAAGAGATAGCTACATTAGAAAATGTAGAACCTATACAAGTACAAGAAGCGATAGATATAATTCGCACTTTTAACCCAAAACCAGGAGCATCTTTTGGTAAAGAAAATTTAGAATATATTGTACCTGATGTAGTAGTTAGGGATATTAACGGACAGTTAGAAGTAATTATAAATGAAACGAATGTACCTAAATTACGAGTAAACAGTCTTTGCTATAAAAGAGATATATTAGATACGCATAGTAAAAAATATATTGAGCAACATGTAAATTCTGCCATTTGGTTGATTAAAAGTATAGAACAAAGACGTATAACTTTATTGAAAGTAGTAAATGAGATTGTAAAACAACAAGAAATGGTATTTTATAAAGGCTTGTCCTATATGAAGCCTTTACTTATGAAAACTGTTGCTGAAAATATTGGTGTACATGAATCAACTGTTAGTAGAACAGTTGCTAATAAATATATGGAAATGCCTTATGGTATAGTGGCTTTGAAGAAGTTTTTTGCAGGTAGTGTAAGTAAACAAAACGGAGAAGAAGACATAATCGCTGATAAGGTAAAAGCAAAAATAAAAGAATTCATTGAAAATGAAAATAAAGCAAAACCGCTTAGTGACCAACAATTAACAAATATCTTGAATGAAAATGGTATGAAAATATCACGAAGAACAGTTATGAAATATAGGGAACAATTAGGCTTTGCTTCTTCATCTAAACGCAAAAGATATTAGAACTTAAAAATATTTTAAACAGATAGAAGATTGAAGAATTTTCTATCTGTTTTATTTAGTAGGGAGAATAAAGTGAAATTAAAAAAAATTTTTATAAGAGCTGTATTAGCTGTAAGCGTTTTAAATTTTATGAATGTAAATTTAACCTTTGCACAAGTTCCTTCTAAGCAAGCTTTAGTGCAAACAAAAGAAGCGAAAATAAAAACAGATAAAATGGATAATATAGGTAATATTGATAAAGATACGGATAAAAAAGAAAAAACTACAATATTAGCGAAAGAAGAAAATATTATACCAAGTAAAACTTTAGATAATGCTACTGAAAATAAAGTCGAAAATGTAGAGTTTAAGTCAGCTATTTTAAATTGGCCAGAAATCCCAAATGCTGTTATGTATGAATTAATTGTAAAAAATATAGATACACAAGAAGTATTATTTACAAAATACAATATCTATGCATCTGGCTATCAATTAGATAATAGTGAAGTGGATTTATCACAGAATTTAAAATGGCAAGTCAGAGGTTTAGATGAAAATAAAGTGCCAGTATCAGATTATACAAAACCTAGATTATTACACAAGGGGGAAATGTATAAGCTCAATTGGCAAAACAAGGGTGATGAATATAAATTAGAAGATTTTAGCAGACGTGAATATACTACATATTTAGTGGCAAAAGATGTAGAAATATCACCGCTAAAAATCACTACTCATTTTGATAAAATGGATTATATGCCAGTTTATCCAGTATATTCATGGGTGCCTGTAAAAAATGCAGACCATTATAAAATAGATGTATTTTATGTACCTAAATATGATTTTAATAATATAGAAAAAATAGCATCATATACTTGCCCACAAGGCATGGATTATTATGATAATAAAGCTTATACAAAAAAAGGACTTTATTTTTTCAATGTACAGGCATATGACAAAAATAATCATAAATTAGCTGAAGCTAAAAATAGTTATTTCACTGTAAAACAAGATAATGTAAAAGTGGCAGCATTAGGCGATAGTATCACTCATGGAGGGGGAGCTGTAAGCACTCCACCTAGTGCGACTTTATATAATTGGGAAACTTATGCTAATTTGCCTGTATTAAATATTGGTTTTAGTGGAAATTTAACCTCAAATATGTTAAATCGTTTTGATAATGATGTATTATCATTTAATCCTAAGATATTGGTTGTTATGGGGGGCGTAAATGATATACGTACAGGGGTGAAAGCGGAAACTGTAATTAATAATTTAAAATCGATAAAACAAAAATGTCAGCAACATAATATTATTCCTGTATTTTTAACAGTAACTTCTGTAAATCCATCAAGAATGAAATCTGTTATAAATTTAGATATCAGTGAAGGGTGGGATAAGGAACGTTTAAAAATAAATGAATGTATAGAAAAACAACCGTATCATGTAGATGTGGCATCAGGTTTGATGGATGAGCAAGGTTATTTAGCAGATAATATGACAACTGATGGTTACATCCTGATTTTGAAGGTAAAAAACATATCGGAGAATTAGTAGGTGATTATTTACGAGCTAATTTTCCAGATATTGTAAATAATTGATGGAAAATTAATTTAGGAGCAAATATATGGCAACTGTAGAACAAGTAAAAAAAGCTTTAGTAGCTGTAGAAGAATTATGCGGAAAATGTCCAGTTTGTACGCCTGATTGCCCTGTAGCGATAGCGAAAAGAGCTTTGTCTGGTCTAAAATATGATATAGAAGCGTATGAACAATATCAAAGCGAATTGGATAATGAAATGAATAATGAATTAAAATGATGGTGAGGATTTTATGAAGAAAATTTGTTGGTTAGCAACAGGCGGTACTATAGCTTCACGTCCTAGTGAAAATGGACTTGTACCAGGATTTACAGCTAAAGAAATGTTAGAGATGGTACCGAATTTAAAAGATTATGGTCATATAGATTGTTATGATATTATGCAGTTAGATAGCACAAATCTACAACCAGAAGATTGGCAATATATCGCAGGTTATATTGAAAAATTATATGAACAATATGATGGTTTTGTAATAACTCATGGTACAGATACATTGAATTGGACATGTTGTGCGCTTCATTATATGTTGGAGAATTTAGCAAAACCTGTAGTGGTAATTGGTTCACAACTAACTATTGAAGAAGAAAATACTGATGCAAAATTTAATTTAAATGCAGCTTTTGCGATGGCAAGTTCAGAAAAAATAGGTGTATTTGCTGTTTGTGGCGGTCAAATAATAGAAGGTTTATGGGCTAAAAAATTATACAGTGAAGATATGCGTTCAATTCAAAGTATAAATAAAATGCCAGTAGCTACTTTTGAAGGAAATAATATAAACTGGAATGAATATGAAAATCCTCAAGTGAATGGAAGTTTTAAGGTTCATAGTGATTTAGAATTAAAAGTAGCACAAATAAAAATCATGCCAGGATTAGATAGTGAACTTTTATTTAATTTAGCCAAAATGGGTTATAAAGGTATAGTTATCGAAGCATATGGTGCAGGTGGAATACCTTTTGCCAAAGATAAACAAAGAGATATTGTAGGTGCTATTGAAGAACTTAGTAAACAAGGTGTAAAAATTGTTTGTACTACACAATGTTTATTTGATGGAGTGCATATGGATAGATATGAAGTTGGTATAAAAGCTTGCAGAGCAGGCGTAATACCAGCAGGAAAATTATCAGTAGAAGCAGCTACAGTAAAATTAATGGTAGATTTAGCAAAAAAATAAGAGCTATAAAAGACAAATAAAAAGGAGAAATTGAATTTAAATTCAATTTCTCCTTTTTTATACGATTATTAAATAAATCGTTTTTCAATGTAACGAAGTCTAAAAAATAATAATACAGCAGAAGTAGCAACACCAAGTACCATACTTTGCCAATAAGCAAATGCCCCTTGAGTCATGAAATAATCAAGGAACATACCCAAAGGTAAGCAAATACCCCAATAAGCAAGCATACTTACATAAAAGGCAGCTTTTACATCTTTGTAACCACGCAAGATACCTTGGATTGGACAAGCAATCGCGTCGAATAATTGCCATGCTGCCGTATAAATTAAGAAATGAGCAATATATGTCAATAAAGTAGTATCTGTAGCGTATAAAAGTGCTATATAATCACGGAAGTAAAATACTAAGCCGACAATTGATAATACGCAAAGGAAGGATACAATTAAACCTAGATAAGCATATTTTTTAGCCTCTAAATATCGTTTAGCCCCTACTTCAATACCAATGATGATTGTTAAAGCTAAAGAAAAGCTCAATGGTAACATATATAAAACACTAGAAAAACTCATAGCTGCTTGATGAGCTGCTATATAATTTGTACCGAATTTACTGATAAAGATGATGATAAAACCAAATAAACTAGCTTCCATAAAAATACCCATGCCATTAGGAATACCAATACCTAAATATTCTTTGATACTTTTTAAGGAAAATTTAAAATTGAATAAAGCTAGATTTTTAAATTGAGGATTATTGATAATTATAGCGATAAAAATAAATAGTAAAATATAATAAGTGATTGCAGTTGCTACACCTGCACCGATACCGCCTAATTTAGGGGCACCAAAATTACCATAGATGAAACAATAGTTTAAAAAGGCATTGATAGGTAATGCTAATAGATAAATTTTCATGGAAACAGCAGTGCCTGCTACAGTATCTGTTAAAGAACGAAGTGGGAAAGTCAATAAGCCACCACTTAAACCAATGATTAAAGCTAACATATAGTATTTAGCTATATAATATACATCAGGTTCAAGTGTTAAAATAGCTAAAATATCATCAATAAAGAAGAAATAAGCTAGAAGTAAAATCAGTTCGATAATAATAGATAAAATTAGTCCGGAATGAATAACGGTAGCTATGCCATCTTTTTCATTTTTACCAATCAAATGGGCGATTATAGCGTAGCAGCCATTAAAATACCTGTAGAACTTGCAATAATAGGCATCATAAGGCTTCCACCTATAGATGAACCAGCGAGTTGTTCTGCACCAGCATGACCAGACATTGTAGCGTCAAAAAAGTTCATGCCAATGATTGCTAATTGCGTAGCTAATACAGGTAACATAACATTAATAAGTCGGCGTAATCTATACATTGTACGTAAGTTTAACATAGAAAAAACCTCGGTTTGAAATATTTTTTTTTATTATAAAGTATAGTGTCGCCCTATAGTCAATCTGTTTTTAGAAAAAGATTTTATCTATTTTTGTACAATAAGTTTAATTCTATAATTAATGATTGTATTATATAAATTTTTAAATGATAAGAGTATATTAAAAAAGGGCAAACTTTTTAAAAGCAATGAAAAAAAGGGAAATACTTCAAACTACTAGAAAGCCTTTAAATACTAGATTTATCAAGACTTTGAAACACTTTGAAATATTTCCTGTATCATTTAATTTAATGGCGGAGAGGGTGGGATTCGAACCCACGGTCCCTTTCGGAATCACTGGTTTTCAAGACCAGCTCCTTAAACCACTCGGACACCTCTCCATTAGTTGCTATATAAGTATAGCAAGTTTTTTATAGTTGTCAACTATTAATTTAAAAAGTTAAGTGAGAGGAAAAACTATAGTTATTGATATGCTTGATAAGTTATATCATATGAATTATACTTAATTATGCAATATCTTAAATTATAAAGGTTGGTGAATAATTATGGACGAGTATCCGGAGAGTAACAAGTTAAATTATCAAGAAAATAAATATAGAGGATACCTACCCGATTATTTATCAAAGATATTACAAAATTTTTAGTTAAATAATAAATTGTGGTAGGTTTTTTAGAGAAGGGAGAAATCTATCGCAATGTTGAAAATCTATAAATCCATGGAAACAGGTCCTTTAAAGGAATTGACATTAAAATCATTAGAAAAAGGAGCGTGGATAAATATAGTTGCGCCTACTCCTTATGAATTGAAAGTAGTAGGTAATTTAACTCAAGTAGAACCAGATTTTTTGCGTTCAGCACTAGATAATGAGGAACGTTCACATACAGATATAGAAGATAATTCGATTATGATTTTGACTAATGTGCCAGTGATGAGAACATTTGAATCTTATGATACTTTGCCATTAGCGATTATCTTGACTCCAGATTATATTATCACTGTATGCTTAGAAGATACGCCTGTGATTTCAGATTTTAATGAAAGAACATATCGTTCTTTTCGCACCTTCAAGAAAACACGCTTTTTATTTCAAATTTTGTACAAATCTGTTACATATTATTTGAAATATCTTCGTCAAATAGATAAACTTTCTGATGAAATTGAAGCTAGATTGCGTGAGTCCACTGAAAATAGAGAGATTTTACGTTTATTGGAATTACAAAAAGCACTTACTTATTTTAATGCTTCTTTGCGTTCTAATGGTGCAGTGCTTGAAAAACTCATGCGCTTGCGCTCTAATCACAGTTTACAAAATATTATAAAGTTATATGAAGAAGATGAAGATTTACTAGAAGATGTAATTATTGAAAATAAACAGGCTCGTGAAATGGTTGAGATGTATAGTACAATTTTGGCTAGGCTTGCTGATACCTTTTCTTCGATAATGTCGAATAACTTAAACTTAGTAATGCGTTTTTTGGCTGCTATGACAATTATTTTAGCTATACCGACTGTAATCTCTAGCTTTTTTGGTATGAATGTGGAAGTGCCTATGTCAGAAAATCCATTGGCGTTTTTGGATATTTGTATTTTAGCCGTGCTTTTAGCTGGTATCTGTGCGACAGTATTGTGGCGAAAGAATATGTTTTAGAGTAAAGAGGTTTTTATGAGAACTTTGATTGAAGCTAATTTATGTGATGGTGTTATCTATGGAGATAATGTCAATTTAGAATATGTATATATGCCAGCTTCAGAGATAGGTGTGAAAAATCCTATTTGTGTTTTTGAAGAAAATTCTTCACGAGAAGATATTTCCATGAGTGAGGCTTTAGCGATTATTCGCAAACGCAGTTTAAAACCTGTGAAGCACCCTAGATTGGGAATTTCTTCTTGTTAATATAAATTGTGTTGTATTTTATTATTTTAATCGGAAAGGATGTGATATATATGATGGCTATATCATCTTCTGATTTACTAAATGAATTTACTATTTATGCTGATAAAGTTGTTGATGAAAAAGAAACATTGATTGTACAGCGCAGTAGTGGTAAAAACATTGTAGTAATGTCTATGGAACAATTTAACGAATTACAAAAAGAGATTTTTTTGGCAAAGAATGCTCAAGAAAAAAAGTGAGGTTTTTGCTAAATGGAAATAAATGATAATGATAAGGAAATAAATTCAGCTTGGCATGTTCATGAAGACGGAACGGTACATGCTCATCATGGACATACACACACATACGCAAACAAAAGCTGTATTAAATCGCTTATCAAGAGCTATTGGTCATTTAAGTGCAGTAAAACGTATGGTGGAGCAAAATAGAGATTGTAGTGATGTATTAATCCAATTATCAGCTGTTAATTCAGCGATAAAAAATGTTTCTAAAATAATTTTGCAAGACCATATAGAACATTGTTTAGTAGAAGCGGTAAAAGAAAATGACCAAGAGGCAATTGATAAATTAAAAGAAGCGATTGATAAATTTGTAAAATAATGAAGGGCAAGTATTTATGAAGGTAAGATATTTGCCTTTTGTACTTTAGTACATTCGTGTACAAGTGGAAAAAAGATTTTTGAATTGATAGAATTAACAATAATATATGAGATAGTAGACTTTTTATTGATAGAATGATAAAATCTTTTAAGAATGAGTAATGTATTTTAAGTACAAGATATTGATAGGATGAATAAGATGGTAACAATAAATGCAAATGCGAAAATAAATCTTACTTTGGATATTTTAGGCAAAAGAACAGATGGTTATCATGAAGTTAGTATGATTATGCAATCTATTAATTTATTTGATACATTGACTTTTACTAAACTTGATGCAGAAGAAGGCATTATACTTCATGGTGATGTCAAAGGTGTAGCAAAGCCAGAAGATAATTTAATTTATAAAGCAGCAAAATTATTTTTAGATACATATAAGATAAACAGTGGTGTAGAAATTAATTTAATCAAAAGAATACCTGTAGCTGCTGGATTAGCTGGTGGTAGCACAGATGCTGCTGCTGTATTTAGAGGATTAAATGAATTATTTGAAATGAATTTGGGCATTAATGCTTTATGTAAGATGGCAGAACAATTAGGCTCAGATATATCATTTTGCTTGATGGGTGGAACAATGTTAGCAACTGGTAGAGGCGAAATTTTACAAGAAATTTCAGCTATGCCAAAGACAAATATTGTCTTAGTAAAACCAAAAGTAGATGTATCTACAGCATGGGTATATAAAAATTATCATAAAGTACAAGATAGTGTAATTCATCCTGATAATAAAGCAATGCGCAAATCTTTAATAAAAAAAAGATTTACAAGGTATTTGTAAAGCTTTAGGCAATGTCTTAGAATATGTAACTATCCCAGAATATCCTGAGGTAGCTAAAATAAAACAAAAACTTTCTGATTATGGAGCAATGGCTGCAATGATGTCTGGCAGTGGTCCAACAGTTTTTGCCATTGTAGAAGATAGTCAAAAAGCAAAAGATATAGTAAGTAAAATACAGTTGGATTTTGATGCAGATGTATTTGCTGTAGAAACAGCAGAAAAAAATTTTTAATGGAGGAATAAACATGAGCAATAAACTTACACCGATAAAGTTAGATAGTTATCAACCTTTACGTGAAGTAGTTTTTGAAACTTTGCGTGATGCTATAAGAAAAGGTATTTTAAAACCAGGCGAACGCTTAATGGAAATTCATTTAGCTGAACAACTAGGTGTTAGTCGTACTCCTGTTAGAGAGGCAATTCGTAAATTGGAATTAGAAGGCTATGTAATTATGATGCCTCGCCGTGGTACATATGTATCCAATTTATCCATTAAAGATATTAATGAAGTTTTTGAAATTAGAACTTCACTAGATTCTTTAGCTAGTGGACTTGCTGCTGAACGTATCACTGATGAAGAACTTGAACATTTACAAAGATTATTAGTTGTCATTGGTGAAGCTATAAAAGAAAAAAATATGGAAAAAATCGTTGAAGCTGATACGAAATTCCATGATATTTTATATCAAGCAAGCAGAAATAATCGTTTAGTAGGTATTATTTATAATTTACGCGAACAATTGACAAGTTTCCGTGCAAAATCCATGGCTTATCCTGGTCGTTTGGAAGAAACTTTAGAAGAACACCGTCGTATAGTAGATACTATTGCTCAAGGTGATGCAGTTGCTGCACAAAAAGCTTCTGAATATCACATGGAACGTTCTGAACATACTTTATTGCTTAGTATGGAAGATAAAGATGGCAATATGTAAATAAAAATAAATGCTAAAGATTTTTTAGATATGATTTATATATGATATAATAAACTTAGATAAGTTTTTATTTGATATACAGTATAAGATTTTTTGCTAAGATAATAGCAATGAATTTTATAGATAATAAACCATGGGATGCATGGGGTTTGCTTGATATGAAAACATCAAGAAGTTTCTATTTTATAATTGCAAATGAAATGAGATAGAAATACATCACATATACAATAAAGGAAAGTGAATTTTAAGGTGAAATCAGAAGGATTAATTACCATAATTTTAGCCGCAGGTAAAGGCACTCGCATGAAATCTAAATTACCAAAAGTACTCCATTGTGCAGGTGGAAAGCCAATGTAGAACATGTACTTGATGCTGCTAAAAGTGCTGGTTCCACACGTAATATAGTCGTAGTAGGCTTTGGTCGTGAACAAGTACAAGCTGTTTTAGGCGATAAAGCTGAAATCGTTTTACAAGAAGAACAATTAGGTACAGGTCATGCTGTAATGCAGGCAGAACCATTAATCAAAGATAAAAATACTGCTATAATGGTTTTATGTGGCGATACTCCACTTGTTACAGGTGCTACATTAAAAAAATTCTATGAAGAACATGTACAATCAGGAGCTAAAGCCTCTGTACTTACAACATTTATGCCAGATCCATTTGGCTATGGACGTGTAATTCGTTTAGTAGATGGTTCTGTAGAAAAAATCGTAGAACAAAAAGATGCTAGCGAACGTGAACTTGCAATCAATGAAATCAATACAGGAATTTATTGTTTTAATGCCGAAGCTTTATTTGCTAGCTTGAAAAAAGTAAATAACAATAACGCTCAAGGCGAATATTATTTACCAGATGTTTTATCTATTTTACGTAAAGAAAAACAGAAAATAAATGCTTCTATCGCTGATAATTATGAAGAAACATTAGGTATAAATTCTCGTGAACAATTAGCAAATGCTGAAAAAATCATTCGTCAGCGCAAAAATAAAGAATTAATGGCTCAAGGGGTAACTTTAATGGACCCTAATAGCACTTATGTAGATGTTGACGTTGAAATTGGACAAGATACTATAATCTATCCATCTACTTGGATTGAGGGCAATAGTAAAATTGGTGAAGGCTGCAAACTTGGACCAAATTCACATTTCAAAAATACAGTTATGGGCGATAATGTAGAAGCTATGTTTAGTTTTACTGAAGACTGTGAAATCGCAGATGATGTAAAAATGGGACCATATGTACACATTCGTCCAAATACAAAACTTGCACATAAAGTAAAAATTGGTAACTTCGTAGAGTTAAAAATTCTAATATTGGTGAAGGCTCTAAATTACCTCACTTGAGCTATATTGGAGATACTGATATGGGCTCTGGTGTAAATATGGGTTGTGGTACAATCACTGTAAATTATGATGGAAAAAATAAATTCCGTACTATAATAGGTGATGATTGCTTTATTGGTTGCAACTCAAATCTTGTAGCTCCAGTTAAAGTAAATAATGGTGCTTATGTAGGTGCAGGTTCTACAATTACTAAAGAAGTTCCAGAAAACGCACTTGCAATCGCACGTGAAAGACAGAAAAATATTGAAGGCTGGAAAGACAAAAGAAAATAACTAAGAAATTTAGTTAGTATAATAGTTTAATTTATATTTTATTTTGGTAGCAATGTAGCATAACTACATTTCTATATATTATTATTATTTATTATATTTTTAACAGATTTCAGGAGGAGTAAAATGAACTTCGATACCTCAAAATTATGTATTCTCACTGGTAATGCAAATCCAAAATTAGCAGAAGAAGTAGCACAGTATATCGGTGTGGAATTATGTCATGCTTTTGTAGGTCACTTCAATAATGGTGAAACTCAAGTAATGATTAGTGACAGTATTCGTGGTAAGGATGTATTTATTATTCAGCCAACTAGCCAACCAGTAAATGACAATCTTATGGAATTACTCGTTATGGCTGATGCTTGCCGTCGTGCATCTGCACAAAGCATTAATGCGGTTGTACCATATTATGCTTATTCTCGTCAAGACCGTAAAACTCGTGGTCGCGAACCTATTTCTGCAAAATTAGTAGCTAATCTTATGACTACAGCTGGTATTGACCGTGTAATCACTGTTGATTTACATGCAGGTCAAATCCAAGGTTTCTTTGATATCCCAGTAGACCATCTTGCAGCAGCTCCACTTCTTGCAGCTTATATCCAAGCTAAAAATCTTGAAGATGTAGTAGTTGTTTCTCCTGACCTTGGTGGTGTAACACGCGCTCGTGCTTTAGCAGACCGTTTAAAAGCACCTATTGCTATTATTGAAAAACGCCGTCCAATGCCAGGTTGCGCTAAAGTTATGAATTTAATTGGTGAAGTAAAAGATAAAAATTGCGTTATCATTGATGATATCGTAGATACAGCAGGTTCTTTATGTGAAGGTGCTAAAGCACTTGTTAAACATGGTGCAAAATCCGTTTATGCTTGTTGTACTCATGGTATCTTAAGTGATCCAGCAGTTCAGCGTATTGAAGATTCTCCAATGGAAGAGTTAATTATTACAAATACTATTCCATTACCTGAAGAAAAACATTCTAGCAAAATTGTTTCTGTATCTATGGCTCCACCTATAGGTGAAGTAATTTCCCGTATTTATCAGAAAAAATCTGTAAGTAAACTTTTCGATGCAATTGATATCGTAAAAGGTAAAGGCTGATAATCAAATAAAAATATAAAAGAGGTCTCTACAAAGAGACCTCTTTTGCGAATAAGGATAAATTTTTTATTGATTGTTTCAGCTTAAATTCAGTTTTAAATCTTATATTGGAAAAATAATAAACAAATAGGAGGGATTTTATAATTTATGTTTACCCTAGAAATTATAAAAGCTATTGTTTTAGGGATTGTTGAAGGTCTAACAGAATGGTTACCTGTAAGTAGTACAGGTCATATGATTTTAGTTGATGAATTTATGTCTTTAAATGTAAGTAAAGCATTTATGGATATGTTCTTAGTAGTTATTCAGTTAGGTGCAATTTTAGCTGTAGTTGCTTTAAATTTTGATAGACTAAATCCATTTTCAAAAAGAAAAACATATTTGAAAAAAAGACAAACCATTTCTTTATGGGGAAAAGTAATCGTTGGCTGTATTCCTGCTGCTGTAATTGGTTTAGCTTTTAATGATTATATGGAAGAGCATTTTATGAATGCACAAGTAGTAGCATTCACTTTGATTTTATATGGGGTATTATTTATTATAGTTGAAAATTATAATAAACATAGAACACCAAGCATCAAAGATATTGACTATTTAGATTATAAAACAGCATTGATAATAGGTTTCTTTCAGGTATTGTCTTTAGTGCCAGGTACATCTCGTTCTGGTTCCACTATTTTAGGTGGTATTTTATTTGGAACTTCTCGTGTGGTAGCTACAGAATATACATTTCTTTTTTAGCTATTCCTGTTATGTTTGGGTGCTAGTGCATTAAAACTATTTAAATTTGGTTTTAATTATACTTTTGAAGAAGTTATTCTATTATTAGTGGGTATGGTAGTAGCTTTTATAGTTTCTATTATTTCTATTAAATTCTTACTTCGTTATGTAAGAACAAATGACTTTAAAGCATTTGGCTGGTATCGTATAATTTTAGGTCTAATTGTATTTGCATATTTTTATTTCCAAGGATAAAAGGATAATTTCTTTTTAAGCATAAGAGTGAATATAAATAAAAGGATAAGAGTTGAAATAAATCAATTCTTATCCTTTTTATTTTGTCATTATTTATTATTTAATGGTAAGAGAAGCCTTTACCATTTACTTCAGAAGCATTAGAGATAATAAAGAAGGCTTTTTTATCTATATTTAAAGCTATCTCTTTAATTTTACTTAATTGCGTAAGATTTACTACGATATAAAGTATTTTCTTTTTAGTATGTGTATAGCCACCTTCACCATTGATTAAGGTAACACCACGTCCTAATTCAAGCATGATAAGTCCTGCAATTTGTTCAGACTTATCGGAAATAATCATGATGGATTTTCGTTTATTGAAACCAGTAACAATGCGGTTATCAACTTCACCCATGATGTACATGTAGATTAAAGTGTAAATAGCTACTTCAAAATTGAATAGACAAAGACCACAAAGTACGATGATACAATTTAAAGCAAAAATCATTGTACCGATATTATAAGAATAAAGTTTCTTGATTAAAGCTGCAATTACATCGGCACCACCAGTATTAGCATTTGCACGTAAGATAAGACCAAAGCCAATACCAGAAACTACACCAGCAACGATAGCTGACAACATAGGATTATTATGTAGTGGAGTATATGGTGTTAAGAATGATGTTAAATCAATGAAGAATGAGTATAGACCTGTACCTAATATTGTGTTGAAAAAATATAGTCTTCCAAAAAAATGATAGGCAATATATAAAATTGGAATGTTGAAGATGATATTTTGAATACCGATAGGTAAATCAAATAAATAGTGGAGAATAATGGCAATCCCTGTAAGTCCGCCAGAGAGAAAATGATTAGGAATTAAGAACAAATTACATGATATGGCAGAAATAAGAGCACCAATGACGATCATTGCATACTGGATAATATATTTTTCATAAAATACCTCTAAAATAATATAAAATCTAAATCAATATTCAACATTATATAGCAAAATAGGTATTTAGCAAGTAGTTTTTTTATTATTTTACATATTTTATAAAATTTTTTAGGAAAAAGTGTAAGTAAATGTACATTACAATCTGCGTTTAGCTATAGCATTACGCATTTTTTTGATATTAGTGAAGTTTTTTGTAACATTTTTTTGATATACACCCATATATAGAATATCTACTATGGCCATGTGTATTAATCGTGAAGCAACAGCTTCAGATTTATAGGCGATTTCGCGACCCATACCATGCAATACAACATCAGCTAATTTACAAAGAGGAGAGTTCATATAACTTGTTATGGCAATTATAGGAACATTATTATTGTGAGCTAATTCTATAGCTTGTAGAAGGTCAATATTGGCTCCTGTATGAGATACACAGATGATTAAATCTTTTTCTGTGAGTAGAGAAGAAGCTGTAACTTGCATATGCAAATCATTATAGGCTTTTATAGGAATGCCAAAACGCATAAAACGTGTTTCGATATCTTGGCAGACTGTAAAAGAATTACCAAAGCCATATACACAGATTTGATGAGCATTTTTTATTAACTGAACAGCTTTTTCTAATTGTTTAAAATCGATTAATTTTAAAGTGTCTTGCAGTCCATCAGTGATGGAAGAAAAAAGTTTTTCAGCAATTAATTTATAGGAATCATTGGGATTTATTTCTTGAGATACTAATTCATCTTGGCTATATACTTCACTAGCTAAGGCTATTTTTAAACTTTGTAGACCGCTAAAACCTAATTTTTTACAAAAACGAGAAATAGTAATTTCCGAACTTTGAGTATTGCTGGCTAAATCGGAGATAGTTTGACTCATGACAGTTTTTAAATTGGCAAGGATATAATCTATGATGCGTTTTTCTGATTTTGTCATATTATTATAATGCTACGCATTAATGTTAAGATAGATGTATTTGTCTCCATGATATTCACCTCAAAATTTTTCTTAATGTAATTATAACAACAAAATATAGTGATAGTATAGAATAAGATTGATAAAAATGATATAAAATATCAAAATAAAAATAAATGAAAATATATTGCATAATAAAGCTTTATTTGTTATAATTTGCTTGTGTTAGTAAATAAAGAAATTACATAAATTAATGATTTTTCAGTTTATTTATAATGGTTTAGGGAAAGGGCGGTTTTAATGTTGGATTTTAGTAATACAAGAAGTTGTATTTGGATTGGGGTAGATGTAGGTACTACAGGAGTTAGAGCGATTGCTTATCAAAAAGATGGATTGAGTTTATGTAGTGCAGATGAATTTTATCCGTTAGAAACACCATATCCAGATTGGGCTGAGCAAAATCCTGAGATTATATATAAAGCAATTGAAAAAGTTGTACGTGAAGTAGCTAATACTTTAATTTATAAAGGTAAAAATGTATCTGGTATAGCTATTAGTACTGTTATGCATAGCTTTGCACCGGCTAATGAAAATCGTGAATTATTGAGCAATATGATAACTTGGGCAGATAGTCGTTCCGTAGGTATTGTTAATGAATTAAAAAAAGATGAAGCCTTAGTAAAAGGTTTTTATGAAAGAACATGTTGTCCAACTCATTCTTGTTATCCATTTTTGAAAATTTTATGGGTGAGAAAAATTATCCTGATGTATTTGCCAAATGAGATATATCTATTCTTTAAAAGATTATATTTTTGAAAAAATGACAGGTGAGTGGGTAGTTGATAAGTCTTCAGCTTCTGCAAGTGGTTTATATAATGCGCATAAAATGGATTGGGACGAAGAAATTTTAAATTATGCGGGAATAACAAGAGAACAATTACCACCTGTTGTATCTACAACTTATCAGAGTAAATTGACAGATAGTGCAGCGCAAAGATTGAATTTACTAGAAAATTTACCTGTAGTTATTGGTGCTACTGATGGTGTATTGGTAAATGTGGGAATTGGTGCTATTGAAGATGGTCAGTTAAGTGCGACAATCGGTACAAGCGGAGCAATTAGAATGCTTACAAAAACACCAAAGGTGGATAGTTTGGGACGTACATGGTGTTATAACTTGACTGATGACATGTGGGTTGCAGGTGGTGCTATAAATAATGGTGGCATCATCATGAGATGGCTTCGAGATAAAGTTTGCCATTATAGCAATCATCGTTTAGAAGATATCGATATTGACCCATATGATTTAATGACGCTTAAAGCTTCTAAAATTCCAGCTGGAGCAGAAGGATTATTGTTGTTGCCATTTTTTACAGGTGAACGTGCACCATATTGGAATTCTGAGCTTCGTGGAATGTTTTTTGGCTTATCTTTAAATCACAGTCGTTCTCATATGATTAGAGCTGGCATGGAAGGTATATGTTTTAGTTTAAATTGTGTACTAAGTGCTTTAAAAGATTTTGGTCAGGTAAAAGATATTCGCGTCAGTGGTAGTTTTACAAAATCACCATTATGGTTACAAATTATGGCTGATATCTTTGGCGAACATATAACTTACCTCAAAATAGTGAGGGAGCAGCTTTTGGGGCAGCCGTTTTAGGTTTCATAGCTAGTGGTGAGATGAAAGATATCTCAGATACTGCAAATTTAATTAAACCGAAGAAAGTATATAAACCACAAGTAGAAAATAAAGAAGTCTATGAAGAACTTTTTGATATCTATAGCAGTTTATATGAAAAGTTACAACCTGATTTTGCACGCATAACTACGTATCAAAATAAAATGTATAAATAATAAAAATATATAAAGAGAGAGGGTTTTGATTATGCCATTAGCTATATTGGCTGTGGGGATTATTATTTTATTTATACTTATTGTAAAGTGTAAATTAAATAGTTTTTTATCTTTAATTTTTGTAGCAATTTTTATGGGCTTTGCTTTAGGTTTACCAGTAGATGTTATCGTACCATCTATAACTAAGGGGCTAGGCGGTACATTAGGAGGTCTGGCAATAGTCGTAAGTTTTGGGGCTATGCTTGGTAAATTGATGGCTGATAGTGGGGGAGCACAAAGAATAGCCACTACATTGATTTCTATGTTCGGGGTAAAAATGTTCGTTGGGCTGTTTGCTTAACAGGTTTTGTTGTAGGTATTGCACTTTTTTATGAAATCGGCTTTGTACTTTTAATTCCATTAGTATTTACGATTGCAGCGGAAGCAAAGGTTAATCTTTTAGAAGTTGGTATTCCGATGGCAGCTTCTTTATCTGTGGCACATGGATTTTTACCACCTCACCCAGGACCAACAGCGATTGCAGTTATTTTTAATGCAGACTTAGGGACTACTTTGATTTATGGCTTTATCATTGCAGTGCCAACAGTTATCTTAGCAGGACCACTTTATTATAATTTTGTTAAAGATTTGAAACCGGAATTTCCAAAAGGTTTATACAATCCTAAAATTTTCAAAGAAGATGAAATTCATTGTTTTTTATTGTATTATATTTTTAATAGTTATATAATACTTTTATGAAATATAAATCAAATAATAATATAGTATATTCTTGTAAATATCATGTAGTATTTTGTCCTAAATATCGTAGAAAAG
>ENA-OQER01000558-OQER01000558.1-human-gut-metagenome-genome-assembly--contig:-NODE-558-length-19931-cov-5.264896_pt1 | contig 19931 bp, 27 predicted proteins | sample MGYA00242797_ERZ504639 | MGnify/ENA primary metagenome ERZ504639 (study PRJEB26092, sample SAMD00036306) | human gut metagenome | host: Homo sapiens | study: EMG produced TPA metagenomics assembly of...
CCTTGACAATTTGATATTGTCGCTTTCGGCTCTTATTCATATTCATCTACGGGAAATGCTCAATTTTGCCTACATGGGTGTGGGCGCAAGGCAATGTTTATCGTGGAGAGTTCAAGGGTGAAGACTACTTTACAAATGTGTCCCTCTCATATAACAATGCTTGGGGAGACTCACACCTTGATGCTGTTGTTGGCGCAGAATATCTTAAACAGGTAAGGACTGGTTTATGGGTGCAGGCAAAAGGAATAACAACAAATGATTTCTCCTATAATAACATCGGAGCAACATCATCGCGTCCTTTCGGTGGTACGAGCAGTAGCTATGAAGACCCGTCACTTGCTTCAATAATGGGTAGTGTCACATATAGTTACAAGGATAGATATTCTATTGCGGCAGCACTCCGTGGAGATGGCTCTTCAATGGTAAGCGATAACAATACTTTCGGATTCTTCCCATCAGTATCACTGGGTTGGGATGTAAAAAAAGAAGGCTTCCTCTCTGATACTGACTTTATAACAATGTTGAAACTAAGAACCGGATATGGTCGGTCAGGAAATCTTGGAGGTATAACATCCTATACAACACTTAATACCGTAAAGGAGAATGGTATCGTATCCATCAACGGTGCACCTACCGTAACAATGGGAAGTATACGCAACACGAATCCGGACCTTAAGTGGGAGACTCGTTCAACATTTAATATCGGTTTTGACTTAGGTATATGGGATAATCGGTTGATGCTTACCTCGGAATTATATTACTCAAAGACAACTGATATGCTCTATGAGTATGATGTTCCCGTTCCGACCTTTGCGTTCGATAAACTGATGGCAAATATCGGCTCGATGTCTAACCAGGGTGTCGAACTAGGAATCTCGGTAGTTCCCATTCAACGAAAGGATATGGAGATGAATATCAACTTCAATATGTCCTACCAGAAGAATAAGTTACTTTCGCTTAGTGGAGAGTATAATGGTATGCATATGACAGCTTCAGATATTACTCCGATTGGCTCGCTTTATGGTGCAGGTCAGAACGGTGGAGACAATAATGTAGTATATCAGATTGTAGGTCAGCCATTGGGGGTATTCTATCTACCTCACTGCAAAGGGCTTAAAGAAAATGAACTTGGTGGCTACAGTTACGATATTGAAGATTTGAATGATGATGGCGAGATTGATTTTAGCGATGGCGGAGACAGGTATATAGCAGGTCAGGCAACCCCCAAGGTAACTATTGGATCAAACATCAGTTTCCGTTACAAGTCCTTTGATATTGCCATGCAGATAAATGGTGCTTTCGGTCATAAGATATTCAATGGCACGGGCTTGGCTTATACCAATATGTCTATATTCCCTGACTACAATGTATTGAAGGGTGCTCCTGAAAAAAATATTATTGATCAGAATGTTTCAGACTATTGGTTGGAAAAAGGTGACTATGTAAATATTGAACATATTACCATAGGCTACAATATTCCAATGAAATCCAAGGCTGTGAAGTCATTGCGTCTTTCGGCAGGCATTAGCAACCTTGCAACAATCACAGGCTATAGCGGTCTTACTCCAATGATAAACAGTTATGTAGTAAGCAACACTTTGGGCATTGACGACAAACGCACCTATCCTTTATATCGTACCTATTCGTTAGGTCTTAGTATTCAATTCTAACCGCTTACAGTTATGAAAAGATATATAAACATATTGATGGTTGCTTTGGCAACGATGATGACCTCTTGTCTTACTGAAGACCCTAGAGATCAACTTTATGAAGAAGACATTTACAACAATGCCAACAACATATATATTAATGCAGTGGCTGTGCTCTACAATTACATTGGTGGCAGTGCAGACAGTGAGGGTTTACAGGGGACCTGTCGTGGGATTTATGACTATAACACACTTACTACAGACGAAGCCATGATACCTATTCGTGGTGGCGACTGGTACGATGGAGGTTTGTGGACGAATATGTATCAGCATAAGTGGAGTCCTAATGATTTACCACTCTACAATACTTGGAAATACCTCTACAAGGTTGTTGTGTTATCGAACAAATCTCTGCATATCATCGATAAGTATAGCCATAACCTATCTGAGGAGCAGAGAGTGGCCTACGAAGCTGAGGTGCGAGCTCTGAGAGCACTTTTCTACTACTACATTATGGATATGTATGGCAGAGTGCCCATCGTAACATCCTATGAACAACCGCAGGATGAAGTTGTGCAGAGCGAGCGTAGCGAGGTTTTCCGTTTTATCGTGAATGAGTTGCAGGAGGTTGCCGAGTTGTTGCCAAATGAGCGTAGTAATAAGATGGGTAACTACTATGGTCGTATAACAACACCTGTAGCTAATTTCCTTTTGGCTAAGTTGCTCTTAATGCCGAGATATATTGTGATGATAATTGGACTGATGGCGTTCCACGGAACGGTAAAGAGATATTTTTCACCGTCGATGGTGAGAAACTCAACGCTTGGCAGACCTGTATCAAATATTGCAATAAACTTGCCGAGGTAGGTTATCGGTTGGAGGACGATTATAGCTATAATTTCTCTGTGCATAACGAGAACTCCAACGAAAACATATTCACCATTCCGTTGGATAAGAACCTCTATGCTGCGCAGTTCTGGTATCTCTTCCGATCACGACACTACAACCATGGCGGTGCGTTGGGTGGCTCATCGGAAAATGGTACCAGTGCCAATATCTCAACAGTCTTAGCCAACGGATACGGCACAGATGATGTAGATGCTCGCTTTGAAAAGAACTTCTATGCCGGCATCGTAGAGGTTGATGGAAAGCCTGTAATGATGGACAATGGACAGCAGTTGGAGTATTTCCCATTGGAGCTAAAGTTGAATCTTACGGGAAGCTCCTATGTCAAGACAGCTGGTGCTCGTATGGCAAAATATGAGGTTGATAGGACCTCACATTCCGACGGTAGACAACCGGATAACGACATCGTGCTATTCCGCTATGCCGATGCTCTCCTGATGAAGTCCGAGGCAAAGGTACGTAATGGTGAGGATGGCTCGTTGGAGTTGAACGAAGTCCGAGGTCGTGTTGGTATGCCATATCGAGAAGCTACGCTTGAGAACATATTGAAAGAGCGTTTGTTGGAGTTAGTATGGGAAGGCTGGCGACGACAAGATATGGTGCGTTTTGGAGTTTATCACAAATCATACGATCAGCGAGTCCAACTGGCTGATGAGAAAAATGGGTATACCACAGTTTTTCCTATTCCACAAAAAAAGTATAGACTTGAACCCAAAATTGAAACAAAATGTTGGATATAAATAACTTTAGCCTATGAGTATTCAATTTGACATTGCAAAACAGATTATAGCTGAAACATGCCCTAATCGCAAACTTAAGTTGGAGAATATTCGCCTTTTTGCAGATATTATTCAGCCTAAGAAATATCAAAAAGGTGATATAATTCTAAATGAAGGTGATATCTGTAATTGCCTATTTTATATAGAAAAGGGATTTATTAGACAGCACTACCTAAAGCATGATAAGGATGTGATAGAACATTTAGCATGTGAAAAAGATGTTGTCTGGTGTATTGACAGCTATTTTAACCGAGAGCCAACACATCTTATGATGGATGCTGTAGAAAACAGTGTTTTATGGGAAATTCCGCGTGATATAATGGAAGAACTTTCTGATGCTAATGGTGATATAGCTTATCTATATCGGAGTTTTTTTGAAAATTCCTTAATGTTATCACAATTAAAGGCTGACATTTTACGTTTCGAATCAGCAAATGACAGATACGCTAGATTACAGCAACATTTTCCTGAAATAACTAGAAGAGCACCTTTGACAATGATTGCTTCATATCTTCAGATGACATTGGAAACATTAAGCAGAGTACGTGTATCAATAGCTAATGCTGAGAGCAAATAAAGCAAACTAACTATTAGGACTTAACTAACATCAAAAACAGGTCAGGATATAGCGTCCTGACCTGTTTCTTTAATAAACTTAAAAGCTATGGATTAATGAGATGTTAGTCATCGTCATCATCATCGAATTCATCCTCATCGTCGTCATCATCATATTCTATTGCTTCACTTTCTTCAATAATGTTACTAAAAGCTCCTGTTAAATCAAAATGATAGTTCTTTTTATTGTTAGAATATGGAAAATAAGAAGGAAGAGCCAACTTTGAACAAGGTAACGTTCGTAAACGGTGTGCAGATTAAAAACAAAAGTGGAAAGCACTGATGTGGGATAATTTTATCTATTATGGTAAGATTAATCAAAACAGAGGCAGTCATAAGTGTACTGATGGGGCATTTTATAAAGAAATTATTGTTTATCTTGCTGTTTGTCGGGGTACTGATTGCTCCGGCAAACGCACAAAACGAAAAGAATATGTATTCGTACAAGAAAATTGGCAACAAGTATATTGTCAGCATTAACAATCATACTGAAATTGTGAAAGCCTGAATGCTTTCTGCAAGGAGAAAGGAATTCTGTCGGGTTCTATCAACGGGATTGGTGCTATCGGAGAGCTGACCCTCCGTTTCTTCAATCCCAAGACAAAAGCATATGATGATAAGACATTCCGGGAGCAAATGGAAATATCCAACCTTACAGGGAATATATCATCTATGAATGAGCAGGTATATCTTCATTTGCATATAACCGTCGGCAGGAGCGACTATTCCGCTTTAGCCGGACATCTACTTTCCGCAATACAGAATGGTGCAGGGGAGTTCGTGGTGGAAGATTATAGCGAGCGGATAAGTCGCACATATAATCCGGATTTAGGACTGAATATATACGATTTTGAAAGATAGTTGCCTATAAATATCGCTTGGAATACAGGATAATACATCATTCAGCTTAGATAATATATATCAAAAAAAGTTTATCAATTCTGTCACGTTAACTTTGCAACAGAAATAATTTAAAGACTATCAAATATGGATAAAGACAAGGATATGAGCCGCCGGAGATTCCTTAAAATGGCGGCATTGACAGGAGCTGCCATGTGTGTCGGGCCTACCTTGAACAAGGTAACGGCAGCAGAACGGGTATGGATGGGGAAACAACAAGTTGCAAACAACATCCCTGCAGGCATGGCGGCGGTGCGCACTCGGCGAACATTGGGACACGGAAATACGGCATTCACTGTTTCTGCAATGGGATATGGCTGTATGGGCTTGAACCATAACCGCAGCCAGTACCGAGCAGGGAAAAAGAAATCGCCCTGGTGCATGAAGCTGTTGAACGTGGGGTGACCCTTTTCGATACAGCCGAAAGCTACGGCTACCACATCAATGAAAAATTGGTCGGCGAAGCCTTGAAAGGATATACCGACCGGGTATTTGTGTCATCGAAGTTCGGACATAAGTTTGTAAACGGTGTGCAGATTAAAACCGAAGAGGACAGCACTCCGGCCAACATCCGCCGGGTTTGTGAAAACTCGTTGCGCAATCTCGGAGTTGAAACATTGGGCATGTTCTACCAGCACCGCATAGACCCGAACACACCGATTGAAGCGGTGGCTGAAACATGCAGCAAACTCATCAAGGAAGGTAAAATCCTGCATTGGGGCATGTGTGAAGTAAACGTTGATACCATCCGCCGTGCGCACAAGATATGTCCGGTTACGGCAATCCAAAGCGAATATCACTTGATGCACCGCATGGTAGAGACGAACGGAGTGTTGGAGCTGTGCGAGGATTTGGGCATCGGTTTCGTTCCATACAGTCCGCTGAACCGTGGTTTTTTGGGCGGTATGATCAATGAATATACCAAGTTTGATGTTACCAACGACAACCGGCAGACCTTGCCACGCTTCCAGCCCGAAGCCATACGCGCCAACTATCGTATTGTGGAAGTTCTTAACGCTTTCGGCCGTACAAGAGGCATTACCCCGGCACAGATAGCTTTGGCCTGGCTGATGAACAAGAAGCCTTTTATCGTGCCTATTCCGGGCACCACCAAACTCTCTCATCTGGAAGAGAACCTTCGTGCCTGCGACATCCGTTTCACGGCAGAAGAGATAGAAGAACTGGAAACAGCCGTAGCTGCCATTCCTGTGGTGGGTAGCCGCTACGATGCCTTGCAGGAGTCTAAAATCCCAAAATAATCCGTGTATGAAGAAACAGATATTTTACATGACGTTCATCGCTTTACTGTCGGGCTGTAATTGTTACAAAGGGAATATTCTGCAAATAGAGGAACAAGGCAGTTTTGCCGTAGGTGGCACCGTACTGACCGATTCATTGGGACACAAATACCACGGCGACCATGCTTATGTATTTTATCAGAAACCGGTTGATGCACGGAAATATCCGCTTGTTTTTGCACATGGTGTCGGCCAGTTTTCCAAAACATGGGAGACCACTCCTGACGGACGCGAAGGGTTTCAGAATATATTTCTTCGCAAAGGTTTCTCCACCTATCTTGTCGACCAGCCTCGCCGGGGAAATGCCGGACGGAGTACGGAAGCTGTCACACTGGAACCGGTATTCGATGAAGAAGAATGGTTCAACCGTTTCCGTGTGGGAATCTATCCTGATTATTTCGAGGGTGTACAGTTCAGTCGCGACCGGGAAGCCTTAAACCAGTACTTCCGGCAGATGACGCCGACCATCGGACCTTTGGACTTCGATGTCTATTCCGATGCCTATGCTGCTCTTTTTGACAAAATCGGTCCGGCCATATTTGTCACTCATTCACAAGGCGGTCCGGTGGGTTGGTTTACTTTGCTCAAAACGAAGAACATCAAAGCCATTGTAGCATACGAACCCGGTGGAAGTGTACCCTTCCCAACCGGTCAAGTTCCCGAAGAAGGCAAAGTCTTGACACGGTCTAAAAAAACAGAAGGAATAGAAGTCCCTATGGCAGTTTTCAAGAGATACATGGAAATTCCCATCATCATTTACTATGGGGATAACCTGCCCGAAACAGACGAACATCCGGAACTTTACGAATGGACACGCCGTCTGCATCTCATGCGCAAGTGGGCCGAAATGCTCAATAAGCTGGGCGGTGACGTGACGGTCATTCATCTGCCCGATGTCGGTCTGCATGGGAATACGCACTTCCCGATGTCGGATTTGAACAATGTGGAAGTAGCTGACCTGCTGTCGAAGTGGCTGTATGAGAAACAGCTGGACAGATAGAAATTAACAGAGGATAACCCCAAAACCTAAATAAAAATAGTTATGAAACTGAAGTGCTTATTGGCAATGCTGCTCTTAACCTTCCTTTCGTGCAGCAACACTCCGGCTGTTGAAGATAAGATAGATTCGTTGCCTCACTCAGAGCCGGGGAAAACATTGATAGTCTATTTCTCATGGAGCGGACATACGCAAACTGTAGCCAACATTATCCATGAACTTATTGGATGCGACATGGTGGAGATTGAACCGGAAGAACCCTATTCTGATGAATATAATGAAGTGGTTGACCGTTTCAAAAATGAAAGAGACAATCATATTCTTCCAGCTCTGCGTACAAAAGTAGAGAATATGGATGATTATGATACATTGATTATCGGTAGTCCTATTTGGGGTGGTCTTCTGTCTTCTCCTGTAAAAAGTTTCCTGTCCGGTTATGATTTGTCCGGGAAAAAGATACTCCCATTCTGTACACATGGAGGAAGCGGAACAGCACAAAGTGTGGATAATATCCGCAAACTATGTCCCCATGCTGAAATATTGCTGTTTATGGCAGTCAAACTGCAAACTCTCGGAATGAAGTGAAAAAATGGCTGTCAGAAGCCGGATTTTCTGTCGAATTAAATTACGCCCGTTTAATAGTTTTAATACTGAAATGAAATATCCTTTGTTATCCGCACTCTTTCATCCCCTTTTTCAGAGATTTGCAGATAGACCAGTAGTTGAGATTAGGGAATATGAGATTGTCTTCCTGACAGGGTCGGTAACGCTCGATAATCTGCAAAGGAGTATCCAACAGTTTCACTTGGAACGGCACTTTTGTCTTGTACCGTTTGGACAATATCCACTTCTCACCATTCACTTCTACGATGTTGCTATTGGTTAGTTCCTTGATGTCCACGAAAGAGAGGGCAGTGAAGCTGGCGAAAACAAAAATGTCACGAATATAGAACAGTTGGACATCCCCAACTCGTGCGTCATCAACGTTTTCAGTTCATCTTCCGTCAGGAACTCACGTTCCGTCACATTAGGGCTGATGTGGAATTGGGCAAACGTTTTTTTTCGGTATTAGTCCGTTAAAGTGCACACACATGACAACGCCTTTCAGCCACATGCATTTTTCCCATATCGTCCGTTGTGAAGTCCCGCTTTCGTTGATAGGTAGGCTGCAAACCCCTTGATGAAGTCGGGCTTAATCTCCAGCATGAACATATCCGTCCGTCTGTAAAAAGACTTGATGAACGCTGCCACATGGTTTCTTGCCACCACCCGTGAACGGTGGTTGCCATTACCCTGTCTTTTCCGACACGCTTCTTGAATACTTCGTTCTCACGTCCGGACGCTTTGAGCAGTGTCTCATACTCACTGCCGATACCCTGATAAGCATTGCTCACCATTTCAGCCGTCACGAACGCTTCACGGTCGAATATACGCAGGTAGTGCTTGATGATTTGAGCCTTGATGTTGTCAAGGGCAAGGTTGATATCACGTACTTCCGCACTCTTGCCTTTCGCCCTGTTCCCTTTCACGTCCCAAAGCGTTTTCGGGATACTCTACTTATAGCTGAACTGCGTCACAATCCCGTTAATCGTTACCCGTCCTATGATGCGGACAATATCGTTTTTCTCCTTGTTGCCGTTCACGTAGAACAGCACTTTGAATGTACTTCTTGCCATACTCGTTTTTTAAGTTTAAAATTAAGTATCAATGAGTTATGCCTTGTAAACCAACCGAAGCCATACGGAGAAAAATTCAGCACGGAGTATCAAAAACCACCTTTCACGGGGTAATGATTTAGCAACCTTTCTACTTCATAAATTTACTTTTTTTTGCGTTACCTCGTTTTATGCCTTTGTCCTCATTTGTCCTCACAAACGCTTTATTCATAGCCGTTTTAAAAACATTTCCGCCTTTCTATTCCTCTTTTCCACAGATTTTTAGTAAATTTATATCCGTCTAATTTTTAAGGTCCTATGTTCAGACTCAATCTAACCAAACATTGCATAAAGTGGTACTGTTTCATCCAAATGCAACTGATGGACACGTTCGTACATTATTTTGTGCTTGTATCGTTATATCTATTGCAGCTATTATCTGTAGTTCATTTGTATCCATGGCCCATTACAGACAGGCGTTATTCAGTATGACTTATTTTTCCTCCCTGGTGTTTTTTTGTGGAGTATGCATTGCGCATTTGCGGCACCGGTCAAATATCCGGATAGAGACATAAACCGTACACGATGGAAATATATTTTTTCATTCTATGGTTTGTGGACTCCGTGACCATTCTCCCTTATATGTTAACCTATATGTATTGGGATACGAATATTGTCCATGTCATTATCCTCCTTTACATTTTTATTATTGTCAAATAGATAAGATACTTACGGAAGAGTGGGTTATGACCTATATACCTGCGGTATCATGGTCTGTTTTTCTGCTATTCTGCTATACTATATAGAGCTTAATGTACAGCTTGAGGATTTCAAAACATTCGTGACGGGCTTTGGTGGGCAGTAATTCTAAGACTTTAAATAAAGAAAAATTAAGCCACCCCTTAAAAAAAAAGAGATATTTCCTTTCAAAGAATTCATTTCTTTTATTACATTTGTATTAGTCTTTTGAAAATAGAAGATTTATAGTAAAGCGTTAAGGCATTATCCAAGTTCAGGAAATCCCCAATTTCGAAACAACAATTGGATAATACATTGGACGCTCCACGTTCTATCTATATAGATTTTTGTTATATATAGGCGTGGGGCTTTGTGTATTATATGTTGTTGAGTATGGGGATACTTCTGAACGGTAATACCAAAGTTCCCACGCTTAACTTTATATAAACACAACTCCAGGGAACAGGGTTGGCTTATAATAAACATTATGAAAGCAACTTGTTTTAAAAGCGAGACAACTGTCTCCAACGACTTTCCCCCTTTGTTTGTTACTGTCTTTTGTGGAATATTCTATCCTTTCATTTCCATTCCTGTCTCTTTCGGAACATACCGTTCATTATCATACAAATTACATGCCAAAGCACTTTTCTGCCTTCTCCTGCTATGGTACTAGATAATAGTAACTCCCCCTATCACATAGAGGAAGAACTTTGGTTACAGATACTTTCTCTGTCAAGAGAGTTGCAGGAGTGTAAAGCTAGTCTGCACCATAATACTTTGGACTGTATTTCCGATAAGATTGAAGGAATAGAAAGAGAACTGGATGTCTTATTGGATATTCTGCAAGGGAGCAAGACAAAAAGACATCATAGTGCTATTTTTTATGACAATTTGTCTACGCCGATAAGTTATCCTATTATTTAAGCCTCGTTTAAGAATTCCGTTTTATGGGTTACCCACAATCGAATGGAATTTTTATATACTGAGAATAACACATGATATTAGTAATGGATTTTCAATATTCAGAGTGATAATGGATAAACGAATAGAAAACGCCATGAATGAGTTGATCAATACAGAAATATGGTCAACCGGTTTATACCTGTCATTGCAGGTTTATTTTGAAGATGAACGGCTTCCAATACTTAGCTCCTGGCTGAACTCCCAAGCACAGGACAATATGAACAAGGTTTATCAGATGATGAATCGGATATGCATGATGGAGGATGTGTTGTAATCAATGAAATGAAACGGGATACACATGAATGGACAACGCCATTGAATGCCTTGAATGAATTGCTTGAACATGAGCAGTACATATCACGTCAGGTAAACACATTTCTCATATTATGCTGGAATGTAAGCATGTCCTTCCATTCTTTCATCAGCGGGCTGTATGCAGACCGTATATATGTAAGTACGGCATTTATGGAATTGTTACGTATCCTCGCCAAGGAAAACGAACGGAAACTACCTTATTTTTGACGGTATGGATTTAAGATTGATGTTATGCAAAATTTAATATTGCAGAATGCTATCTGGTATGTTTTTTGCGATATAATAATCGATAATAAACTATATGTCATCATGGATATATTTGTATATTTAACATTGTGTTTCACTTCGCTATTCACCTTGATGGACCCTCTTGGAGTGATGCCGGTATTCCTGCAAATGACTGATGGAATGGATACGAAAGAACGCAGATATATCGCCTTGAAAGCATGTACCATTGCATTTATCATATTAGTCCTTTTTACATTATCGGGCAGGTTTCTGTTTCATTTTTTCGGCATCTCAACAAACGGATTCCGGATTGTGGGAGGTATCATCATCTTTAAAATCGGATATGATATGTTGCAGGCACATTTTACCCATGTGAAACTGAATGAAACTGAACGAAAAGAATATTCCAAAGATATAACCATCACACCTCTTGCCATTCCGATGTTATGCGGTCCGGGAGCGATTTCCAGTGGAATAACATTGATGGAAGATGCTTCGGAATATACTTTCAAAATAGTATTGCTTGGCGTAATCGCTTTGGTCTGCATTCTTTCCTTCTTTATTCTGTGCGCGTCCACCCAGCTTTTAAAAATCTTGGGAGAGACGGGAAACAATGTAATGATGAGACTGATGGGACTTATTCTGATGGTGATCGCCGTGGAATGTTTTATCAGCGGGATACGTCCGGTATTAATTGAAATTTTGAAACAAGCCCATGCTTGTTCTTAAAGAAGAGAGATAATTTGGATTTATTATTAACATTAAAAGTTTGATTCATCATGACTGAAAAATTGCAAAATGCTCTGAATGAGCAAATCACAGCAGAATTATGGTCTGCCAACCTGTATTTATCAATGTCTTTTTATCTGGAAAGAGAGGGCTTTTCCGGAATGGCTCGCTGGATGCAGAAACAGTCTGCAGAAGAGACCGGGCATGCATATGCCATTGCCGGGTACATGATTAAGCGTGAGGCAACCCCGAAAGTAGACAAGGTCGATGTGGTTCCACAAGGTTGGGGTAACCCTGTTGAAGTATTCGAGATGCTTTGGAGCATGAAAAACATGTTTCCAAACTGATTGATGAGTTGGTACAGGTAGCATCCGAAGAGAAAGACAATGCCACTCAGGACTTCTTGTGGCAATTTGTTCGTGAGCAAGTAGAAGATGAAGCGAATGTACTCAATATTGTTAGTCATCTGAGGAAAGCCGGAGACTGTGCTATCCTTTTTATGGATGCAAAACTGGGTGAACGGGAGTCATAAACCAGAATAATCAATAAAAATAAATAAGATGAAAATAGTAGATTTATTGGGAGGACAGGCTGAGTACTACCTGAACCATACATGTAAGACGATAGACAAACAACTTATCCATATTCCGGGACCGGATATGATAGATAAGGTATGGATGAATTCCGACAGGAATATCCGTACATTGGAAGTTTGCAGGCTTTATACGGACATGGACGTCTGGCCAATACGGGCTATGTATCCATTCTGCCTGTAGACCAGGGCATAGAACATTCTGCAGGAGCGTCTTTCGCCCCCAATCCGCTTTATTTCGATCCCGAAAACATCATAAAGCTGGCCATTGAAGGAGGGTGTAATGCCGTGGCATCCACATTCGGTGTGTTGGGCGCCGTGGCACGCAAATATGCACACAAGATACCTTTTATCGTCAAGCTGAACCATAATGAGTTGCTGACTTATCCGAACAGCTACGACCAGGTAATGTTCGGTACGGTGAAAGAGGCATGGAACATGGGAGCCGTAGCTGTCGGTGCTACCATTTATTTCGGTTCGGAACAAAGCCGCCGCCAGATAGTGGAAGTGTCACAGGCTTTTGAATATGCCACGAACTGGGAATGGCTACTATTCTGTGGTGCTATTTGAGAAACAGCAGCTTCAAAAAGGATGGTACCGACTATCATGCCGCTGCCGACTTGACAGGACAAGCCAACCATATCGGGGTTACCATTAAAGCCGATATCGTGAAGCAGAAGCTCCCATCCAATAACGGCGGTTTCAAGGCTATCGGATTCGGAAAGACAAACGAGTGTATGTATTCGGAACTGACCACTGACCATCCGATAGACCTTTGCCGTTATCAGGTGGCGAATGGCTATATGGGACGTGTCGGATTGATTAACTCGGGCGGTGAATCCCATGGGGAATCCGACCTGCATGATGCTGTCGTAACGGCAGTAGTAAATAAGCGTGCAGGTGGTATGGGGCTGATCAGCGGTCGTAAGGCTTTCCAGAAACCGATGAAAGACGGAATTCAACTTCTGAACACCATTCAGGACGTATATCTGGATTCTTCAATAACCATTGCATAAAGAAGAAGTATCCATGAAAAGAATAGTGTTATTACGTCATGGCGAAAGTCTATGGAACAAAGAAAACCGTTTTACTGGATGGACGGACGTGGATTTAAGCGAGAAAGGAGTTGAAGAAGCCTGCAAGGCAGGCGATGCATTACGGGAGGCTGGATTTTCTTTTGAGGCAGCTTACACTTCTTACTTGAAACGTGCCGTAAAAACGTTGAACTGTGTCTTGGACCGGCTGGATAAAGACTGGATTCCGGTTGAAAAGACCTGGCGGCTGAACGAGAAGCATTACGGCATGCTTCAGGGACTGAATAAGAGTGAAACAGCGGTCCAATATGGTGAAGAACAAGTACACATCTGGCGAAGAAGCTATGACGTGGCTCCCGCTCCGGTAGGCAAAGATGATCCCCGTAATCCGGGCATGGATATCCGCTATGCCGGTGTACCAGATAGCGAACTTCCCCGTACGGAATCCCTGAAAGATACTATTGGGCGTGTCATGCCTTACTGGAAATGCATCATCTTTCCCGCATTGATGTATAAGGACAGCCTGCTGGTAGTCGCCCATGGTAACAGCCTGCGCGGAATCATCAAGCATCTCAAAGGAATTTCCGATACGGATATTTCCAACCTGAACCTGCCTACGGCAGTTCCTTATGTCTTTGAATTTGACGACAGGCTGGTTCTTGTCAAGGACTACTACCTTGGAAACCCGGAAGAGATACGGAAACGGGCAGAAGCTGTGGCCAAACAAGGGATGGCTAAAAAATAAAAATCTGTCTATCAAGCAGATGCTTTTTTTTAAGTTTTAATTATTAACTTTTAAAGAGGAGGTAAAAATGGTACCTGTAAAAACAAACCAGAATTGGTTACCGAGTATTTTTAACGATTTCTTTGACAATGAATGGATGGCAAGAGCAAACGCTACGGCTCCAGCCATCAATGTGATTGAGAATGAAAAGGACTACAAGGTAGAACTGGCAGCTCCGGGAATGACCAAGAATGATTTTAAGGTAAGTGTGGATGAAAGCAACAATCTGGTAATCTGCATGGAAAAAAAGGACGAGAAAAAGGAGGAGAAGAAAGACGGAAAATACTTGCGCCGTGAATTCTCCTATTCCCGATTCCAGCAGAGTATCCTGCTGCCGGATAATGTGGAAAAAGATAAAATTTCGGCCAAAGTGGAACACGGGGTCCTGTTTATCGATATTCCCAAAGTCGTAGATAAGAAGGTTCAGGAAACCACCAAAACTATTGATGTCAAATAAGATATCTTGATGAGACTCTACAGAAGGCATTTCTTATTATCAGGGAATGCCTTCACCCGGATATTTGAATTCCAAAATAAATATAATGAGAGGATTTGATTTCGATAAAGCGCTGGTAGCCCTTCAGAATGAACTGCATTGTTTTGCATATAAACTGACTGCTGACAAGGATGAAGCAGAAAACTTGTTGCAGGAACAATGTTGAGGACGTTGGATAATAAGGATAAGTTTGATTCCGGTACGAATTTTAAAGGCTGGATGTATACCATCATGCGCAATGCATTTATCAATAATTGCCGGACAAAGAAAATACGAGGGAATTTATATGTATTATCAGAACCTGAATATCATTTCCTGTTAAGGGACGACTCTTTCATTTTCGTGGATAACGGGCATGATGCAAAAGAGATAAGGGAAGCCCTTAAAACATTGCCTAAAGCACATTATGTCGTTTTTATGTTGTACCGGAGTCAAATATCGGGAAATAGCCGCAAAGATAGGAGTGTCACTGAGTACGATAAAAAGCCGTATCTTTTATAGCAGAAAAAGGCTAAAACAGTTGCTTTCTAATTTTGCCTGATTAATTAAAATATAAAAAACAAATTATGGATAACAAGTATATTGGAATTCTGACTTCCGGAGGGGATGCTTCAGGAATGAACGCGGCTATCCGTGCCGTGACCCGCGCCGCCATTTTTAACGGATTTAAAGTGAAAGGAATTTATAGAGGTTACGAGGGGCTGATTGCCGGTGAAGTGAAAGAACTCACGACGGAAGATGTAAGTAGCATTATCCAGAGGGGAGGCACCATACTGAAAACAGCTCGCTCCGAGACTTTCACCACTCCCGAAGGACGCAAGAAAGCTTATAAGGTCATACAGAAAGAGAACATCAATGCTTTGATAATTATCGGTGGAGACGGTTCCCTGACGGGAGCCCGTATCTTTGCGGAGGAGTATGATGTGACGTGCATAGGATTGCCCGGCACCATTGACAATGACCTATATGGTACCGATTTTACCATAGGATATGATACGGCATTGAACACCATTGTGGAATGCGTGGATAAAATCAGGGACACGGCAACCTCCCATGACCGTATCTTCTTTGTCGAAGTGATGGGGCGTGATGCGGGCTTCCTGGCACAAAACAGCGCAATAGCTTCCGGTGCTGAAGCGGCCATCATCCCGGAGGACAGGACGGACGTGGACCAGTTGGAAACATTCATCGGGCGCGGATTCAGAAAGACGAAAAACAGCAGCATCGTAATTGTGACCGAAAGTCCTGAAAACAAGAATGGAGGTGCCATATATTACGCCGACGGGTAAAGAAGGAATATCCCGGGTATGATGTCAGGGTTTCTATCCTGGGCCATCTGCAACGGGGTGGTGCTCCGAGTGCCAATGACCGTATACTGGCAAGCCGGCTGGGTGAAGCCGCAATCCAGGCCTTAATGGAAGGCCAGCGAAATGTTATGATAGGCATACGGAACAACGAGATTGTTTATGTTCCTTTTGTCCAGGCAATCAAAAAGGACAAGCCTATTGACAAAAGCCTGATCCGGGTCCTTAACGAATTATCGATCTAAAATAACCGTTAATATGTCAGAAGTTGCTCCTTTAATATCGGATCTTGCCATAATTCTGATTATTGCCGGTATTGTAACCGTCATTTTCAAGTGGCTGAAGCAACCGGTCATATTGGGCTACATTGTAGCCGGTATTATGGCGGGTCCTTCCGTTTCTCTGGTCCCGACTGTTTCCGATCCTGCCAATATCAAAATATGGGCGGACATCGGTGTCATTTTTCTGCTGTTCGCGATGGGACTGGACTTTTCGTTCAAGAAATTGATAAATGTGGGCATTACGGCTATCGTTGCCACTGTCACTATTGTATGTGGCATGATGTTCATAGGTTATACAGCGGGGAATGCAATGGGGTTCTCCCACATGAGCAGTATTTTTCTGGGTGGAATGTTGTCCATGTCGTCCACGGCCATCGTATTCAAGGCCTTCAATGACATGGGACTCTCCAACAGAAATTCACTGGCATTGTCTTGGGGATTCTTGTTATCGAAGATCTGGTGGCTGTAGTGATGATGGTTGTTCTTTCCACGTTGGCGGTAGGCAAACATTTTGAAGGGAAGGAGATGCTGGAAAGTATATTGAAGCTGGCCGCTTTCCTGATTTTCTGGTCGGCATTGGGTATCTATCTGATACCTACCCTGCTGAAGAAGATACGCCGTTTCACCAGCAACGAGATTTTATTGATAACCTCTCTGGGACTTTGCCTGGGAATGGTGATGATTGCGACAAAAGCGGGATTTTCTGCCGCATTGGGAGCCTTTGTCATGGGGTCCCTGCTGGCAGAGACCGTTGAAGCGGAAAAAATCGTACATATCGTACAGCCGGTAAAAGACCTGTTCGCTTCCATATTTTTCGTGTCAGTAGGATGATGATCGATCCTGCCATGATGTGGGAATATGCCGTCCCTATTTTCATCCTGACATTGCTGGTACTGTCCGGTCAGGTACTGTTCGGGAGCTTTGGTGTCTTGCTTTCCGGCCAGCCGTTGAAAATTGCCATACAGTCCGGCTTTTCACTGACACAGGTCGGTGAATTCGCATTCATCATCGCATCTTTAGGCGTCAGTCTGAATGTTACGGACAAGTATCTCTATCCGGTCATAGTGGCAGTATCTGTCATAACGACTTTTCTTACCCCCTATATGATACGGCTTTCGGAACCAGCATACCGGTTTATAGACATCCACATGCCTGAATCCCTGAAAGATTATCTCGTACACTATACGTCCGGGGCAATGACTGTAAAACACCAGGGTACTTGGCATAAACTGATCCGGTCTATGCTGGTGTCTGTCACACTCTATCTGGTCGTATGCGTTTTTTTCATCACTTTATATTTTTCCTATGTGCATCCTTTGATTAGGAAAAGTCTGCCGGGAATGGAAGGGAACTTGTTGGGCTTCATCATCATCTTTCTTGTCATATCCCCGTTTCTATGGGCCATCATCATGAAAAGGAACAATTCAACCGAGTTCCGTAAACTCTGGACGGACAACAAGTTCAACAGAGGGCCTTTGGTATCAATAGTACTTGTCAAAATACTGATCTGCACGATTATCATGATGAGTATCATTACCCATCTTTTCAATGTTGCCTTGGGAGCCGTTGGTAGTCTCTTCCATTATCATTGCCGTCATTTATTTTTCCAAGCGGATCAAGAAACGGTCGCTGACTATAGAGAGACAATTTATGGCAAACTTTCAGGGGACGGACGGGAATGGACTTTCTACAGAAAGTGATACAGGCTCCACCCTTGGCAGCAATATCCCGTTCAAGGAATTACATTTGGCGGATTTCACAGTATCCCCTGATTCCATATATGTGGGCAGAACATTAAAAGAAAGCAGCTTGCGCACCTTGTTTCAGATAAATGTGATTTCAATCACCCGTGGAGAAAAACGCCTAGATATACACAAGGGGAAGAACATCTCTATCCATATGACAAGGTTACGGTCGTAGGTACGGACCGACAGTTGGAAAGCTTCCGGACATCCATGGAGCAAAAGAAGGTAGAAAGGAACGGGAACGGAACATCCTCGCAGGATGAGATGGAAATAGGGCAATTTCCTGTCGAAGGAGGTTCACCATTGATCGGAAAGACGATCCGGGAGGCAGACATATCGGATAGCATCATTATCGGAATAGAGAGGAGTACCGTGAATATTATGAATCCAGACCCTGATACAATTTTCAAGGAGAATGATACGGTATGGATTGTCGGTAAACGAAAAATAATAAAAGGACTGAATAAAGATTAGGACTTATTTAATTAAAATGTCATGGAATATTCAAGTTATAATGTAAATACCCCTCAGTGGAGGGAGATTACAGTAGGTTCACATCTTCCTGCAGAACTGCGAAAACTTGCAGAAATCGCACATAATCTCTGGTGGACATGGAATGATGACGCAAAGAAACTGTATTGTGATTTGGATTCGGAACTTTGGAAAGAGGTGGAACAGAATCCGGTATTGTTTCTGGAGCGGATAAATTATGAGAAGCTTGTAGCGCTGGCACATGATGAGAACTTTGTCTATAAAATGGATGCCGTCTATTCCGCCTTCAAAAAATACGTAGATGTGGAACCGGATCACCAGCGCCCGTCAATAGCTTATTTCAGCATGGAATACGGCTTGGATGAAGTCCTTAAGATATATTCCGGCGGTTTGGGAATGTTGGCGGGGGATTACCTGAAAGAGGCGTCGGACAGCAATGTGGACCTTTGTGCCATAGGACTTTTGTACCGTTACGGTTATTTTGACCAGTCGCTTTCCATGGACGGCCAGCAGACAGTCAATTATAAAGCGCAGAATTTCGGGCAGCTCCCGATTGAAAAGGTAATGCAACCGGATGGGAAACAACTGGTAATCCACGTCCCCTATGCCGACAGTTTTGTGGTACATGCCAATGTCTGGAAAGCCAGTGTGGGGCGTATTCCCCTTTATCTGCTGGATACGGACAATGAACTCAACAGCGAGTTTGACCGCCCTATCACTCACCATCTGTATGGAGGCGACTGGGAGAATCGGCTAAAACAGGAAATACTGCTTGGCATAGGCGGGATGATAACGCTGAGAGCTTTAGGTATAACGAAAGATGTATATCACTGTAATGAGGGGCATGCCGCACTGATCAATATCCAGCGGCTTTGTGATTACATAAATGGCGGCTTGAATTTCGGGCAGGCCATGGAGCTGGTACGTGCTTCCTCACTTTATACCGTACATACTCCCGTACCCGCTGGTCATGATTATTTTGACGAAGGGCTTTTCAATAAATATATGAAGGGATATCCTGGCAAGTTGGGTATAACCTGGGATAACCTGATGGATCTCGGGCGTCACAATCCGGGAGACAAGGAGGAACGTTTCTGCATGTCTGTCTTCGCCTGCAAGACCTGCCAGGAGGTAAACGGTGTCAGCAAGTTGCATAAATCGGTATCCCAGCAAATGTTTGCGCCGATCTGGAAGGGATACTTCCCGGAAGAGAACCATGTGGGTTATGTAACCAACGGGGTACATCTGCTACTGTGTGCGGCAGAATGGAAAAAGCTTTTCAAGGACAATTTTGATGAGAATTTTTTCTGCGACCAGTCCAAATCAGAAAATCTGGGAGCCGTCTATGGCATCCCGGATGAAAGAGATATGGAATACCCGGTTAAAACAGAAGCAAATTGCTGGACTAATATCAAAAGCAAATTGCAAGCA
>ENA-OQER01000559-OQER01000559.1-human-gut-metagenome-genome-assembly--contig:-NODE-559-length-19927-cov-1.969697_pt1 | contig 19927 bp, 35 predicted proteins | sample MGYA00242797_ERZ504639 | MGnify/ENA primary metagenome ERZ504639 (study PRJEB26092, sample SAMD00036306) | human gut metagenome | host: Homo sapiens | study: EMG produced TPA metagenomics assembly of...
CCGATGTCGGGCAGCACCAGATGTTTGCTGCACTTTATTATCCATTCGACAAACCGCGTCGCTGGATCAATTCCGGTGGCCTCGGCACGATGGGTTTTGGTTTACCTGCGGCACTGGGCGTCAAAATGGCGTTGCCAGAAGAAACCGTGGTTTGCGTCACTGGCGACGGCAGTATTCAGATGAACATCCAGGAACTGTCTACCGCGTTGCAATACGAGTTGCCGGTACTGGTGGTGAATCTCAATAACCGCTATCTGGGGATGGTGAAACAGTGGCAGGACATGATCTATTCCGGCCGTCATTCACAATCTTATATGCAATCACTACCCGATTTCGTCCGTCTGGCGGAAGCCTATGGTCACGTCGGGATCCAGATCTCTCATCCGCATGAGCTGGAAAGCAAACTTAGCGAGGCGCTGGAACAGGTGCGCAATAATCGCCTGGTGTTTGTTGATGTTACCGTCGATGGCAGTGAGCACGTCTACCCGATGCAGATTCGCGGGGGCGGAATGGATGAAATGTGGTTAAGCAAAACGGAGAGAACCTGATTATGCGCCGGATATTATCAGTCTTACTCGAAAATGAATCAGGCGCGTTATCCCGCGTGATTGGCCTTTTTTCCCAGCGTGGCTACAACATTGAAAGCCTGACCGTTGCGCCAACCGACGATCCGACATTATCGCGTATGACCATCCAGACCGTGGGCGATGAAAAAAGTGCTTGAGCAGATCGAAAAGCAATTACACAAGCTGGTCGATGTCTTGCGCGTGAGTGAGTTGGGGCAGGGCGCGCATGTTGAGCGGGAAATCATGCTGGTGAAAATTCAGGCCAGCGGTTACGGGCGTGACGAAGTGAAACGTAATACGGAAATATTCCGTGGGCAAATTATCGATGTCACCCCCTCGCTTTATACCGTTCAATTAGCAGGCACCAGCGATAAGCTTGATGCATTTTTAGCATCGATCGCGATGTGGCGAAAATTGTGGAAGTTGCTCGCTCTGGTGTGGTCGGACTTTCGCGCGGCGATAAAATAATGCGTTGAGAATGATCTCAGTGCGCAATTTGCAGCCCAACATGTCACGTTGGGCTTTTTTTGCGAAATCAGTGGGAACCTGGAATAAAAGCAGTTGCCGCAGTTAATTTTCTGCGCTTAGATGTTAATGAATTTAACCCATACCAGTACAATGGCTATGGTTTTTACATTTTACGCAAGGGGCAATTGTGAAACTGGATGAAATCGCTCGGCTGGCGGGAGTGTCGCGGACCACTGCAAGCTATGTTATTAACGGCAAAGCGAAGCAATACCGTGTGAGCGACAAAACCGTTGAAAAAGTCATGGCTGTGGTGCGTGAGCACAATTACCACCCGAACGCCGTGGCAGCTGGGCTTCGTGCTGGACGCACACGTTCTATTGGTCTTGTGATCCCCGATCTGGAGAACACCAGCTATACCCGCATCGCTAACTATCTTGAACGCCAGGCGCGGCAACGGGGTTATCAACTGCTAATTGCCTGCTCAGAAGATCAGCCAGACAACGAAATGCGCTGTATTGAGCACCTTTTACAGCGTCAGGTCGATGCCATTATTGTTTCGACGTCGTTGCCTCCTGAGCATCCTTTTTATCAACGCTGGGCTAACGACCCGTTCCCGATTGTCGCGCTGGACCGCGCCCTCGATCGTGAACACTTCACCAGCGTGGTTGGTGCCGATCAGGATGATGCCGAAATGCTGGCGGAAGAGTTACGTAAGTTTCCCGCCGAGACGGTGCTTTATCTTGGCGCGCTGCCGGAGCTTTCTGTCAGCTTCCTGCGTGAACAAGGTTTCCGTACTGCCTGGAAAGATGATCCGCGCGAAGTGCATTTCCTGTATGCCAACAGCTATGAGCGGGAGGCGGCTGCCCAGTTATTCGAAAAATGGCTGGAAACGCATCCGATGCCGCAGGCGCTGTTCACAACGTCGTTTGCGTTGTTGCAAGGGGTGATGGATGTAACGCTACGTCGCGATGGTAAACTGCCTTCTGACCTGGCAATTGCACCTTGGCGATAACGAACTGCTCGACTTCTTACAGTGCCCGGTGCTGGCAGTGGCTCAACGTCACCGCGATGTCGCAGAGCGTGTGCTGGAGATTGTCCTGGCAAGCCTGGACGAACCGCGTAAGCCAAAACCTGGTTTAACGCGCATTAAACGTAATCTCTATCGTCGCGGTGTGCTCAGCCGTAGCTAAGCCGCGAACAAAAATACGCGCCAGTGAATTTCCCTCTGGCGCGTAGAGTACGGGAATGGACATCAATATCCTTAAAGTAAATAAGACTATTCCTGACTATTATTGATAAGTTCTTTTAAACCCGCCCGTTAATTAAATCACCAGCTGAAATTCACAATAATTAAGTGATATCGACAGCGCGTTTTTGCATTATTTTGTTACATGCAGAGATGAATTGCCGATTTAACAAGCACTTTTCTTTGCTTTTGCGCAAACCCGCTGGCATCAAGCGCCACACAGACGCAACAGGGACTGTTAACCGGGGAAGATATGTCCTAAAATGCCGCTCGCGTCGCAAACTGACACTTTATATTTGCTGTGGAAAATAGTGAGTCATTTTAAAACGGTGATGACGATGAGGGATTTTTTCTTACAGCTATTCATAACGTTAATTTGCTGCGCACGTTGGACGTAAAATAAACAACGCTGATATTAGCCGTAAACATCGGGTTTTTTACCTCGGTATGCCTTGTGACTGGCTTGACAAGCTTTTCCTCCGCTCCGTAAACTCCTTTCAGTGGGAAATTGTGGGGCAAAGTGGGAATAAGGGGTGAGGCTGGCATGTTCCGGGGAGCAACGTTAGTCAATCTCGACAGCAAAGGGCGCTTATCAGTGCCTACGTTACCGGGAACAGCTGCTTGAGAACGCTGCCGGTCAAATGGTTTGCACCATTGACATTCATCACCCGTGCCTGCTGCTTTACCCCCTGCCTGAATGGGAAATTATCGAGCAAAAATTATCGCGTCTGTCGAGCATGAACCCGGTTGAGCGCCGTGTGCAGCGCCTACTGTTAGGTCATGCCAGCGAATGTCAGATGGATGGCGCAGGTCGATTGTTAATCGCGCCAGTACTGCGGCAACATGCCGGGCTGACAAAAGAAGTGATGCTGGTTGGACAGTTCAACAAGTTTGAGCTGTGGGATGAAACAACCTGGCATCAACAGGTCAAGGAAGATATCGACGCAGAGCAGTTGGCTACCGGAGACTTATCGGAGCGACTGCAGGACTTGTCTCTATAAAATGATGGAAAACTATAAACATACTACGGTGCTGCTGGATGAAGCCGTTAATGGCCTCAATATCCGTCCTGATGGCATCTACATTGATGGGACTTTTGGTCGCGGTGGTCACTCACTCTGATCCTCTCGCAGCTTGGCGAAGAGGGGCGTTTGCTGGCGATCGATCGCGACCCGCAGGCTATCGCCGTTGCGAAGACTATTGATGATCCGCGCTTCTCCATCATCCACGGACCTTTCTCCGCGCTGGGCGAATACGTTGCCGAGCGCGATCTTATCGGCAAGATCGACGGCATTCTCCTCGATCTTGGCGTCTCTTCACCGCAACTTGATGATGCTGAGCGCGGCTTTTCCTTTATGCGCGATGGTCCGCTGGACATGCGTATGGACCCAACCCGTGGGCAGTCAGCCGCTGAATGGCTACAAACCGCAGAAGAAGCCGATATCGCCTGGGTATTGAAAACCTATGGTGAAGAGCGTTTTGCCAAACGCATTGCCCGCGCCATTGTCGAGCGTAACCGCGAACAGCCGATGACCCGCACCAAAGAACTGGCGGAAGTCGTGGCTGCTGCAACGCCGGTGAAAGATAAGTTTAAACATCCCGCGACCCGTACCTTCCAGGCGGTGCGCATTTGGGTAAACAGTGAACTGGAGGAGATAGAGCAGGCGCTAAAAAGCTCGCTCAACGTGCTGGCCCCGGGTGGGCGGCTTTCGATCATCAGCTTCCACTCGCTGGAAGACCGTATTGTGAAACGTTTTATGCGTGAAAACAGCCGCGGTCCGCAAGTTCCGGCAGGGTTACCGATGACTGAAGAGCAGCTCAAAAAACTGGGTGGCCGTCAGCTGCGAGCACTAGGCAAGTTAATGCCGGGCGAAGAAGAGGTGGCTGAGAACCCTCGTGCCCGTAGTTCAGTTCTGCGTATTGCAGAGAGGACGAATGCATGATCAGCAGAGTGACAGAAGCTCTAAGCAAAGTTAAAGGATCGATGGGAAGCCACGAGCGCCATGCATTGCCTGGTGTTATCGGTGACGATCTTTTGCGATTTGGGAAGCTGCCACTCTGCCTGTTCATTTGCATTATTTTGACGGCGGTGACTGTGGTAACCACGGCGCACCATACCCGTTTACTGACCGCTCAGCGCGAACAACTGGTGCTGGAGCGAGATGCTTTAGACATTGAATGGCGCAACCTGATCCTTGAAGAGAATGCGCTCGGCGACCATAGCCGGGTGGAAAGGATCGCCACGGAAAAGCTGCAAATGCAGCATGTTGATCCGTCACAAGAAAATATCGTAGTGCAAAAATAAGGATAAACGCGACGCATGAAAGCAGCGGCGAAAACGCAGAAACCAAAACGTCAGGAAGAACATGCCAACTTTATCAGTTGGCGTTTTGCGTTGTTATGCGGCTGTATTCTCCTGGCGCTGGCTTTTCTGCTCGGACGCGTAGCGTGGTTACAAGTTATCTCCCCGGATATGCTGGTGAAAGAGGGCGACATGCGTTCTCTTCGCGTTCAGCAAGTTTCCACCTCCCGCGGCATGATTACTGACCGTTCTGGTCGCCCGTTAGCGGTGAGCGTGCCGGTAAAAGCGATTTGGGCTGACCCGAAAGAAGTGCATGACGCTGGCGGTATCAGCGTCGGTGACCGCTGGAAGGCGCTGGCTAACGCGCTCAATATTCCGCTGGATCAGCTTTCAGCCCGCATTAACGCCAACCCGAAAGGGCGCTTTATTTATCTGGCGCGTCAGGTGAACCCTGACATGGCGGACTACATCAAAAACTGAAACTGCCGGGGATTCATCTGCGTGAAGAGTCTCGCCGTTACTATCCGTCCGGCGAAGTGACTGCTCACCTCATCGGCTTTACTAACGTCGATAGTCAAGGGATTGAGGGCGTTGAGAAGAGTTTCGATAAATGGCTTACCGGGCAGCCGGGTGAGCGCATTGTGCGTAAAGACCGCTATGGTCGCGTAATTGAAGATATTTCTTCTACTGACAGCCAGGCGGCGCACAACCTGGCGTTGAGTATTGATGAACGCTTGCAGGCGCTGGTTTATCGCGAACTGAACAACGCGGTGGCCTTTAACAAGGCTGAATCCGGTAGCGCCGTGCTGGTGGATGTCAACACCGGTGAAGTGCTGGCGATGGCTAACAGCCCGTCATACAACCCTAACAATCTGAGCGGCACGCCGAAAGAGGCGATGCGTAACCGTACCATCACCGACGTGTTTGAACCGGGCTCAACGGTTAAACCGATGGTGGTAATGACCGCGTTGCAACGTGGCGTGGTGCGGGAAAACTCGGTACTCAATACCATTCCTTATCGAATTAACGGCCACGAAATCAAAGACGTGGCACGCTACAGCGAATTAACCCTGACCGGGGTATTACAGAAGTCGAGTAACGTCGGTGTTTCCAAGCTGGCGTTAGCGATGCCGTCCTCAGCGTTAGTAGATACTTACTCACGTTTTGGACTGGGAAAGCGACCAATTTGGGGTTGGTCGGAGAACGCAGTGGCTTATATCCTCAAAAACAACGGTGGTCTGACAATAGAGAGGGCCACCTTCTCTTTCGGCTACGGGCTAATGGTAACACCGTTACAGTTAGCGCGAGTCTACGCAACTATCGGCAGCTACGGCATTTATCGCCCACTGTCGATTACCAAAGTTGACCCCCCGGTTCCCCGGTGAACGTGTCTTCCCGGAATCCATTGTTCGCACCGTGGTGCATATGATGGAAAGCGTGGCGCTACCAGGCGGCGGCGGCGTGAAAGCGGCGATTAAAGCTATCGTATCGCCATTAAAACCGGTACCGCGAAAAAGGTCGGGCCGGACGGTCGCTACATCAATAAATATATTGCTTATACCGCAGGCGTTGCGCCTGCGAGTCAGCCGCGCTTCGCGCTGGTTGTTGTTATCAACGATCCGCAGGCGGGTAAATACTACGGCGGCGCCGTTTCCGCGCCGGTCTTTGGTGCCATCATGGGCGGCGTATTGCGTACCATGAACATCGAGCCGGATGCGCTGACAACGGGCGATAAAAATGAATTTGTGATTAATCAAGGCGAGGGGACAGGTGGCAGATCGTAATTTGCGCGACCTTCTTGCTCCGTGGGTGCCAGACGCACCTTCGCGAGCACTGCGAGAGATGACACTCGACAGCCGTGTGGCTGCGGCGGGCGATCTCTTTGTAGCTGTAGTAGGTCATCAGGCGGACGGGCGTCGATATATCCCGCAGGCGATAGCGCAAGGTGTGGCTGCCATTATTGCAGAGGCGAAAGATGAGGCGACCGATGGTGAAATCCGTGAAATGCACGGCGTACCGGTCATCTATCTCAGCCAGCTCAACGAGCGTTTATCTGCACTGGCGGGCCGCTTTTACCATGAACCCTCTGACAATTTACGTCTCGTAGGCGTAACGGGCACCAACGGCAAAACCACGACTACCCAGCTGCTGCGCAGTGGAGCCAACTGCTTGGCGAAACCAGCGCGGTAATGGGCACCGTTGGTAACGGTCTGCTTGGGAAAGTGATCCCGACAGAAAATACTACCGGTTCCGCAGTCGATGTTCAGCATGAGCTGGCGGGGCTGGTGGAGCAGGGCGCGACGTTTTGCGCAATGGAAGTTTCCTCCCACGCTGGTACAGCACCGTGTGGCGGCATTGAAATTTGCGGCGTCGGTCTTTACCAACTTAAGCCGCGATCACCTTGATTATCATGGTGATATGGAACACTACGAAGCTGCGAAATGGCTGCTTTATTCTGAACATCATTGCGGTCAGGCGATTATTAACGCCGACGATGAAGTGGGCCGTCGCTGGCTGGCAAAACTGCCGGACGCGGTTGCGGTATCAATGGAAGATCATATCAATCCGAACTGTCACGGACGCTGGTTAAAAGCGATCGACGTGAACTATCAACGACAGCGGTGCGACGATTCGCTTTAGCTCAAGTTGGGGCGATGGCGAAATTGAAAGCATCTGATGGGCGCTTTTAACGTCAGCAACCTGCTGCTCGCGCTGGCGACACTGCTGGCACTCGGCTATCCACTGGCTGATCTGCTGAAAACCGCCGCGCGTCTGCAACCGGTTTGCGGACGTATGGAAGTGTTCACTGCGCCAGGCAAACCGACGGTGGTGGTGGATTACGCGCATACGCCGGATGCACTGGAAAAAGCTTACAGGCGGCGCGCCTGCACTGTGCGGGCAAGCTGTGGTGCGTCTTTGGCTGTGGTGCGATCGCGATAAAGGTAAGCGTCCACTGATGGGCGCAATTGCCGAAGAGTTTGCTGACGTGGCGGTGGTGACGGACGATAACCCGCGTACCGAAGAACCGCGTGCCATCATCAACGATATTCTGGCGGGAATGTTAGATGCCGGACATGCCAAAGTGATGGAAGGCCGTGCTGAAGCGGTGACTTGCGCCGTTATGCAGGCTAAAGAGAATGATGTGGTACTGGTCGCGGGCAAAGGCCATGAAGATTACCAGATTGTTGGCAATCAGCGTCTGGACTACTCCGATCGCGTCACGGTGGCGCGTCTGCTGGGGGGGATTGCATGATTAGCGTAACCCTTAGCCAACTTACCGACATTCTCAACGGTGAACTGCAAGGTGCAGATATCACCCTTGATGCTGTAACCACTGATACCCGAAAACTGACGCCGGGCTGCCTGTTTGTTGCCCTGAAAGGCGAACGTTTTGATGCCCACGATTTTGCCGACCAGGCGAAAGCTGGCGGCGCAGGCGCACTACTGGTTAGCCGTCCGCTGGACATCGACCTGCCGCAGTTAATCGTCAAGGATACGCGTCTGGCGTTTGGTGAACTGGCTGCATGGGTTCGCCAGCAAGTTCCGGCGCGCGTGGTTGCTCTGACGGGGTCCTCCGGCAAAACCTCCGTTAAAGAGATGACGGCGGCGATTTTAAGCCAGTGCGGCAACACGCTTTATACGGCAGGCAATCTCAACAACGACATCGGTGTACCGATGACGCTGTTGCGCTTAACGCCGGAATACGATTACGCAGTTATTGAACTTGGCGCGAACCATCAGGCGAAATAGCCTGGACTGTGAGTCTGACTCGCCCGGAGCTGCGCTGGTCAACAACCTGGCAGCGGCGCATCTGGAAGGTTTTGGCTCGCTTGCGGGTGTCGCGAAAGCGAAAGGTGAAATCTTTAGCGGCCTGCCGGAAAACGGTATCGCCATTATGAACGCCGACAACAACGACTGGCTGAACTGGCAGAGCGTAATTGGCTCACGCAAAGTGTGGCGTTTCTCACCCAATGCCGCCAACAGCGATTTCACCGCCACCAATATCCATGTGACCTCGCACGGTACGGAATTTACCCTACAAACCCCAACCGGTAGCGTCGATGTTCTGCTGCCGTTGCCGGGGCGTCACAATATTGCGAATGCGCTGGCAGCCGCTGCGCTCTCCATGTCCGTGGGCGCAACGCTTGATGCTATCAAGCGGGGCTGGCAAATCTGAAAGCTGTTCCAGGCCGTCTGTTCCCCATCCAACTGGCAGAAAACCAGTTGCTGCTCGACGACTCCTACAACGCCAATGTCGGTTCAATGACCGCCGCTGTTCAGGTACTGGCTGAAATGCCGGGCTACCGCGTGCTGGTGGTGGGCGATATGGCGGAACTGGGCGCTGAAAGCGAAGCCTGCCATGTACAGGTGGGCGAGGCGGCAAAAGCTGCTGGTATTGACCGCGTGTTAAGCGTGGGTAAACAAAGCCATGCTATCAGCACCGCCAGCGGCGTTGGCGAACATTTTGCTGATAAAACTGCGTTAATTACGCGTCTTAAATCACTGATTGCTGAGCAACAGGTAATTACGATTTTAGTTAAGGGTTCACGTAGTGCCGCCATGGAAGAGGTAGTACGCGCTTTACAGGAGAATGGGACATGTTAGTTTGGCTGGCCGAACATTTGGTCAAATATTATTCCGGCTTTAACGTCTTTTCCTATCTGACGTTTCGCGCCATCGTCAGCCTGCTGACCGCGCTGTTCATCTCATTGTGGATGGGCCCGCGTATGATTGCTCATTTGCAAAAACTTTCCTTTGGTCAGGTGGTGCGTAACGACGGTCCTGAATCACACTTCAGCAAGCGCGGTACGCCGACCATGGGCGGGATTATGATCCTGACGGCGATTGTGATCTCCGTACTGCTGTGGGCTTACCCGTCCAATCCGTACGTCTGGTGCGTGTTGGTGGTGCTGGTAGGTTACGGTGTTATTGGCTTTGTTGATGATTATCGCAAAGTGGTGCGTAAAGACACCAAAGGGTTGATCGCTCGTTGGAAGTATTTCTGGATGTCGGTCATTGCGCTGGGTGTCGCCTTCGCCCTGTACCTTGCCGGCAAAGACACGCCCGCAACGCAGCTGGTGGTCCCATTCTTTAAAGATGTGATGCCGCAGCTGGGGCTGTTCTACATTCTGCTGGCTTACTTCGTCATTGTGGGTACTGGCAACGCGGTAAACCTGACCGATGGTCTCGACGGCCTGGCAATTATGCCGACCGTATTTGTCGCCGGTGGTTTTGCGCTGGTGGCGTGGGCGACCGGCAATATGAACTTTGCCAGCTACTTGCATATACCGTATCTGCGACACGCAGGGGAACTGGTTATTGTCTGTACCGCGATAGTCGGGGCAGGACTGGGCTTCCTGTGGTTTAACACCTATCCGGCGCAGGTCTTTATGGGCGATGTAGGTTCGCTGGCGTTAGGTGGTGCGTTAGGCATTATCGCCGTACTGCTACGTCAGGAATTCCTGCTGGTGATTATGGGGGGCGTGTTCGTGGTAGAAACGCTTTCTGTCATCCTGCAGGTCGGCTCCTTTAAACTGCGCGGACAACGTATTTTCCGCATGGCACCGATTCATCACCACTATGAACTGAAAGGCTGGCCGGAACCGCGCGTCATTGTGCGTTTCTGGATTATTTCGCTGATGCTGGTTCTGATTGGTCTGGCAACGCTGAAGGTACGTTAATCATGGCTGATTATCAGGGTAAAAATGTCGTCATTATCGGCCTGGGCCTCACTGGGCTTTCCTGCGTGGACTTTTTCCTCGCTCGCGGTCTGACGCCGCGCGTTATGGATACGCGTATGACACCGCCTGGCTGGATAAATTACCCGAAGCCGTAGAACGCCACACGGGCAGTCTGAATGATGAATGGCTGATGGCGGCAGATCTGATTGTCGCCAGTCCCGGTATTGCACTGGCGCATCCATCCTTAAGCGCTGCCGCTGATGCCGGAATCGAAATCGTTGGCGATATCGAGCTGTTCTGCCGCGAAGCACAAGCACCGATTGTGGCGATTACCGGTTCTAACGGCAAAAGCACGGTCACCACGCTAGTGGGTGAAATGGCGAAAGCGGCGGGGGTTAACGTTGGTGTGGGTGGCAATATTGGCCTGCCAGCGTTGATGCTGCTTGATGCTGAGTGCGAACTGTACGTGCTGGAACTGTCGAGCTTCCAGCTGGAAACCACTTCCAGCTTACAGGCGGTGGCGGCGACCATTCTGAACGTGACTGAAGATCATATGGACCGCTATCCGTTTGGTTTGCAGCAATACCGTGCGGCAATTGCGTATTTACGAAAATGCGAAGTTTGTGTCGTCAATGCTGATGATGCCTTAACAATGCCGATTCGCGGTGCTGATGAACGCTGCGTCAGCTTTGGCGTCAACATGGGTGACTATCACCTGAATCATCAGCAGGGAGAAACCTGGCTGCGAGTGAAAGGCGAGAAAGTGCTGAACGTGAAAGAGATGAAACTTTCCGGGCAGCATAACTACACCAATGCGCTGGCAGCACTGGCACTGGCAGACGCAGCTGGTTTGCCGCGCGCCAGCAGCCTGAAAGCGTTAACCACCTTCACCGGTCTGCCGCATCGCTTTGAAGTGGTGCTGGAGCACAATGGCGTACGCTGGATTAACGATTCGAAAGCCACTAACGTCGGCAGTACGGAAGCGGCGTTGAATGGCTTGCAGGTAGACGGCACGCTGCATTTGTTGCTGGGCGGCGATGGTAAATCGGCGGACTTCAGTCCACTGGCGCGCTATCTGAATGGCGACAACGTGCGTTTGTACTGTTTTGGTCGTGACGGTGCGCAGCTGGCGGCGCTACGCCCGGAAGTGGCAGAACAAACCGAAACTATGGAACAGGCGATGCGCTTGCTGGCTCCGCGTGTTCAGCCGGGCGATATGGTTCTGCTCTCCCCGGCCTGTGCCAGCCTTGATCAGTTCAAGAACTTTGAACAACGAGGCAATGAGTTTGCCCGTCTGGCGAAGGAGTTAGGTTGATGCGTTTATCTCTCCCTCGCCTGAAAATGCCGCGCCTGCAGGATTCAGTATCCTGGTCTGGATCTCCACGGCGCTAAAAGGCTGGGTGATGGGCTCGCGGGAAAAAGATACCGACAGCCTGATCATGTACGATCGCACCTTACTGTGGCTGACCTTCGGCCTTGCGGCGATTGGCTTTATCATGGTGACCTCGGCGTCAATGCCCATAGGGCAACGCTTAACCAACGATCCGTTCTTCTTCGCGAAGCGTGATGGCGTCTATCTGATCCTGGCATTCATTCTGGCGATCATTACGCTGCGTCTGCCGATGGAGTTCTGGCAACGCTACAGTGCCACGATGCTGCTCGGATCTATCATCTGCTGATGATCGTGCTGGTAGTGGGTAGCTCGGTTAAAGGGGCATCGCGTTGGATCGATCTCGGTTTGCTGCGTATCCAGCCTGCGGAGCTGACAAAACTGTCGCTGTTTTGTTATATCGCCAACTATCTGGTGCGTAAAGGCGACGAAGTACGTAATAACCTGCGCGGCTTCCTGAAACCGATGGGCGTGATTCTGGTGTTGGCAGTGTTACTGCTGGCACAGCCAGACCTTGGTACGGTGGTGGTGTTGTTTGTGACTACGCTGGCGATGTTGTTCCTGGCGGGAGCGAAATTGTGGCAGTTCATTGCCATTATCGGTATGGGCATTTCAGCGGTTGTGTTGCTGATACTCGCCGAACCGTACCGTATCCGCCGTGTTACCGCATTCTGGAACCCGTGGGAAGATCCCTTTGGCAGCGGCTATCAGTTAACGCAATCGCTGATGGCGTTTGGTCGCGGCGAACTTTGGGGACAAGGTTTAGGTAACTCGGTACAAAAACTGGAGTATCTGCCGGAAGCGCACACTGACTTATTTTCGCCATTATCGGCGAAGAACTGGGGTATGTCGGTGTGGTGCTGGCACTTTTAATGGTATTCTTCGTCGCTTTTCGCGCGATGTCGATTGCCGCAAAGCGTTAGAAATTGACCACCGTTTTTCCGGTTTTCTCGCCTGTTCTATTGGCATCTGGTTTAGCTTCCAGGCGCTGGTTAACGTAGGCGCGGCGGCGGGGATGTTACCGACCAAAGGTCTGACATTGCCGCTGATCAGTTACGGTGGTTCGAGCTTACTGATTATGTCGACAGCCATCATGATGCTGTTGCGTATTGATTATGAAACGCGTCTGGAGAAAGCGCAGGCGTTTGTACGAGGTTCACGATGAGTGGTCAAGGAAAGCGATTAATGGTGATGGCAGGCGGAACCGGTGGACATGTATTCCCGGGACTGGCGGTTGCGCACCATCTAATGGCTCAGGTTGGCAAGTTCGCTGGCTGGGGACTGCGACCGTATGGAAGCGGACTTAGTGCCAAAACATGGCATCGAAATTGATTTCATTCGTATCTCTGGTCTGCGTGGAAAAGGTATAAAAGCACTGATAGCTGCGCCGCTGCGTATCTTCAACGCCTGGCGTCAGGCGCGGGCGATTATGAAAGCGTACAAACCTGACGTGGTACTCGGTATGGGCGGCTATGTATCAGGTCCAGGTGGTCTGGCCGCGTGGTCGTTAGGCATTCCGGTTGTACTTCATGAACAAAACGGTATTGCGGGCTTAACCAATAAATGGCTGGCGAAGATTGCCACCAAAGTGATGCAGGCGTTTCCAGGCGCTTTCCCTAATGCGGAAGTGGTGGGTAACCCGGTGCGTACCGATGTGCTGGCGCTGCCGTTGCCGCAGCAACGTTTGGCTGGACGTGAAGGTCCGGTTCGTGTGCTGGTAGTGGGTGGTTCCCAGGGCGCACGCATTCTTAACCAGACAATGCCGCAGGTTGCTGCGAAACTGGGTGATTCAGTCACTATCTGGCATCAGAGCGGTAAAGGTTCGCAACAATCCGTTGAACAGGCGTATGCCGAAGCGGGGCAACCGCAGCATAAAGTGACGGAATTTATTGATGATATGGCGGCGGCGTATGCGTGGGCGGATGTCGTCGTTTGCCGCTCCGGTGCTTTAACGGTGAGTGAAATCGCCGCGGCAGGACTACCGGCGTTGTTTGTGCCGTTTCAACATAAAGACCGCCAGCAATACTGGAATGCGCTACCGCTGGAAAAAGCGGGCGCAGCCAAAATTATCGAGCAGCCACAGCTTAGCGTGGATGCTGTCGCCAACACCCTGGCCGGGTGGTCGCGAGAAACCTTATTAACCATGGCAGAACGCGCCCGCGCTGCATCCATTCCGGATGCCACCGAGCGAGTGGCAAATGAAGTGAGCCGGGCTGCCCGGGCGTAATTGTAGCGATGCCTTTTGCATCGTATGAATTTAAGAAGTTAATGGCGTAAAGAATGAATACACAACAATTGGCAAAACTGCGTTCCATCGTGCCCGAAATGCGTCGCGTTCGCACATACATTTTGTCGGCATCGGTGGTGCCGGTATGGGCGGTATTGCCGAAGTTCTGGCCAATGAAGGTTATCAGATCAGTGGTTCCGATTTAGCGCCAAATCCGGTCACGCAGCAGTTAATGAATCTGGGAGCGACGATTTATTTCAACCATCGCCCGGAAAACGTACGTGATGCCAGCGTGGTCGTTGTTTCCAGCGCCATTTCTGCCGATAACCCGGAAATTGTCGCAGCTCATGAAGCGCGTATTCCGGTGATCCGTCGTGCCGAAATGCTGGCTGAGTTAATGCGTTTTCGTCATGGCATCGCCATTGCAGGAACGCACGGCAAAACGACAACCACCGCGATGGTTTCCAGCATCTACGCAGAAGCGGGGCTCGACCCAACCTTCGTTAACGGCGGGCTGGTAAAAGCGGCGGGGGTTCATGCGCGTTTGGGGCATGGTCGGTACCTGATTGCCGAAGCAGATGAGAGTGATGCATCGTTCCTGCATCTGCAACCGATGGTGGCGATTGTCACCAATATCGAAGCCGACCACATGGATACCTACCAGGCGACTTGAGAATTTAAAACAGACTTTTATTAATTTTCTGCACAACCTGCCGTTTTACGTCGTGCGGTGATGTGTGTTGATGATCCGGTGATCCGCGAATTGTTACCGCGAGTGGGACGTCAGACCACGACTTACGCTTCAGCGAAGATGCCGACGTGCGTGTAGAAGATTATCAGCAGATTGGCCCGCAGGGGCACTTTACGCTGCTGCGCCAGGACAAAGAGCCGATGCGCGTCACCCTGAATGCGCCAGGTCGTCATAACGCGCTGAACGCCGCAGCTGCGGTTGCGGTTGCTACGGAAGAGGGAATTGATGACGAGGCTATTTTACGTGCGCTGGAGAGCTTCCAGGGGACTGGGCGCCGTTTTGATTTCCTCGGTGAATTCCCGCTGGAGCCAGTGAATGGTAAAAGCGGTACGGCAATGCTGGTCGATGACTACGGCCACCACCCGACGGAAGTTGACGCCACCATTAAAGCGGCGCGCGCAGGCTGGCCGGATAAAACCTGGTAATGCTGTTTCAGCCGCACCGTTTTACCCGTACGCGCGACCTGTATGATGATTTCGCCAATGTGCTGACGCAGTTGATACCCTGTTGATGCTGGAAGTGTATCCGGCTGGCGAAGCGCCAATTCCGGGAGCGGACAGCGTTCGCTGTGTCGCACAATTCGTGGACGTGGGAAATTGATCCCATTCTGGTGCCGGACCCTGCGCAGGTAGCCGAGATGCTGGCACCGGTATTAACCGGTAACGACCTGATTCTCGTTCAGGGGGCTGGTAATATCGGAAAAATTGCCCGTTCTTTAGCTGAAATCAAACTGAAGCCGCAAACTCCGGAGGAAGAACAACATGACTGATAAAATCGCGGTCCTGTTGGGCGGGACTTCCGCTGAGCGGGAAGTTTCTCTGAATTCTGGCGCAGCGGTGTTAGCCGGGCTGCGTGAAGGCGGTATTGATGCGTATCCTGTCGACCCGAAAGAAGTCGACGTGACGCAACTGAAGTCGATGGGTTTTCAGAAAGTGTTTATCGCGCTACACGGTCGCGGCGGTGAAGATGGTACGCTGCAGGGCATGCTCGAGCTGATGGGCTTGCCTTATACCGGCAGCGGAGTGATGGCATCTGCGCTTTCAATGGATAAACTACGCAGCAAACTGCTGTGGCAAGGTGCCGGTTTACCGGTCGCGCCGTGGGTAGCGTTAACCCGCGCAGAGTTTGAAAAAGGCCTGAGCGATAAGCAGTTAGCAGAAATTTCTGCTCTGGGTTTGCCGGTTATCGTTAAGCCGAGCCGCGAAGGTTCCAGTGTGGGAATGTCAAAAGTAGTAGCAGAAAATGCTCTACAAGATGCATTAAGATTGGCATTTCAGCACGATGAAGAAGTATTGATTGAAAAATGGCTAAGTGGGCCGGAGTTCACGGTTGCGATACTCGGTGAAGAAATTTTACCGTCAATACGTATTCAACCGTCCGGAACCTTCTATGATTATGAGGCGAAGTATCTCTCTGATGAGACACAGTATTTCTGCCCCGCAGGTCTGGAAGCGTCACAAGAGGCCAATTTGCAGGCATTAGTGCTGAAAGCATGGACGACGTTAGGTTGCAAAGGATGGGGACGTATTGACGTTATGCTGGACAGCGATGGACAGTTTTATCTGCTGGAAGCCAATACCTCACCGGGTATGACCAGCCACAGCCTGGTGCCGATGGCGGCACGTCAGGCAGGTATGAGCTTCTCGCAGTTGGTAGTACGAATTCTGGAACTGGCGGACTAATATGTCGCAGGCTGCTCTGAACACGCGAAATAGCGAAGAAGAGGTTTCTTCTCGCCGCAATAATGGAACGCGTCTGGCGGGGATCCTTTTCCTGCTGACCGTTTTAACGACAGTGTTGGTGAGCGGCTGGGTCGTGTTGGGCTGGATGGAAGATGCGCAACGCCTGCCGCTCTCAAAGCTGGTGTTGACCGGTGAACGCCATTACACGCGTAATGACGATATCCGGCAGTCGATCCTGGCATTGGGTGAGCCGGGTACCTTTATGACCCAGGATGTCAACATCATCCAGACGCAAATAGAACAACGCCTGCCGTGGATTAAGCAGGTGAGCGTCAGAAAGCAGTGGCCTGATGAATTGAAGATTCATCTGGTTGAATATGTGCCGATTGCGCGGTGGAATGATCAACACATGGTAGACGCGGAAGGAAACACCTTCAGCGTGCCGCCAGATCGCACCAGCAAGCAGGTGCTTCCAATGCTGTATGGCCCGGAAGGCAGCGCCAATGAAGTGTTGCAGGGCTATCGCGAAATGGGCAGATGCTGGCAAAGGACAGATTTACTCTGAAGGAAGCGGCGATGACCGCGCGGCGTTCCTGGCAGTTGACGCTGAATAACGATATTAAGCTCAATCTTGGCCGGGGCGATACGATGAAACGTTTGGCTCGCTTTGTAGAACTTTATCCGGTTTTACAGCAGCAGGCGCAAACCGATGGCAAACGGATTAGCTACGTTGATTTGCGTTATGACTCTGGAGCGGCAGTAGGCTGGGCGCCTTGCCGCCAGAGGAATCTACTCAGCAACAAAATCAGGCACAGGCAGAACAACAATGATCAAGGCGACGGACAGAAAACTGGTAGTAGGACTGGAGATTGGTACCGCGAAGGTTGCCGCTTTAGTAGGGGAAGTTCTGCCCGACGGTATGGTCAATATCATTGGCGTGGGCAGCTGCCCGTCACGTGGTATGGATAAAGGCGGGGTGAACGACCTCGAATCCGTGGTCAAGTGCGTACAACGCGCCATTGACCAGGCAGAATTGATGGCAGATTGTCAGATCTCTTCGGTATATCTGGCGCTTTCTGGTAAGCACATCAGCTGCCAGAATGAAATTGGTATGGTGCCTATTTCTGAAGAAGAAGTGACGCAAGAAGATGTGGAAAACGTCGTCCATACCGCGAAATCGGTGCGTGTGCGCGATGAACATCGTGTGCTGCATGTGATCCCGCAAGAGTATGCGATTGACTATCAGGAAGGGATCAAGAATCCGGTAGGACTTTCGGGCGTGCGGATGCAGGCAAAAGTGCACCTGATCACATGTCACAACGATATGGCGAAAAACATCGTCAAAGCGGTTGAACGTTGTGGGCTGAAAGTTGACCAACTGATATTTGCCGGACTGGCATCAAGTTATTCGGTATTGACGGAAGATGAACGTGAACTGGGTGTCTGCGTCTCGATATCGGTGGTGGTACAATGGATATCGCCGTTTATACCGGTGGGGCATTGCGCCACACTAAGGTAATTCCTTATGCTGCAATGTCGTGACCAGTGATATCGCTTACGCCTTTGGCACGCCGCCAAGCGACGCCGAAGCGATTAAAGTTCGCCACGGTTGTGCGCTGGGTTCCATCGTTGGAAAAGATGAGAGCGTGGAAGTGCCGAGCGTAGCGGTCGTCCGCCACGGAGTCTGCAACGTCAGACCCTGGCAGAGGTGATCGAGCCGCGCTATACCGAGCTGCTCAACCTGGTCAACGAAGAGATATTGCAGTTGCAGGAAAAGCTTCGCCAACAAGGGGTTAAACATCACCTGGCGGCAGGCATTGTATTAACCGGTGGCGCAGCGCAGATCGAAGGTCTTGCAGCCTGTGCTCAGCGCGTGTTTCATACGCAAGTGCGTATCGGCGCGCCGCTGAACATTACCGGTTTAACGGATTATGCTCAGGACCGTATTATTCGACGGCGGTGGGATTGCTTCACTATGGGAAAGAGTCACATCTTAACGGTGAAGCTGAAGTAGAAAAACGTGTTACAGCATCAGTTGGCTCGTGGATCAAGCGACTCAATAGTTGGCTGCGAAAAGAGTTTTAATTTTATGAGGCCGACGATGATTACGGCCTCAGGCGACAGGCACAAATCGGAGAGAAACTATGTTTGAACCAATGGAACTTACCAATGACGCGGTGATTAAAGTCATCGGCGTCGGCGGCGGCGGCGGTAATGCTGTTGAACACATGGTGCGCGAGCGCATTGAAGGTGTTGAATTCTTCGCGGTAAATACCGATGCACAAGCGCTGCGTAAAACAGCGGTTGGACAGACGATTCAAATCGGTAGCGGTATCACCAAAGGACTGGGCGCTGGCGCTAATCCAGAAAGTTGGCCGCAATGCGGCTGATGAGGATCGCGATGCATTGCGTGCGGCGCTGGAAGGTGCAGACATGGTCTTTATTGCTGCGGGTATGGGTGGTGGTACCGGTACAGGTGCAGCACCAGTCGTCGCTGAAGTGGCAAAAGATTTGGGTATCCTGACCGTTGCTGTCGTCACTAAGCCTTTCAACTTTGAAGGCAAGAAGCGTATGGCATTCGCGGAGCAGGGGATCACTGAACTGTCCAAGCATGTGGACTCTCTGATCACTATCCCGAACGACAAACTGCTGAAGTTCTGGGCCGCGGTATCTCCCTGCTGGATGCGTTTGGCGCAGCGAACGATGTACTGAAAGGCGCTGTGCAAGGTATCGCTGAACTGATTACTCGTCCGGGTTTGATGAACGTGGACTTTGCAGACGTACGCACCGTAATGTCTGAGATGGGCTACGCAATGATGGGTTCTGGCGTGGCGAGCGGTGAAGACCGTGCGGAAGAAGCTGCTGAAATGGCTATCTCTTCTCCGCTGCTGGAAGATATCGACCTGTCTGGCGCGCGCGGCGTGCTGGTTAACATCACGGCGGGCTTCGACCTGCGTCTGGATGAGTTCGAAACGGTAGGTAACACCATCCGTGCATTTGCTTCCGACAACGCGACTGTGGTTATCGGTACTTCTCTTGACCCGGATATGAATGACGAGCTGCGCGTAACCGTTGTTGCGACAGGTATCGGCATGGACAAACGTCCTGAAATCACTCTGGTGACCAATAAGCAGGTTCAGCAGCCAGTGATGGATCGCTACCAGCAGCATGGGATGGCTCCGCTGACCCAGGAGCAGAAGCCGGTTGCTAAAGTCGTGAATGACAATGCGCCGCAAACTGCGAAAGAGCCGGATTATCTGGATATCCCAGCATTCCTGCGTAAGCAAGCTGATTAAGAATTGACTGGAATTTGGGTTTCGAGGCTCTTTGTGCTAAACTGGCCCGCCGAATGTATAGTACACTTCGGTTGGATAGGTAATTTGGCGAGATAATACGATGATCAAACAAAGGACACTTAAACGTATCGTTCAGGCGACGGGTGTCGGTTTACATACCGGCAAGAAAGTCACCCTGACGTTACGCCTGCGCCGGCCAACACCGGGGTCATCTATCGTCGCACCGACTTGAATCCACCGGTAGATTTCCCGGCCGATGCCAAATCTGTGCGTGATACTATGCTCTGTACTTGCCTGGTGAATGAGCATGACGTGCGG
>ENA-OQER01000560-OQER01000560.1-human-gut-metagenome-genome-assembly--contig:-NODE-560-length-19897-cov-3.936469_pt1 | contig 19897 bp, 17 predicted proteins | sample MGYA00242797_ERZ504639 | MGnify/ENA primary metagenome ERZ504639 (study PRJEB26092, sample SAMD00036306) | human gut metagenome | host: Homo sapiens | study: EMG produced TPA metagenomics assembly of...
TGAATAAATCTAGGTATGTTTTTTTCATTTTGGCTTGTTTATTCGGTTTGTACGTGCAAGCTCAGATAGAACAGTGAAAGGACGTGTTCTCTCAGCAGAGGATAAAGAACCATTAATTGGAGCTACTGTCAAAATACCCGGTACATCTATCGGTGTGGTGACAGATATAGATGGCAATTTCTCTCTGGAAGTTCCCAACAAAGACAAAACATTAGTGATTGAGTTTTTAGGTATGAGTACACTAACGGCGAAGATACCTGCCAATGGGGTACTGAATGTATCTTTACGTCCGGATACACAACGATTGGACGAGGTTGTGGTGACAGGCTATGGTAATTTTTCCAAATCCTCATTTACCGGTTCGGCAAATACATTACGGGGGGACTTGTTGAAGAACGTTCCGGTTGTATCGGTAGAACAGAAGTTGCAGGGTATGACTCCGGGTGTGTCCATTTCGGGAAATTCCGGTCAGCCGGGTGCTAATCAAAGTATACGTATTCGCGGTATGGGGTCATTCAATGCATCGAAAGAACCTTTGTTTGTCATTGACGGAGTACCGGTGACTTCCGGAAGCTTGAGTGGTGGCTCGGCAGATGCCGCTTACATGAATAATTCTAAAACGAATATAATGAGTACGCTGAACCCTTCGGATATTGAAAATATAACAGTCATAAAGGATGCGGCGGCGGCTTCTTTATATGGTTCACGTGCGGCAAACGGTGTGATTCTGATAACCACTAAAAAAGGTACAAAGGGACGTGCTAAGGCTACATTAAAAATTGATGGTGGCTTTTCTAATGCTGCTGTGGAATTCCGTCCAACGTTGAATGGGGAGCAGCGTAGAGAGCTAATTTATGAAGGTTTGATGAACTTTCAGCAAGATGAGATAGCCAAGAATCCGGAGGCGGGATTGGCGTCGCCCACAGAGTATGCTGATTTACATATCAATGATTATGCCTCCATTCCGGAACTGGGATATACTGACTGGAGAAAGGAATTAATGCGTACGGCACATCATCAAAGTTATGAAGCGTCCGTATCGGGAGGTAATGACAAGACTACGTTCTATTCTTCATTGGGTTTTAACCGTCAGGAGGGTTTGGTGGAAAATTCTATCTAGATAGATATACAGCGCGTTTGAATGTAACCCAGAAGGTAGGTTCCCGTGGGGAAGTGGGTGCCAATGTGATGTTCTCTCAATTGAATCAGGAAATGAATGAGGAGCGTGGATCATCTATTAATCCTTTCCTTTGTGTGGCTTTGAACACCACTCCGTCTTTTCCGGTACGTGACGCTGAAGGGAATTATGTAGGGTCATATCCCAGTAGCAATGTGAATCCGTTGCGTGATATCCGTACAGATTATAACCGTACCCGCATGACACGTATGTTTTCTACAGGCTATGCTTCGATAGATATTATCAAAGGGTTGAAATTAAAAGAAACGCTTAGCTATGATTATAATATTCAGAAAGATTCCCGTTATTGGAATCCGTTGAGTGGAGCCGGAGCTAAAAGTGGTAGTGATGCACAGACGGCAAAGGGATTTATAGAATATAGTAAATTGATTTCTTCCACTTCATTGGGATACAATACGACTATAGCACAGTTGCACCATGTGGACGCATTGATAGCTTATGAAATTGAAAATTATCAGACTGACAAAGCAATGGGGGATAAATCCAAACTTCCTTCAGATTATTTGGTGGAACCGGATAATGCAGCATCATTGAACAGCTTTGTGTCTTCTACTCAGGATTCAAGAATGATTTCTTATGTATCCCGTATCAACTATGATTATGATGACCGTTACTATATTGCTGGTAGCTTTCGTCGTGACGGCAGTTCACGCCTGTCACCCGAGAACCGTTGGGGAAATTTTTGGTCTGTATCCGGTATGTGGAATGTAGGTGCGGAAAAATTTATGCAATCTATAAAGAGTGTGCTGAGTGATTTAAAGATACGTGCCTCGTATGGTGTGAATGGTAATCAACCGGGTGCTCTTTACGGATATATGGGACTTTATTCCTACGGGCAGAATTATATGGGAGGTGGTGGATCTTATGAATCGGCATTACCGAACCCGAACCTTAAATGGGAAAAGAACTATAACTTGAATTTGGGACTCGACCTGGCATTTATCAATCGTATTTTTGTCAGCTTGGAATATTATAATCGCGATACGAAAGATTTGCTTTACAATCGTCCTATCAGTAGCACTACCGGTTTCCAAAATTATTTGGGGAATTTGGGACAACTGAATAATAGAGGTTGGGAACTGGAACTGCGTACCATAAACTTTGCCGGTAGCAACTTTAATTGGACTTCTGTTTTGAATATGACCCACAATAAAAATAAGATTGTATCATTGGATGGTAAATTGGAACAGTCTATCGAGGGAAGCTGGTTTATCCATAAAGTGGGGTTGCCGTATTCTACCTTCTATGTGAAAGAATATGCGGGGGTTGATCCTCAAACAGGAAAAGCTTTGTACTATATGAATACACAGGATGCAAATGGCAATTATGACAAAACAGTTACTACTGACGCTTCTGCAGCACAGGCAATTCCTTATAAGTCTGTGGATCCGAAAATTTCAGGAGGTTTTACCAATATCGTGAATTACAAATGGTTTGATTTAGCATTGACATTGACTTATTCTTTAGGAGGATATTCTTTTGACAAAACCGGAACTTATAATGAAACCGACGGTGCAAAAGAGCAGAACTATAACTTGCCCATTTATGAATTGGATCGTTGGCAAAAGCCGGGTGATGTGACAGATGTACCCCGATTTGTACTTGGCCAAGCAGCAGGACCGCAGAATTCATCCCGTTATGTACATAGCACGGATCATTTACGTGTAAAGAACTTGACTTTGGGCTTTACATTGCCAGATCAGTGGTTGACCAAACTGGGTGTCAGTAAAGCAAGATTGTATTTCTCAGGCAGTAACTTGTTGACGTGGGCAAAGTGGGACCAGTATGATCCGGAAGTGCCTGTTTCCGGTGAAGTATTTTGTGAAACACCTCCTATGCGTACTTACAGTTTTGGAATAGAAGTCTCTTTTTAATGAATTTCCTTTAAATTAGAACGAAATGAAAAAAATATATTTATCGATTGTTGCGGCTGTATCATTGATGTTTGTTTCGTGTACTGCTGATTGGCTGAATACAGATCCTTCTACGGCAGTTCCTAGTGATGATGCCATTAAAAATATAGATGATGCACAGGTGGCATTGAATGGTATATACCGATTAGCATCCGCACATAGTTATTATGGTGATAATTATCTTTATTATGCTGATTGTCGTGGAGAAGATGTGCAGGCACGTATTAATAAAGGAGCAGGCCGCAGGGTTTCTCCTTACTATTTCTTTGATGTTACGGCGGATGATAATTTTAATATAACCCTTGTCTGGAACCAACCCTATAAAGTGATCCATCAGGCTAACAGTCTGATAGAAAAGTTGGATGCGGGGAATGCGGGGAATGCCAAGCCGGAAGAAGTGGCACGGATTAAATCGGAGGCACTGGCAATGAGAGGACTGGCTTTATTTGATCTGACCCGTTTATTTGGTATGCCTTATACTTTGGATAATGGGGCTTCTTTGGGAGTTCCTATTGAGATTCAGACCACCTTGGAGGATCATGCTCCGGAACGTAACACAGTGGCACAATGTTACGAACAAGTGCTAAAGGACTTGAACGATGCGTTGGGAGGACTGACAAAAGAAAAACATGATGCCTATATGAATTATTGGAGTGTGAAAGCTTTACTTTCCCGGGTGTATCTGTATATGAATGACAATGAAAATGCATTGAAATGTGCAGAAGAAGTAATCAATGACAATGGAGGAATTTACCGGCTTTTTACTCATGATGAATATCCTTCTGTATGGGGAAAAGACTTCAACTCAGAGTCTTTGTTTGAATTCTATTTTACGATGTCTGAACCTTCAGGCGGTTCGGGAGGAGAAGGGGCGCCGATGGTGTATGCCGATAATGTGAAAGATTGGAATAACCTGATTCTGACAAAGGCTTATTTGGATTTGCTGAATGAAGACCTGAAGATGTGCGCCATGTATTTCCTCATTTGCCGGAAAATGCAGTTGCAGATACATTGCCTGTAGCTGCCAAAGGTCAACCGAAATATCTGATTAAATATCCGGGGAAATCGGGCAGTGTGACCGATGCTGTTTCTACAGTCAATCCACAGGATAATGATCTTTGTATTCTCCGTTTATCCGAGGTCTATTTGAATGCTGCGGAAGCTGCTTTTAAAATCGGCAATACGGAAAAAGCATTGACATATCTGAATGCGATAGTTACCCGTGCCAATCCAGCGAAATCCGTAACATCTGCTGATCTCAGCTTGGAGCGCATTTTGAAAGAAAGACGTAAAGAACTGGTAGGTGAAGGTCATGCTTTCTTTGATTATATGCGTAATGGCAAGTCAGTGGACCGTTCAGGAGGCTGGCATCTGACTATGCCTGAAGATGCTCGTGTCATTACTCCTTCAGACCCTAGGGTGGCACTTCCTATTCCACAAACTGAAATTGATGCTAATCCGAATATAGTTCAAAATCCTAGATAATTGTTTTGTCCATGTTAAGTTTGCCCTTCTTTTCGATGATGATATCGGAGAGAAGGGTTTTCTTTTTACAATTTATATGGTACAAAATCATATTTCGTCCGTCTTCATTTGAAAAGAAAGAGCAAAAATATGAGAATATATGGATTGTTACTGTGCGGATGGATGACGGTATCCTTACAGGCCCAACAAATACATGATTGGGAGAATCATCATGTATTACAGATTAATCGGGAACCGGCAAGGGCTGCTTTTGTGCCTTTTGCCAAGCAGAAGGGGGATTGTTCGATGAGTCTGGACGGGATGTGGAAATTCCGGTGGACTCCTGTGCCTTCCGAACGGATAGCGGATTTCTACCGTACGGACTTTAATGACGAGGATTGGAAAAGTTTTCCGGTTCCTGCCAATTGGGAAATCAACGGATACGGAACACCTATTTATGTATCGGCAGGATATCCGTTTAAAATAGATCCTCCACGGGTAATGGGGGAGCCTAAAGCTTCGTATACCACCTACAAGGAACGTAATCCGGTGGGACAATACCGGCGTACTTTTATTTTACCGGCTGGGTGGAAAGCGGATGGGCAGACTTTTCTTCGTTTTGAAGGAGTGATGAGCGCTTTTTATGTATGGATAAACGGTGAACGTATAGGGTATAGCCAGGGAAGTATGGAACCTAGTGAGTTCAATATCACCCGTTGGTTGAAACCGGGAGAGAACCAAATAGCTTTAGAGGTTTATCGGTATAGTGACGGATCTTATTTGGAAGATCAGGATTTTTGGCGTTTTGGAGGTATTCATCGCAGTATTCATTTGGTGCATACTCCAGATATCCGTATCCGTGACTATGTAGTGCGTACCCTCTGCTGTTCAGGGGAATTATCAAGATTTCAGACTGCTGATTGATCCGCAGTTCAGCGTTTATCAGGGAATGGACGGTAAAGGCTATACGTTGCAGGCAGTGCTGAAGGATGCGGATGGAAGAGAAATAGTGAATATGGTTGGCAATGTGGAAGATATCTTGGATTTGGAGCATAAGGCGGCACGGATGAATGAATGGTATCCGCAACGTGGTCCACGTAAGATGGGACGTATGTCCGCCGTTATAAAATCTCCACAACGTTGGACAGCCGAAACTCCTTATTTATATAAGTTGGAGCTTCGTTTACAGAATGTAAACGGACAGACCATAGAGCAAGTGGAACAGCCGGTAGGTTTTCGTTGTATTGAAATAAAAGACGGACAAATGTTGGTTAACGGTAATTCTGTCCGCTTTCGTGGGGTAAACCGTCATGAACACGATCCGTATACGGCACGCGTGATGAGTGAGGAGAGAATGTTGCAGGATATATTATTGATGAAACAAGCCAATGTGAATGCAGTCCGTACCAGTCACTATCCCAATGTGAGCCGTTGGTACGAACTGTGTGACAGCTTGGGACTGTATGTGATGGATGAGGCGGATATAGAAGAGCACGGATTGCGTGGAACATTGGCCAGTACACCCGATTGGTACGCCGCTTTTCTGGATCGTGCGGTACGTATGGCGGAACGCGATAAAAATCATCCTTCGGTAGTGATGTGGAGCATGGGAAATGAAAGTGGTTACGGACCTAATTTTGCTGCTATTTCGGCTTGGCTACATGATTTTGATCCTACACGTCCCGTACACTATGAAGGAGCTCAGGGAGTGAACGGAGAACCCGATCCGAAAACGGTGGATGTAATCAGCCGTTTCTATACCCGTGTGAAACAGGAGTATCTGAATCCCGGCATTCCCGAAGGGGAAGACAAGGAACGGGCGGAGAACGCACGTTGGGAACGCCTGTTGGAAATAGCGGAACGCACGAATGATAACCGTCCTGTGATGACCAGCGAATATGCACATTGCATGGGAAATGCTTTAGGTAATTTCAAGGAATATTGGGATGAGATTTATAGTAACCACGTATGCTGGGCGGCTTTATATGGGACTGGGTGGATCAAGGTATTTATAAGATATTGCCGGATGGCCGCCAGATGGTGGCGTATGGCGGTGATTTTGGTGATCAGCCTAATTTAAAGGCTTTTTGTTTTAATGGTGTGGTGATGAGTGACCGCGAAACTACGCCCAAATATTGGGAGGTGAAGAAAGTATATGCCCCGGTTAAATTGGAAATGGAAAAAGATCTTCAGGTTTTTCCAAAAGAACAAGATCTTTTAGTAAAAGAACAAGAATGTTTTGCCCAAAGGATTAAGAGTTACGAACCGCAATCACCACATTGGTCTGGAAGGATATCGCTGTCTGTGGACTTTGATAGAGAATGGGAAGAAGATGGAACAAGGGGAACTGGCGCTTCCATTGGTGGCACCCGGTGAAACGGGAACGATGGCTTTGCCCGATGTCAAGATTAATAAGCAGGCTGATGTTCGATTGAATGTAAGTATAGTATTGAAAGAAGATGCTTTATGGGCGAAAGCCGGGCATGAGATTTTAAAGGAACAGTTTGCCTTGAATGATCATTTGATGGCGGTGGCTAACGGTGTACAACCGGGTAAACGTAAAAATAAGTTTTCTGTTTTGGATTTATGGAAAGATAGTTTATTTTTCAGGCTTTCCGTGCTCCGACGGATAATGATAAAAGTTTCGGTAACTGGTTGGCCAAGGATTGGAAGAATCAGAGATTGGATGCTCCTCAAGTAGAGGTGATTACTCCCGAAACGGAAACTCAGGAAACGAATGGCACCGTATCGAGGAAATCGGTTGTGAAATATCGTTATGCCAAAGGTAGCATCCGTGTCTCTTCCCATTATAAAATATATGTGGATGGAACGGTGGATTTGGAACAGACTTATCTGCCACAAGGAGAATTGCCGGAATTGCCTCGTCTGGGTAGTGCATTTGTATTGGGAGAAGAATACGAGAATCTTTCCTGGTACGGTCGTGGCCCGTGGGAAAATTATCCCGACCGTAAGACGTCCTGTTTGATAGGCAGATGGAGCAGCAAGGTGAGCAGTCAATATACACATTACCCCCGTCCTCAGGACAGTGGCAATCACGAGGATGTCACAGAGGTGACCCTTACCAATAAAGAAGGGAAAGGTATCCGTGTGACAGCCATAGACCGGCCATTTTCATTTTCGGCCTTATATTATACTGTGGATGATATTTATAAAGCAACTCATGATTGTGACTTGAAACCACGAAAGGAGATTATTCTCAGCCTGGATGCTGCGGTTTTAGGTTTAGGAAACAGTAGTTGTGGTCCGGGAGTGCTGAAGAAGTATGCCATTGATAAGCAGAAACCTCATACTTTGCGGGTACGTTTCAGTCTTATTAAATGACATATGGCAAAAGGTGTGAATGAGCGACACATCTTTTCGGGAAGCAGTCGGAAAAATAGAATTAAATTAAAAATCAAATATCAAAATGAAAAGAACAACAACTTTTTTATCACTCCTTGCTTTATCGGCAGGTTTGTTGGCGCAATCTTCCGTAAAAACAGAACGCCAATACTTGTCAGGACGTGGCTGTGATGATATGGTACAATGGATTTCATGTGTACCGGTGGTAATAATTCCGGAAAATGGACGAAAATCGGAGTACCTTCTTGTTGGGAGCTGCAAGGATTCGGTACTTATCAGTATGGCATGAAATTCTATGGTAAGGCTTTTCCTGAAGGAGTAGCTGATGAACAAGGTTTGTATAAATATGAATTTGAGTTGCCTGCCGAATGGAATGGTAAACAGATAGAGCTGGTATTTGAAGGCTCTATGACTGATACGCAGGTAAAGATAAATGGTCGTAAAGCTGGCTCCATGCATCAGGGAGCTTTTTACCGCTTTATTTATAATGTGAGTGACCGGGTATTCTTCGGATCGAAAAAAAAGAATGTACTTGAAGTAACTGTAAGCAAGGAAAGTGCGAATGCAGGGGTTAATTTGGCAGAACGCCGTGCTGATTATTGGAATTTTGGAGGTATTTTCCGTCCTGTGTTTATCGTGGCGAAACCAGCTCAAAATATCGATCGTCTGGCAATAGATGCGAAGGCGGATGGGAATTTCTATGCTGATTGTTTTCTGAATATGGCAGTAGAAGGTGCTAGGATACATACTGTCATAACAGATGTTAAAGGGAAAAAAGTGGCCGAAAATACTTCGGATGTCCGTACAGGTAGCGATCATGCTTCGATTAATTTCACTGTAAAATCTCCTGAATTATGGACAGCTGAAACTCCGACTATGTATCAGGCTACGTTTACTTTGCTTGATAAAGCCGGTAAAACCCTGCATGTTGAAAATCAGAAATTTGGTTTCCGTACGATTGAAACACGTGAAAGTGACGGATTGTATATCAATGGTCAGCGTGTGATGATTAAAGGAGTGAACCGGCATAGCTTCCGTCCTGAAAGCGGACGTACACTGAGCAAGGCAAAGAATATTGAAGATGTATTGCTTATCAAAAGCATGAACATGAATGCTGTTCGTCTAAGTCATTATCCTGCTGATCCCGAATTCTTTGAAGCTTGTGACTCTTTGGGACTTTATGTAATGGATGAATTGAGTGGCTGGCATGGCAAGCACGAAACTATCAACGGCAGAAGCTGGTAAAAGAATGATACCCGTGATGTAAACCATCCGTGTATTATCTGGTGGAGCAATGGTAATGAAAAAGGCTGGAATACTGAATTGGATGGTGAATTTCATAAATATGATCCTCAGAAACGTCCGGTGCTTCATCCGCAAGGCAACTTCAGCGGATATGAAACTATGCACTATCGTTCTTATGGAGAAAGCCAGAACTATATGCGTCTGCCAGAAATATTTATGCCGACCGAATTCTTGCACGGGTTGTATGATGGGGGCCATGGAGCAGGATTGTATGATTATTGGGAAATGATGCGTAAACATCCTCGTTGTGCCGGAGGTTTCTTTGGGTGCTGGCTGACGAGGGCGTGAAGCGTGTGGATATGAATGGATTCATTGACAACTGCGGCAATTATGGAGCTGATGGTATTGTAGGACCGCACCACGAAAAAGAGGGAAGTTATTTTACCATCAAGCAGGTGTGGTGTCCTATTCAAATCAGGGTTGATAGCCTTGACAGTCAGTTTGACGGCAAACTGAGAATAGAGAACCGGTACGATTTTTTGAATGCGAATACTTGCCGTTTCACCTATAAATATGTACAATTGCCTTCTGTGACCGATAGGGGGGGAATGAAAGTGATGAAACAGGGAGAGGTGAACTGTCCCGACATTCCTGCTCACGGTGTGGGTACACTGACTATTCCTGCGGCTATGAAGGGAGCCAATGCTCTACTGCTGACCGTTACGGATAAAAATGGGAATGACCTTTTTACATGGAGCTATAAACTGGAAGACATTGCCGGATTGCAACAGGTTTCTGCCGGAAACAAGCCTTCTTATAAAGAAACTGCCGATGCATTGACGGTTGATGCTGGAGGACGTACATTTACTTTCTCTCAGAAAGACGGACAACTGAAAGGGGTGAAGATTGGAAGCCGTACCATCAGCCTGACAAATGGACCTCGTTTTATTGCTGCGAAGCGTTCGGACCGTTCTATGGACCAGTTTTACAACCATGATGACAAAGAGGCTGAAAAGAAGAAAACCCAATATACAACATTTGAGGATGCCGGTTGTTTCACGGGCTTTAGCGTGCGTGAAGAAGGCAATAACGTAGTAGTTACCGCTAACTACAAACTGGGATGTTTTGATCAGGCTGTATGGACTATCTCCCCTGACGGTACCGCTGCTATAGACTTTACATACAACTTTAGTGGTGTTGTGGATTTGATGGGGGTGATGTTTGATTATCCGGAAGATAAAGTGTTGAGCAAGCGTTGGGTAGGTGACGGCCCTTACCGTGTATGGCAGAACCGTCTGCATGGCCCGCAGTTGGGCGTATGGGAAATGAGTATAATGATCCCATTCCTGCTGAAAGCTTTACTTATCCCGAATTTAAAGGGTATTTCGCTAATGTGCAATGGATGACTTTGGAAACACAGGAAGGAATGATAAGTATTTGTAACCGTACTCCTCAGAATTATGTAGGGGTTTATCAGCCTCGCGACGGTCGTGACGGCTTGCTTTATACTTTTCCTGTTACCGGTATCAGTCTGATGAAAGTAATTCCTCCGGTTCGTAATAAAGTGAATACGACAGATTTGATAGGTCCGTCTTCACAAGCATTTTGGGCTGATGGAGAATATGGAGGAGGTATCACGTTAAAATTTGAATAACAGTGAAAAAATAGATTGTAAAGGGAAGAGAAACTTTGTTTATTCTTCCCTTTTCTTTTTTTATTTGACTTGAACTCTCTATATTTGAAAAATTGAGTACAAATTACAACTTTGTTCGTTTATTATTAAATATAGAATAAATAACTTATGAAGATAAAACATCTGTTTGTATCCATATTGCTGGTAACCGGATTCCAACCGATGATAGCACAATCCGCTTTACGGCAACAGTTTGTAAATTCACCCGTACAGGAAGCTCGTCCTTGGACTTTCTGGTATTGGATGTTTGGCGCTGTAACTCCCGAAGGGATTACTGCAGATTTGGAGGCCATGCATCGTATAGGTTTGGGTGGGGCCTATCTGATGCCTATTAAGGGAGTAGAGCAAGGACCTCAATACGAGGGAAAAGCCCAGCAACTTACCCCTGAATGGTGGCGTATGGTCACTCATAGTATGAGAGAGGCTGATAGGCTAGGCATGCAGTTGGGAATGCATATCTGTGATGGCTTTGCCTTGGCGGGAGGTCCTTGGATAACTTCCGAAGAGTCGATGCAAAAAGTGGTATGGAGTGATACTATAGTGAACGGTGGGAATATTCGTAATTTGACTTTGCCCATGCCCGAAGCACTGGATGGCTATTATGAAGATATCGTTACCTACGCCATTCCATTGGAGCGTCAGCCTGAGGATACTTCATTGAAGCCGAAGGTAACTTTCGGCAATTTGAAATCGGCCGTTATTAAAGATGAATCCAAAGCTGTGAACAGAGATGAAAAAGGAGTTTTCCGTTCCTCTTATCCTTGTTGGATTCAGTATGAATATGCAGAACCTGTGACTTGCAGTAATGTGGAAATTATTTTGGGAGGAAATAACTACCAGGCACATCGCCTGAAAGTATTGGCCAGTGAGGATGGACGGACATTCAAAACAGTGAAGCAACTGGTTCCTGCCCGGCAGGATGGCAGAATACGGATTTCCAGTCCACTCATGCTATCCCTCCTGTTACCGCCCGTTACTTCCGTTTTGAGTGGACTCCCGTGGGAAGTGAACCGGGTAGTGAAGATTTGGATGCAGCCAAATGGAAACCGAATTTGAAAATCAATGATATAGTCCTTCATACGGCTCCACGTATTCATCAATGGGAGGGAAAAGCAGGACTGGTGTGGCGTGTAGCTACTGCTACTACTTCGACGGAAATACCTGATGCGGCATGTGTGCAGCCGGATGAATTGATCAATCTCCCTTTGTATCAGGGCAGGCTGACCGCCCGTTTACCCGAAGGTAAATGGCGTATTCTCCGCATGGGACATACGGCAACCGGACATGTAAATGCTACTGCCGGAGGTGGTAAAGGATTGGAATGCGACAAGTTCAGTACCAAGGCTGTTCAGAAACAGTTCTCGAACTGGTTTGCGGAAATGTTCAAAAAGACGGATGAAGCCGTGGCACGCCGTGTGTTGAAATATATGCACGTAGACAGTTGGGAGTGTGGCAGTCAGAACTGGAGTGATAACTTCGCGGCGGAATTTAAGAAACGTCGTGGATATGATTTGATGCCTTATCTTCCTTTGCTGGCAGGTATTCCGATGGAAAGCGCCGCTCGCAGTGAGCAGATATTGCGGGATGTCCGTACCACCATCGGAGAACTGGTGACTGATGTGTTCTACACCGTATTGGCTGATTGTGCCCGTCAATATGATTGTCGTTTTTCTGCCGAGTGCGTAGCTCCTACTATGGTCAGTGACGGATTGATGCATTATCAGAAAGTGGATTTGCCTATGGGGGAATTTTGGTTGAACAGTCCTACGCATGATAAACCCAATGATATGCTGGATGCCATCAGCGGTGCGCATATTTATGGAAAGAATATTATCCAGGCCGAAGGCTTTACTGAAATTCGTGGCGTATGGGATGAAGACCCTGCCATGCTGAAACCTTTGCTGGACCGTAACTATGCACTGGGTATTAATAAGCTCTTTTTTCATGTCTATACCCATAATCCCTGGATGAACCACCGGCCTGGTATGACATTGGACGCATCGGACTCTTCTTCCAGCGCGACCAGACCTGGTGGGAGGAAGGAAAATCTTTTGTAGATTACATCACCCGTTGCCAGACTTTGTTGCAATACGGTCATCCGGTGGCTGATATCGCCGTTTTTACCGGTGAAGAAATGCCACGACGTTCCATTTTACCCGAACGGTTAGTTTCGATGCTTCCCGGTATCTATGGAGCCGAACGGGTGGAAAGCGAACGGATTCGGCTGGCTAATGAAGGTCAACCTACCGTGTGCGTCCTGTCGGTGTTACCCATTCGGCAAACATGGCCGATCCCGAAGACTGGGTGAACCCGATGCGTGGCTATGCCTACGATTCTTTCAACAAAGATGCTCTGTTACGTTTGGCAAAAGCGGAGAATGGAAGAATGGTACTTCCGGGAGGAGCTTCTTATAAAGTATTGGTGCTTCCTACAGCCCGTCCTATGAATCCTGATAACCTGCCGTTGTCTCCTGAGGCACAGGCAAAAGTAGAGGAACTCCGTGTGGCAGGTGTCATTATTCCGAAATTGCCTTATCGGGAAGATGATTTTTCTTCTTTCGGTGTGGAACGGGATGTACTTCTTCCTGCTGATGTGGCATATACTCATCGGAGTGGGGAAGAGTATGAGATTTATTTTGTAGCCAATCAGGTGGACAGTTTGCGTACATTCAATGCTTCTTTCCGCATTGCGGGACGCACGCCTGAATTGTGGAATGCGGTAACAGGAACCATAACTCGTCCAGCACAATGGAAAGAAGCGAACGGTCGTACCGAAGTCGCTTTGTCTTTGCCTGCCAATGGATCTGTATTTGTAGTATTCCCCAAAGAATATTCAGAAGTTTCTCCGGAACGGACCGAAAGGGAACCTGTATCCATATTGATCAAGGAATGGACAGTAACATTCCCCTCTGTGCGTAAGACTGTCACTCGTCCGGCATTATTTGACTGGAGTAAGGAAGAGGATGAAAAAATAAGATATTATGCCGGACATGCTACTTACAGAGGGTTATTCAGATGGAAGAATGAACAGGACGGAAGAATCATTCTTCGCTTGGGAAAAGTGGCCAATGTGGCGACTGTACGTGTCAACAGCATTGCATGCGGTACAGCTTGGACAGCTCCCTATGAAGTGGATATTACCGATGCGCTTCGTAACGGAACCAATGTATTGGAAGTGGAGGTAGTGAATACTTGGGCGAATGCGCTCCGTGGGGCTGATTTGGATAAAGCGCCTTTTGAGGGGATATGGACGAATGCAAAATTCCGTCTGCCCGGAGATGATTTGTTGCCTGCCGGATGGATGGGACCTTGCGAGTTTTTTAAAACTAAAGAATAATGGTAATCACACATAATATGAAAAATAAGAAACTACTACTGGGAATTGCTTGGGCATGGTTGATTTGCCTGTCGGCAAATGCGGAAGTGAAATTGCCCGCTTTCTTTTCAGATGGCATGGTGATGCAGCAGCAGACTCGTGCCAATTTATGGGGAACAGCTACTCCCAATGCATCGGTGAAAATTACAACAAGTTGGGATAAACAAACCTATAAAATTACTGCCGATGCAAAAGGCGCGTGGAAACTTGCTTTATCCACCCCCTCTGCCGGAGGTCCTTACACGATTACTTTTGATGATGGAAAGTTGACTGAAATACGTGATATCCTGATGGGGGAATTATGGTTATGCTCCGGTCAAAGTAATATGGAAATGCCCATGAAAGGTTTTAAAAACCAGCCGGTGGAGAATAGCAATACAGATGTGATGAACAGCCGTAATCCGCAACTCCGCCTGTTCACCGTAAAGCGGGCTTCCTCTTTTACTCCGAAAACAGATGTGGTAGGAACCTGGCAGGAAGCTGTTCCGGCAACCGTGCGTGAATTTAGTGCTACTGCTTATTACTTCGGTCGGATGATACAACAGCAGTTGAATATACCTGTGGGTTTGATTGTGGCTTCTTGGGGAGGCTCTGCCTGTGAAGCTGGATGCATCCGGATTGGTTGAAGGCATTTCCCGAAGCAAAGATTCCCCAATCGGAAGCCGATATCAAGTCAAAGAACCGTACTCCGACTGTACTCTATAACGGTATGCTTCATCCGCTCATCGGATTAGCCATGCGTGGAGTTATCTGGTATCAGGGGGAAGATAACTATAACCGGGCTTCTACTTATGCCGATATGTTCAGTGCACTGATACGCGGGTGGCGCGAAGAATGGCAGCAAGGGGAATTTCCCTTCTATTATTGTCAAATTGCACCTTATGATTATGGAATTATTACTGAGCCTGGCAAGAATGTGATAAATTCTGCTTATCTTCGCGAACAACAAGCTATGGTAGAACACCGGGTGGGCAATAGTGGTATGGCTGTATTGTTGGACGCAGGAATGAAAACGGGGGATTCATCCGGGTAAAAAGAGGGTAGCAGGAGAACGTCTGGGGCGTTTGGCATTAGTAAAAACTTACGGAATGAAAGGTGTTACGGCCGAAAGTCCTTACTATGCAGGAATGGAAGTAAAGAATGATACGGTAATAGTCAGTTTTGATCGGGCGCCGATGTGGATAAATTGTAAAGACCGTTTTGAATCATATAACTTCAGGTTGCAGGCAAAGATCGGTTTTTTTATCCTGCTAAAGCGTGGATACAGAGAAGTAAAATGCTTGTAAAGAGCGAAAGAGTACCTCATCCGGTGGCAGTTCGTTATGGTTTCGAAAATTATGTGGAAGGAGATTTGTTTGGTGAAGATTTACCTGTGTCGTCTTTCCGTTCCGATGACTGGTAAAAACAGAAAAAAATGAAGAATATCTTTACGTTTTTATTATTAGTATTTATTGGCGGGCAGTTTCTGTGGGGACAGCCTGCCAATTGGTTTGGAATACTCAAAGCCGGAATGCTTCGGAGTCCATGCCTTGCGGAGGTGGGGATATCGGTATGAATGTATGGGTAGAGAATGATGATGTTCTGTTCTACCTTAGTCGTAGCGGTTCTTTTGACGAGAATAACTGTCTGTTGAAGCAGGGACGGTTTCGTGTGAGGCTCACTCCGAACCCTTTTGCCGGAACGGCTTCTTTTCGGCAGACTCTGCATCTTAATGATGGTTATGTCAGCGTAAGTAGTGATAATGCTACTCTTATTATTTGGGTGGATGTGTTTCATCCTGTGGTACATGTTGAGGTGAAGACGAAGGAACTGACTTCTATGCGTGTAAACTTTGAAAGCTGGCGTTATGAAGATCGTCCGGTGCGTAAAGGGGAAGGGCAGCAATGCTCTTACAAATGGGCCATTCCTGATGGATTGATGACTAAGCGTGACTCTGTCTGTGTGGAAGAAGATAATTTTACTTTCTTTCATCGGAATCCTGATCGGACTATTTTTGATGTGGTAGTAGACCAACAAGGTATGAATGAGGTTAAGGAACAATTATATAATCCTCTGAAAAATCTAATATTTGGCGGTCGGTTATCCGGTGATAATCTGGTTTATACCGGTACACGTCGTGGGCATTATGCGGGAACTGAATATCTGGCATGGATGTATAAAAGTAAAAAACCTGTATATAAGCAATCTGTGCACATTGCCTTGAATACGGAACAAGGTACGGTTCCTGCATGGGAAGCATCATTGGCCCGTACTGAGAAGGAAATAAATGTATCCAAAGACAAACAGGCTACCCGTCGTTGGTGGAATGATTTTTGGAAACGTAGCTTTATTGAGGGGGAAGGTGAAGCGGGAGATGCTATCCGTAACTATACACTGTTCCGCTATATGTTGGGATGTAACGCCTATAGCCAGTGGCCTACAAAGTTTAACGGGGGACTGTTTACTTTTGATCCTATGTATGTGGATCAGATAATGGAATTCACCCCTGATTTCCGGAATGGGAGGAGGAACCATGACTGCACAGAATCAGCGTTTGGTTTATTGGCCTATGTTGAAAAGCGGTGACTTTGACTTGATGAAATCACAATTTGACTTTTATCTGCGTTTGTTGCCGACAGCCGAAGCGCGTACTCGTGCCTATTGGGGACATGCTGGCGCTTGTTTCACTGAGCAAATGGAGAACTTTGGTCTTCCTAACCCTGCAGAGTATGGTTTTAAGCGTCCTGCGAGTTTTGATAAAGGCTTGGAATATAATGCATGGTTAGAATACGAATGGGATACCGTTCTTGAGTTCTGTCAGATGATATTGGAAACAGCACGTTATGACAGTTTGGATATCAGCTGTTATACTCCTTTAATAGAAGTTCGCTTAGTTTCTTTGATGAACATTATCGTCAGCTTGCGTTACAACGTGGCCGTAAGGATTTGGATGGTAGCGGTAAACTAGTGATTTATCCAGGATCGGCTTGTGAAACTTATAAGATGGCCTACAATCCATCCTCAACCATTGCTGCACTGCGCTCTGTTTTACAAACTTATAGGCGTAAACCGGATATGCTGGCACGTATTCCTGAGATTCCTTTGCGCATAGTGGATGGGAAGGAAATGATTGCTCCGGCACAGGTTTGGGAACGGGTGAATAATATTGAAACCCCTCAACTTTATCCCGTGTTTCCCTGGCGTATTTACGGAGTGGGCAGGGAAGGTCTGGAAATAGCTCGTAATACCTATTTATATGATCCTGATGCCCAGAAATTCCGTTCCCATACCGGGTGGAAGCAAGATAATATTTGGGCAGCCTGTCTGGGAATGACAGAGGAGGCTGCACAACTTACCTTAGAGAAAATGGCAAACGGCCCTCATCGTTTTCCCGCTTTTTGGGGACCAGGCTATGACTGGACGCCTGATCATAACTGGGGAGGCAGTGGCATGATAGGTATGCAGGAAATGCTGTTGCAGGAAGCCGATGGAAAGATTTTATTGTTTCCTGCGTGGCAAAAGATTGGAATGTGCATTTCAAATTGCATGCTACAGGGCAAACCACTGTAGAAGCTACTCTGAAAGAGGGTGCAGTGGTTAGCTTGACCGTACAACCTAAAGAACGGGAAAAAGATGTGGTAAATTGTTTACTGAATAAATAATTTAGGGTTAAGGAGATGAGTTTCTTTTAGATTCATCTCCTTTTTCTTTAAATATAATTAAATTCAGAACTTGTCACTCCTTTCGTTTTTCCATTCTTGTTTATTTGTATGGCAATCAGTGTCGGAACATTGTTTGACGGCTTTGATTGCCTTTGTTGCGTAAAACAAGAACCAAAATATCCGATGTTTTGTTCTTAATATCATAAATAGATTCAAAATGGTTATGAAAAAGATTTTAATAGCTTTGGCCTTGTTGCTGACTGGCATTGCAAGCGGATCGGCATGTACCGGTATTTCGTTCCTGGCCGAAGATGGTGGATATGTGCAGGCACGTACCATAGAGTGGGGGAATAGTTACCTTCCGAGTGAGTATGTTGTTGTTCCCAGAGGACAAGAATTGGTATCTTATACTCCAACGGGTGTAAATGGCTTGAGATTTCGGGCTAAATATGGTATGGTAGGACTGGCTATCATTCAGAAAGACTTTGTGGCTGAAGGACTGAATGAAGTAGGACTTTCGGCTGGATTGTTTTATTTTCCTCATTATGGGAAGTATGAAGAATATGATGAGGCTCAAAATGCAACTACTTTGTCGGATTTGCAGGTGGTGAACTGGATGCTTTCCCAGTTTGCTACTATAGACGAAGTGAAAGCAGCTATAGAAGGGGTGAAGGTGGTGTCTCTTGATAAACCTGGTAAAAGTTCTACGGTACATTGGCGCATTGGCGATGCTAAAGGAAATCAAGTGGTATTGGAGTTTGTGGATGGTGTTCCTCATTTTTATGAAAACAGGGTAGGAGTACTCACCAATTCTCCCGATTTTCCATGGCAGGTGACTAACTTGAATAATTATGTAAATTTGTATCCGGGGCTGTCACTCCACAGCAATGGGGTGGGGTGACTATTTTCCCTTTTGGCGCAGGTGCTGGATTCCATGGCATTCCGGGGGATGTGACTCCTCCATCCCGTTTTGTTCGTGTAGCGTTTTATAAGGCAACAGCTTCGGCGTGCCCTACAGCGTATGACGCTATATTACAAAGTTTTCATATTCTGAATAATTTTGATATTCCTGTCGGTATAGAACATGCGTCAGGAAAAGCACCTGATATTCCCAGTGCTACACAATGGACTTCGGCTATTGATTTGACAAACAGGAAAGTGTATTATAAAACGGCATATAATAACAATATTCGTTGTATTAATATGAAGAAGATTGATTTGATAAAGTGAAATATCAGTCGTATCCATTGGATAAGGAGTTGAAACAACCTATAGAAGAGATTATTGTGAAATAGTGTGGGGGGGAAGCTGTTGACGGAAGTACATGGAAATTTTAATCGCAATGAATGAAAAATGGATAAAATGTATTTTTTTTAGAAAAAAGTTCTAGAAATATTTGCAAATACAAAAATAAACCATACCTTTGCACTCGCAATTCGGAAGAATAGCAATAACAAAGGATTGATTCGCTAGCTCAGCAGGTAGAGCACAACACTTTTAATGTTGGGGTCTTGGGTTCGAGCCCCAAGCGGATCACTAGAAGGTCAGGGAGTTACATCAAAGTAATTCTCTGATTTTATGTTTATTACGCTAGTTTACCTGCTCCATGTAAACATGTAGATGTTAATTGGGGGGCAGTAGAAATGAAGTGTGGATAGGGATTTTCCCCGTCCATACCTTTCTTTAGATTTATACACACATACAGAGTTGTGTGAAAGGAGCCGACAAGAGCTTTTCAATAAGTTTAATCTTTCCGTTACCATGAAATCCAAGGGACAGAGATTCTTAAAAAAGTAACAACCCCACCAGCGGAATAAAATGAATGCATATCACATTCCATTCTTATAGCCTAAGTCTTTTTCTTTCTCCAGATTAAACCTTTTTATACGGATACCTTCTATCTCATAAGCTTTGGAGTTAACTCCAAAGCTTAATGGAGATAACTCCAAAGACTTGCGGAGATAAAACAAACAGGAAAAAGAACCTTACCATAACGGCAAGGAAA
>ENA-OQER01000561-OQER01000561.1-human-gut-metagenome-genome-assembly--contig:-NODE-561-length-19841-cov-4.220148_pt1 | contig 19841 bp, 30 predicted proteins | sample MGYA00242797_ERZ504639 | MGnify/ENA primary metagenome ERZ504639 (study PRJEB26092, sample SAMD00036306) | human gut metagenome | host: Homo sapiens | study: EMG produced TPA metagenomics assembly of...
AAACACCGCCTGCCTCGTTCAGCTCCTCGATGTAGTGGTATCCTGCCGGAGCCAGATGCAGAGGTTCGGGGTCTTCTCACTGATGGCATTTGCCATCTCCGGATTCAGCTCTACGCCTGCCTCATGCGCGATGGCCGGCAGATGCAGCATACTGTTGGTGGAACATCCAAGTGCCATATCGACGGTCAGAGCATTTAAGAATGCTTCTTTTGTCATAATGTCTCTTGGACGGATATTCTGTTTTAACAGCTCCATAACCTGCATACCGGCTCTCTTGGCCAGGCGCAGACGCTCGGAATATACGGCCGGAATCGTTCCGTTTCCTTTTAAGCCCATGCCGAGAACCTCGGTCAGGCAGTTCATGCTGTTTGCAGTGTACATACCGGAGCAGGAACCACAGGTCGGGCATGCATTGCACTCAAAATCATAAACATCTTCCTCTGTCATAGTTCCGGCAGCGTAGGATCCAACCGCCTCGAACATGCTGGAAAGACTTCTCTTCTCACCTTTTACATGGCCGGCAAGCATCGGACCGCCGCTGACAAATACGGTCGGAACATTGACTCTTGCTGCTGCCATCAGAAGGCCAGGTACGTTCTTATCACAGTTCGGGATACATACCAGTGCATCAAACTGGTGAGCCATTGCCATACACTCGGTGGAATCGGCGATCAGGTCACGGGTAACGAGGGAATATTTCATTCCGATGTGGCCCATGGCAATACCGTCACAGACTGCAATGGCCGGGAACACGATCGGTGTTCCGCCTGCCATGGCAACGCCCATTTTTACAGCTTCTGTAATTTTATCCAGGTTCATATGACCCGGTACGATCTCATTGTAGGAGCTTACGATTCCTACGAGCGGTTTTTTCATTTCTTCTTCGGTCAGACCCAGCGCACGCATCAGAGAACGCTGTGGTGCCTGTGCGATTCCTTTTTTTACAGCATCACTTCTCATGATTTTTTCCTCTTTTCTTATCTTACAGTTTTATGCCAGTGCTTTTACCAGCAGATCTCCCATTTCGGATGTAGATACCTGGGTACATCCCTCAGACATAATGTCTACGGTGCGGTATCCGTCTTTTAAAATTTTCTGTACAGCATTTTCGACTGCCTCTGCCTCCTGATCGAGATCCAGGGAATAGCGGAGCATCATGGCTGCGGACAGAACCGTTGCAATCGGGTTTGCGATGTTCTTTCCTGCGATGTCCGGTGCAGAGCCGTGGCTTGGCTCGTACAGACCAAATTTTGTCTCGTTCAGGCTGGCGGAAGAAAGCATTCCGATCGAGCCTGCTACCATACTTGCCTCATCGGAAAGAATATCTCCGAACATGTTCTCGGTCAGAACGACGTCAAACTGGCACGGATTGTGGACGATCTGCATCGCACAGTTGTCGACCAGCATATGCTCTAAGGTAACTTCCGGGTAATCTTTTGCAACATCCTCTACCACGGCTCTCCACAGACGGAGGAATCGAGAACGTTTGCTTTATCTACGCTCGTTACTTTTTTCTTTCTCTTCATGGCGATGTCGAATGCACGGATTGCAATGCGGCGGATTTCGGTCTCGCTGTAGGTCAGCGTATCGGTTGCTTTCCGGATGCCGTTTTCTTCTACAGTGCTGCGCTCTCCAAAGTACAGGCCGCCGGTCAGTTCACGCATAATCAGCATGTCGAAGCCCTCGCCGATGATCTCTTCTTTTAACGGGCAGGCATCTTTCAATTCCTGATACAGGTAAGCCGGACGCAGATTTGCAAACAGGCCTAACGATTTCCGAATTTTTAAGAGTCCTGCCTCCGGGCGCTTGTCCGGGCTTAATTTGTACCATGGAGATGTTTTTGCATCTCCTCCGATGGAGCCCATCAGACAGCGTCGCATTTCTTTGCTTCTTCTATGGTTTCATCTGTCAGCGGCACGCCGTGCACATCAATGGAGCTCCGCCCAGCAGAAGGTTGGTATATTCAAACTTATGTCCATATTTCTCGCAGACAGCGTCCAGAACTTTTTTTGCTTCCTTTACAATTTCCGGTCCGATTCCGTCTCCGTGAATTAACCCAATACGGTATTCCATATCTTTCTCCCTCTTTTCTTCCGGCTGAAAAACCGTTCTATTTTCTCTGCGTCTATAGCATTTCTAAATTATACGCCATTTTTCCGCTAATTTCAACACGAAATTTCTTTGTATCGGACGAAACGCAATAATCTTTTTGCTTTTTTTCCATTTAAAAGAAAAATACGCGGCATTTTTCCCCGCTTTCGCCGTGTTCCGCTGAAGAAGTTTTGGGCATAAAAAAGCGCAGGCATTCATTCTCTTTTGAATACCTGCGTTTTTCCTGCTTCCCGCCATACGAAATTATTTTTTCTTTTCTGTTTTTTCTTCAACGACTGCTGTCTCCGGTTTTTCAACCTCTGTAATGGCTGTTTTACGCATCGGGATACGGCAGTTTTTGTTGTTTCCGAACTCTACGATGACATCGTCGTCTGTGATATCGATGACTACGCCGTAGAAACCGCTTGTCGTGATGACCGCATCGCCGACTGCGAGGTCATTCAGCATTGCCTGAAGTTTTTTCTGCTCTTTTTTCTGCGGGCGGATCATTAAGAAATACATCATACCGAACATGATGACCAGCCACATAATTAACATACCAGTGCTCATCACACCGCTGCCTGCTGTTGTTGTTGCTAAAAACATTTTCTTTCCTCCTGTTATTCGAGAATACATCCCGTTCTTTCGACACACCTATCATAATACACAATCCGTAACCGATGGGCAAGTCTTTTTCGGATATTTTCCAAAGATTTCATACTTTCCCGCTTACTTTTTGTCATATTCCTCAAATCCTGCGAGTTTTGCCCGTTTGTAGGAAGCAAAGCTGCCCTCGTCCAGTGCGGTCCGGATTTCTGTCATCATATTATTGTAGAAATACAGGTTGTGCAGAACACAGAGACGCATGCCGAGCATTTCTTTTGCTTTCAGCAGATGACGGATGTAGGCTCTGCTGTAGTGACGGCACGCCGGGCACTGGCAGCCTTCCTCGATCGGGCGCGGATCCAGCTCGTATTTCTGGTTGAACAGATTCATTTTTCCATGGTTTGTGTAAACATGGCCGTGGCGTCCGTTCCGGCTCGGATATACGCAGTCGAAGAAATCGATGCCGCGCTCTACGCCTTCCAGAATGTTTGCCGGCGTTCCAACGCCCATCAGATACGTCGGTTTGTCTTTCGGCAGGTACGGAACGACTTCGTCGAGAATATGGTACATCTCCTCGTGGCTCTCTCCTACTGCCAGACCGCCGACCGCATAACCGTCGAGATCCATCTCGGAAATCCGTTTTGCATGGTCGATGCGGATATCCTCATAAATCGCACCCTGGTTGATTCCGAACAGAAGCTGATGTTTGTTGATCGTGTCTTCCCGCTGGTTCAGCTCCTGCATCTTATTTTTGCATCGCTGCAGCCATCTCGCCGTGCGGTCGACAGAGTTTTGCACATAACGGCGCTCTGCCACACTCGACGGGCACTCGTCGAAAGCCATCGCGATGTTGAAGCCAGGTTGGACTGGATCTGCATACTCTCCTCCGGTCCCATAAAGATCTTTCTTCCATCTACGTGCGAGTGGAAATAGACACCCTCCTCCTTGATTTTCCGAAGGCCTGCCAGAGAAAACACCTGGAATCCGCCGGAATCGGTCAGGATCGGTTTGTCCCAGACCATGAATTTGTGGAGTCCGCCCATCTTCTTTACGACTTCATCTCCCGGGCGCACATGGAGGTGATACGTATTGGAAAGTTCTACCTGCGTACCGATCTGCTGGAGATCTTCGGTGGAAACAGCTCCCTTGATTGCTGCTGCAGTTCCGACATTCATGAATACCGGCGTTTCGATATTGCCGTGCACGGTTTCCATATGGGCGCGCTTCGCTCTTCCTTCCATTTTCAGAATTTTATACATAACGCTTTTCATCCTTTCTCAATGATCCCTGCCTCCTGTTTTCATGCAGGGCATACTATTTTTAGTATACAGGCAAAATCTGTTTTTGACAATGCCTGAATTTTCTTTTTTCTTCTCTTTTTTCTTTCCCGCTTTCTCCATTTTTCACAAGGACTTTATACTTTTTTCATAAGACATCGCCTTTTTTCCAATTGTATTTCCTTATTTTTTGTCGTATAATGTGTTGAGATTGTTTCTTATTATAAAAGGAGTTTGATTCATGACTGATAAAAAATATACTCTTGGAATCGACATCGGTTCCACTACTGTTAAAATTGCGATCCTCGACGAAGAGAACCAGCTTCTCTTTGCCGATTACGAGCGCCATTTTGCAAACATCCAGGAAACACTTGCCCATCTGCTCGGGGAAGCCCACGAAAAACTGGGCGAACTGACCCTGCAGCCGGTCATCACCGGTTCCGGCGGACTCGCGCTTGCCAACCATCTTGGCATTCCATTCACGCAGGAGGTTATCGCAGTTTCCACATCGCTAAAAGCACTGGCTCCGCAGACCGACGTTGCCATCGAGCTCGGCGGCGAGGATGCCAAAATCATCTATTTTGAAGGCGGCAATGTCGAACAGCGTATGAACGGTATCTGCGCCGGCGGTACCGGTTCGTTCATCGACCAGATGGCTTCTCTTCTGCAGACCGATGCAACCGGCCTGAATGAGTATGCGAAACATTACCAGGCCATCTACCCGATCGCTGCCCGCTGCGGTGTATTCGCAAAAACGGATATCCAGCCGCTCATCAACGACGGTGCAACAAAAGAGGATCTTGCCGCTTCTATTTTCCAGGCAGTCGTCAACCAGACCATTTCCGGTCTTGCCTGCGGTAAACCAATCCGCGGCCACGTTGCCTTCCTTGGCGGCCCGCTGCACTTCCTCTCGGAATTAAAGACAGCGTTCGTCCGCACCTTAAAGCTGGATGACGAGCACGCGATCGTGCCGGACAACTCTCATCTGTTTGCAGCCATCGGTTCTGCAATGAATGCAGAGGGAAAGACCGAGGTTTCTCTTCTCGCGCTGAAAAAACGGCTCGAAGAAAAAGTAGCCATCGATTTTGAGGTTGCCCGTCTCGAACCGCTGTTTAAAGACCAGGAGGAGTACGATGCATTCCTGGCCCGCCAGAGCGTCAACAATGTTGTAACGGCTGATCTTTCCACTTACGAAGGAAACTGCTATCTCGGAATCGATGCCGGTTCCACAACCACAAAAGCCGCACTCGTTGGTGAGGATGGCGCTCTTCTGTATTCCTTCTACAGCAACAACCACGGAAATCCGCTCGGCACCTCGATCCGCGCGATCCAGGAAATCTACTCCAAACTGCCGGATTCCGCACAGATCGCCTGGTCCTGTTCCACCGGTTACGGCGAAGCACTCATCAAAGCTGCGCTGATGCTGGACGAGGGTGAGGTTGAAACGATTTCTCATTACTATGCCGCAGCATTCTTCGATCCGGAAGTCGACTGTATTCTCGACATCGGCGGTCAGGATATGAAATGTATCAAGATCAAAAACGGCACTGTAGACAGCGTACAGCTCAATGAAGCATGTTCCTCCGGCTGCGGTTCCTTTATCGAAACCTTCGCGCAGTCCCTGAACTACAGTGTACAGGATTTTGCACACGAAGCACTGTTCGCAAAACACCCGATCGATCTTGGTACCCGCTGTACCGTATTTATGAATTCCAAGGTAAAACAGGCGCAGAAAGAAGGCGCATCCGTCGCTGATATTTCTGCCGGACTTGCCTGCTCCGTCATCAAAAACGCATTATATAAGGTAATTAAAGTTTCCGATGCCACCGAGCTGGGACGCCACATCGTCGTACAGGGCGGTACGTTCTACAACGATGCCGTTCTTCGAAGCTTTGAGCGGATCGCCAACTGCGAAGCCATCCGCCCGGATATCGCCGGCATTATGGGTGCGTTCGGTGCGGCGCTGATCGCAAGAGAGCGCTATTCGGCAGATCAGGAGACTACGATGCTTTCCATCGAAAAGATCAATGAGCTGAAATACTCGACCACGATGGCAAACTGCAAAGGCTGTACGAACAGCTGCCGTCTGACCATCAACAAATTCTCCGGCGGCCGTCAGTACATCAGCGGAAACCGCTGCGAGCGCGGTATCGGAAAAGAGAAAAACAAGGATCATATTCCGAACCTGTTCGAATACAAATACAAACGAATCTTCGGCTACCAGCCGCTGCCGCAGGATGAAGCAATCCGCGGAGAGGTCGGCATTCCGAGAGTCCTCAATATGTTCGAGAACTATCCGTTCTGGTACACCTTCTTCACGCAGCTGAAATACCGCGTGGTACTCTCCCCGACTTCAAGCCGCAAGATTTATGAGCTCGGCATCGAATCGATCCCGAGTGAATCCGAGTGTTACCCGGCGAAACTGGCCCACGGCCATGTGACCTGGCTCTTACGCCACGGCGTAAATTCATCTTCTATCCGTGTATCCCGTACGAGCGTACCGAGTTCCCGGAGGCCATCAACCACTATAACTGCCCGATCGTTACTTCCTACGCGGAGAACATCAAAAACAACGTGGATGAGCTCCAGGACGACTCCATCACATTCCGCAATCCGTTCCTCGCATTTACGAGTGAAAAGGTTCTCGCCGACGGCTGGCAAAAGAATTTTCCGGCCTGCCGGAAGATGAGGTCCGCGCCGCTGTCCATGCCGGATGGGAGGAGCTCGCCGCTGCAAGACGTGATATGCAGAAAAAAGGGGAAGAGACGCTGCAGTATATGAAAGAAACTGGCCGCAGAGGTATCGTGCTTGCTGGAAGACCGTACCACATCGATCCGGAAATCCATCACGGTATCCCGGATATGATCAACTCCTACGGACTGTGCGTGCTGACGGAGGACTCTGTTTCCCATCTGGCACCGCTCGAGCGCCCGCTTCGTGTCAATGACCAGTGGATGTATCACACCCGTCTGTATGCGGCTGCAAACTACGTAAAGACACGCGATGATCTTGACCTGATCCAGCTGAACTCGTTCGGCTGCGGTCTGGATGCCGTTACAACCGATCAGGTTTACGAAATTCTGACCAGAAGCGGTAAAATTTACACCTGCCTGAAGATCGATGAGTCAACAACCTCGCGCTGCCAGAATCCGTGTCCGCTCTCTGCTCGCTGCTCTGCGTGCACATGACCGGAAACAGGCGGTACGCGAGATTCTTCCGTCCTCGATCCAGAAACCGGTCTTCACGAAAGAAATGCGGAAAGACTACACCATCCTCTGCCCGCAGATGTCACCGATCCACTTCTCGATTCTGCAGCCGGCGTTCAATGCTGCCGGATACCATCTGGAAGTGCTTCCAAATGACAACAAAGAGGCGGTTGATGTCGGCCTGAAATACGTAAACAACGATGCCTGCTATCCGTCTCTGATGGTAGTTGGACAGATTATGCAGGCGCTGCTCTCCGGCAAGTATGACCTGAACAAAGTAGCAGTCATCATGAGCCAGACCGGCGGCGGCTGCCGTGCATCAAACTATATCGGATTTATTCGCCGTGCACTGGAGAAGGCCGATATGACGCAGATTCCGGTCATCTCGATTAACTTAAGCGGTCTGGAAGAAAATCCGGGCTTTAAGATTACACCGGATCTTGCTATTCGTCTCTGCTATGCAGCGGAGTTCGGTGATATCATGATGAAATGTATCTACCGGATGCGTCCTTATGAGCAGAAGAAGGGAACGACAGACCGGATTCACAAAAAATGGGAGAAAATCTGTATTGATTTCATTTCTTCCAAACACCTGAGCCATACCCGGTTTAAACAGATCTGCCGCACGATGATCCGCGACTTGACCATATTCCGATTACGGACGAGAAAAAACCGCGTGTCGGTATTGTCGGCGAAATTCTGGTTAAGTTCCTTCCGGCGGCCAATAACCATCTGGCGGAGCTTCTCGAAAGCGAAGGCGCCGAGCCGGTTGTGCCGGATCTGATCGATTTCTTCTGCTATTGCTTCTACAATACGAATTTCAAGGTGGAGCACCTTGGATTCAAGAAGAGCTCTTCGATGCTCGGAAATACGGGCATTAAGCTGATCAACTGGCTGCGGAGCGCGGCAGTTGCAGAGTTCAAGAAGAGCGAACACTTTGATCCGCCGGCTGATGTACGGGATCTGGCGAAGTATGCTTCTCCGATTGTTTCCTGCGGTAACCAGACAGGTGAGGGATGGTTCCTGACAGGCGAGATGATGGAGCTGATCCACAGCGACGTTTACAATATCGTCTGCATCCAGCCGTTTGCGTGCCTGCCGAATCATATTGTCGGTAAAGGTGTTATTAAAGCCATTCGCAAGGAGTATCCGAAGGCAAATATCGTGGCAGTTGACTACGATCCAGGCGCTTCGGAGGTTAACCAGCTGAACCGTATTAAGCTGATGCTTTCTACCGCGAACAAGAACCTGAAACAGGAACTTGACGGAGAGAAAAAACGCGTAAAAAATTACATAATCCTTTTTCCTTTCAAAAGACCCCAGTCGGAAAACAGTTTTTCATGTTTTGACCGGGGTCTTCTTTGTTAAGGTGTATCTTCTGTTTTTATCAGTAATCCGCAGGATACGGAGAACTTTTACCAGTTTGGTTCCCATTGGCATGCGGCGCATTTCGGCTTCGGTTGTGCCGGTTACGACTACGAAAGCAATCAGGTATACCACGATTGCGATCAGAATTGCGGCCAGCATACTGATCGACGGGCGTTTTGTGATGCGAACAGGCCATAATAAACAACCCAGGTTACAACACCCATGATGCAGCGGCGATCAATGGTTTTACATACGTGTTTTTGAACTCATTGCGGAAGTTCAGGTGCTTGCGGATCGAAAGGTTATTCAATACACACATGCTAAGGGAGAACAGAATTCCCGCAAAGACGACAGCATAAATGTTTGTCTTTGGGAAAACTGCAAGGATCAGCGCCAGAACGACGAGATCCATCCCAAGGGAAATTGCCGCATTGTGCAGGGCTTTCTTCTGCTGTCCGATCGACTGCAGTACACTGTTGGTAATGGTGGACAGTGCAGAAAAGACAACTGATACGGCACCCATCATCAGCAGTTTGCCGGAAAGGCTTGAGCTTGACGGGAACAGAACGCCTGTAATCGGGAATGCCAGAACTCCAAGGCCGACGGCAGCCGGAATGGAGATGAACATGGTCAGGCGGATCGTTTCCAGAATTTTGTCGTTTGCCTCGTCGAGGTCACCGGTTGCGTAGCAGGAAGACACCTCCGGCATCATCGCAGATGCGGATGCGCTTGCCATGGCAAGCGGGACGTTAATCAGCGTAACGTAATAAGTTGGAAACTCGCCGTATGCAGCGTTCAGCGCTTTCTGGTTTTCGCCGTGCCATCGAGGATGGTAAAGAACAGATAGTTGTCTAGGTAAGCGTTACAGTTATAAATAAAGGTCGTGAAGATGACCGGTGTTACCATCAGAAAGAGTACCTGAAAGATTTCGCGGTAGGATTCTTCGCGGTGGCGTATGTCTTTGGCTGCTTTTCGCAGAATGCTTTTCCGGTTTACCCCGTAAACGAGCAGCATAAAGCAAAGGCCTGCCAGCACACCGGCTCCCGTTCCGAGGGTTCCGCCGGCAGCACCGAATTTCGCACGCTCGGTGTCATTTGTCGCAAACTGCTGGATAAAGAACCAGGCTGCACCGATACTGAAAGCGGCGTTGAATATCTGCTCGATGATCTGTGAAATCGAAGTCGGCATCATCGTGCTGTGGGCCTGGAAATAGCCGCGCAGGACGCCGAGAATCGCCGAGAAGAAGATGGTCGGTGCCAGTACGCGCAGGGCCAGGATGGCATTCTGCTGGTTATACGGCAGAAGGAATTTTCCGCCGAAAAACGCCACCAGTGCAGCGATTCCTCCCACGATTACGGCATAAAGGAGGGCTCCGCGGAAAACGCGGTGTGCATTCCGGTACTCTTTTAATGCCAGGCGTTCGGATACGATTTTCGATACTGCCATCGGAATACTGTAGGACGAGATCAGCAGCAGGATCGTATACAGATTGCTCGCTGTACTGTAATAACCAAGCCCCTCATTTCCAATGGTTTCGCCGAGCGGCGACCGGTATAAAAGGCCGATCACACGCGAGATAATCGTTGCAGCCATTAAAATAGAAGTATTTCTCAGTAACGTATTTTTCTTTTTACTCATTCTTTCGCTCCCCGGATTACATTTTCAATCTGCCAGTCAATCGGCGCAAGACCGTTTTCTTCCAGATATTCGTTCGTTCTGGAAAACGGATGGCTGCCGAAAAATCCGCGGTATGCAGAGAGCGGGCTCGGATGAGCGGACATCAGCACCAGATGCTTTGGATTGTGGATCATCTCTTTTTTGCGCTGTGCGGGACGTCCCCAGAGGATAAAGACCATCGGTCGATCCTGCTCTGCGAGTACCTTGATCGCTGCATCGGTAAACTGTTCCCAGCCGATTTCCTTGTGGGAATTTGCCTGATGCGCACGTACAGTCAGCACCGTGTTCAGCATTAAAACACCCTGCCGTGCCCATTTTTCGAGATATCCGTTGTTCGGGATATAGCATCCCAGATCGTCCTCAAGTTCCTTGTAAATGTTGACCAGGGACGGCGGAATACTTACCTCCGGTTTTACAGAAAAGCAGAGCCCGTGCGCCTGTCCCGGCTCATGGTACGGATCCTGGCCCAGGATGACCACTTTTACCTGCTCGAGCGGGGTAAAGTGGAACGCATTGAAAATATCATCAGCCGGTGGATAAATGGTGTGAGTTTTATACTCCGCACCCACCGTCTGAAACAGTTTTTTATAGTAGTCTTTGGAGAATTCTCCCTTCAGGGCATTTGCCCAGCTTCCGCTAAGAGGCGGCATATCGTTTTCTCCTTCCTTTTACAGGCGGACCGGCACATTACGGCCTGCCAGATATTCTTTGACTTCACGAATTTCCAGTTCTTTGTAGTGGAACAGGGATGCGGCGAGGGCTGCATCGGCTTTTCCTTCGGTTAAGGCATCATAAAAATGCTCCAGCGTTCCTGCGCCGCCGGATGCGATGACCGGGATGCCGACGCTCTCTGCGATCGTTCTTGTCAGCTCGATATCGTATCCCGCCTTTGTTCCGTCGCAGTCCATGCTGGTGAGCAGAATTTCTCCGGCTCCGAGGCTCTCGGCTTTTTTCGCCCACTCGACGGCGTCGATGCCGACATCGATCCGGCCGCCGTTTTTGTAGATATTCCAGCCGCTTCCGTCAGCTCTCTTCTTCGCATCGATCGCAACGACCACGCACTGGCTGCCAAATTTCTGCGCCGCATCGCCAATGAGCTGCGGATTGTTGATCGCGGAGGAATTAATCGAAATTTTATCGGCCCCCTCTCGGAGCAGCATCTTGAAATCGTCCACAGTGCGGATTCCTCCGCCGACAGTGAACGGAATAAAAACGTTTGCCGCTACCTTCCGCACCATATCGACAACGGTTCCTCTCTGGTCGGAGGAGGCTGTGATATCAAGGAACACAACTTCATCGGCTCCTGCCTTGTCGTACGCTTTTGCAATCTCCACCGGGTCTCCGGCATCTTTTAAATCGACGAAATTAACGCCTTTTACGACTCTTCCGTTTTTTACATCCAGGCATGGGATAATTCGTTTTGTAAACATCGCTTAGTCCTCCTCTCCAATTTCCGCAAAGTTTTTCAGAATGGCAAGTCCAAGATCTGAACTCTTTTCCGGGTGGAACTGGCAGGCGAACAGATTTCCTTTTTCCACGGATGCATGGATGTGTGTACTGTACTCTGTCGTTGCTTTTACAATTTCCTCCTCTTCTGCTTTCAGATAGTAGGAATGGACAAAGTAAACATATGATTCCTGTGGGATGCCCTTGAATAATCTTCCTTCCTTCTGTAAATGGAGGGAGTTCCATCCCATGTGTGGAATTTTTAAGCCCTCTTTATCCGGAATCCGGAGAATCTCTCCTTTTAACAATCCAAGTCCTGCGACACCCGGACTCTCTTCGCTGCGTTCAAACAGAACCTGAAGCCCGAGACAGATTCCAAGAAACGGAGTCCCTTTTTCTACGATTTCATGAATAACCGGCACCAGATGATAGCGGTTCAGATTTTCCATCGCATCTCCAAAGCTGCCGACACCCGGCAGAACGACGTGATCTGCGCGTTTTAACACGTCTGGATCCCTGGTCAGTACAACCTCTTTTCCAAGGCTTTGAAAGGCTTTTTCCACGCTTTTTATATTTCCGGCATCATAATCAATCAGTGCAATCATAGGTGGGTCCTCCTCGTTTGTTATTTCAGTCCACGCCCCCTGTCATTGGGGGCATCTCTGCTGTTCTTTTGCAAACAGTACACTTCATTCTAACATACCGTTTTCTAAAATTCAAATTTTGAAGGTTATAAAATTTATACAAAATACAGAAATTCTTAAGATTTCTTTTACTCCCGCTCCTTTCTTTCTTTTTATACTGGACAAATGGCGGGCATCACGCTACAATAAGAGCGTTGCACTAAGAAACGATAACACTTTGTAAAAAACGAGAGGTGTATATGATTACCAAATATCTGATTGTATTTTTGATTTCCATGGTTCCGCTCATCGAGCTGCGTGGTGCGATTCCGTACGCGGTAGCTTTCCATATTCCGACGCTTCCGGCCTATCTGATCGCCGTCATCGGAAATATGCTTCCGGTTCCGATTATTTTCCTGTTCGCTCGAAAGGTTCTTGTCTGGGGATGTGATAAAAAGTATATCGGAAGTTCTTCACCTGGTGTCTGGAAAAAGGCGAAAAAGGCGGGGAAAAACTGAAAGCAAAAGCCGGCCGCGGACTTCCGCTCGCCCTGCTGCTCTTCGTCGGCATTCCGCTCCCGGGAACCGCGCATGGACCGGCACACTGGCCGCAAGTATCCTCGATATGGACTTTAAGACCAGCGTTCTCGCCATCATGGGCGGTGTTCTCCTTGCAAGCGTCATCATGCTGCTTGCAAGTTCCGGCGTATTCGGGGCAATTGGGGCGCTTTTGGCGTAAACGGCTCTGCTTCCGTTTCAATTCCATAAAATTTGGCTTACAGCCGCACAGATTTGTTTTTCCGATCTGTGCGGCTGTTTTTGTATAACTTTTTTCTAACAGAAATTTTCCCTGCTGTTTCCTGTTCACGTTTTTCCGGATCGAATTCTGTTTCTTTTCTTCCAGTATTTTCTTGTACTATTTTCATTTTTCCTCTTGAACATTCGTTCGATTTGTGTTACACTTCTTTTATCGAACAGTTGTTCTTTTTATAAAATACCTGTTATCTTATTGTTTTACTTTTATTCGTATTCATTTGGACATAGAAAGGAATTTTTCTGCCATGCAGTTATCATCACAAACACTTTCTCTCTCCGAGAAGCTGAATCTTCTCGCTGACGCGGCCAAATACGACGTTGCGTGCACTTCCAGCGGTGTGAACCGTGCCGGAAAACAGGGACATCTCGGCAATTCGGTCTCCTGCGGTATCTGCCACAGCTTTTCTTCCGACGGACGCTGTATCTCTCTGTTGAAAATTCTGCAGAGCAACGACTGTATCTACGACTGTAAATACTGCGTCAACCGCGCCGGGAATGACCGGCAGCGCGCCACGTTTACACCGGAGGAGGTCTGTACACTCGTCACGGAATTTTATCGCCGAAACTATATTGAGGGACTCTTTTTAAGTTCCGCCGTCTGCAAAAATCCTGCCCATACGATGGAGCTCATGTACCGCACTCTGCATCTTTTACGTAATCGTTACCGCTTTAACGGCTACATCCACGTCAAAGCTATCCCGGGCGCACCCGCCGAGCTGATCGAAAAGACCGGCTATCTCGCCGACCGCATGAGCGTCAATCTGGAACTCCCGACCGGAGAAGGCTGCAGAAACTGGCCCCGCAGAAGACACAGAAAGCGATTTTAAAACCCATGCGCCAGATCCAGTCCGGTATTGTAGATTACCGGCTGACCGCAGGGAAAAGCGCTTTTTTAGAGCGTTCCTCGGGAAACCGCTATCTCTCCCACTCCATTTTCGATACACGAAAGCAGATTTCCGCCTCCGCTGCCGATCTGGGCTGGATCTCTTCCTCCTCCGCGCGGTCACTGCCGGAAAAGGAACGCTCTGCTCCCTTCGTTCCTGCCGGCCAGAGCACGCAGATGATCATCGGTGCGACAAAGGAAAACGATTACCAGCTTCTCTCCACCTCACAGCTTCTCTACCAGCAGTATGACCTGAAGCGCGTCTTTTACTCCGCCTACATTCCGGTCAACGAGGATTCCGCCCTGCCCTCACGTGAAACCAAGCCGCCGCTTCTTCGGGAACACCGCCTTTATCAGGCAGACTGGCTGCTCCGCTTCTACGGTTTTCAGGCGGATGAACTGCTCGATGAAGCCCACCCGAACTTTCATGCACAGCTCGACCCGAAATGCGACTGGGCGCTGCGCCATATGGAGTGTTTCCGGTGGAGATCAACACGGCTGAGTATGCGACCTTCTGCGCGTTCCCGGCATCGCCGAAATCGGCCATGCGGATTGTAAAGAGCCGCAGAAGCTCCCATCTTTCATTTGATCATCTGAAAAAGATCGGTGTGGTGCTGAAACGCGCCAAATATTTTATCACCTGCGAGGGAAAAATGATGTATCACATGCGGCTGGAACAGCAGTTTCTGACCCGGCAGCTCACGGGAGAGGAAGCCGCCTCCAACTGGGAGGTTTCCCATCCGGAACAGTATCAGCAGCTTTCTCTGTTTGATGCTGCCGTACCTGGGCATATATAATCCCGGGCGTTCTTCTCACGGAAAAGCTTTTTGCTGTATCTGCGCTTTTTGCAGAAGGCTGTTGTCTGTATCAATTGATTTCAGAAGGATTTTATTATGACTGTTTACACCTGCAGCCCGATCTTGCGTCGATCCTGACCTGCATCTATGAAGCCTGGAATTCCCGTCTCGGCTACCGCAATGTACGCTGATGACGGAACCAGTCGGCAATCTGGAGCTGTTCTGCGATTACTGCCATGTTGAGCCGGACACAGAAAAAGCCGCCAGCGTCACGCGATCCATTCAAAAGAAGATCGGCGCAGCATCCTGGCGGCTCGTCTATCTCTGTGCAATGTCCGAGAGAAGCGACGCTCCCGACATCATTTATCGTTTTCTGCTCTACGGCTTTTCCTATGGAAAGGATACCCTGCATATGCTGCAGGAACCGGCGGTATTCCACGCTTTTGAAGTTTCCCGTCAGGTCACAAATGAAGCGCATTCGTTCCGGGAATTTATCCGTTTTGCAAATATTTCCTCCGGTTTTCCGATCCTGGTCTCGCATATTTCCCCGAAAGCCAATGTGCTGACCCTGGTCGCTCCCCATTTTTCTGACCGGCTTCCCTCAGAAACTGATGATTCTCGATGATAACCGGCAGCTTGCGTCGTGCATCCCGCTGACCGGCCCTTTTATCTGACCCGTCTTTCTCCGGATGAAATAGAACGCCTTTCCCTCACGGAATCCACTTCGGACCCTTACGAAGAACTCTGGAAAGGATTTTTCACCGCAATTGCCATCAAAGAGCGTTCCAATCCCGACTGTCAGCGTACGCATCTGCCGCTCCACTACCGGGATCATATGCCGGAATTTAAAAATTTTTAGAGTCTTAGAATTTTTCCAGCTGTTCCATGTTCAGCACAAACACAGTACAGCCTCCTGTCTGGGTATCAATCGGAACAGAGTAATTTCCGCCCGGGCAGAAGTTTCCGCTTTCCATCGGGGTGGCCGCATAGGTAACTGTTTTCCGAAGCCCTGCTTCCTGTTTTAAGATCGCAAGCACAGCGTCGAGCTTATGATCATCGGTTCCGATCAGCAGTGTTGTGTTCTTCTCCTTCAGGAAACCGCCGGTCGTGGCAAGCTCCGTCACAAAAAAGCCTTTTTTGTTCAACTCGGCAATGGTGTCTGCCTCGTCCTCTTTCCGTAATACAGCAACAATTAACTTCATACAAATTCCTCCTCGCATCCTCCGGTCAAACGGATTCTGATTTTTGAAAAGTCAGCTGCTTATGCCGTATGGCACATTGCATTTTTCTGTTTTCACAGTAAAAATAGCATAATGTCACGGAAAAAGAAAGTCTTTTTTTACTTTTTCACTTCAAATCCGTATGACACGGTTCCATTTTCGAATACCGCGTCCACTTCGTAGATGTAGCCGGCCTCGGCTCCCGGAATGCTCCAGCTCTCCGCATGCTCCACAGAAACGCTTTCTCCCTCCGGGTAACCATTGCCAAAGTTCTGCCCCCGGTCTTCGGCCGGCCATCTTTCTGCTGTGACAGAATCCGGCTCCTCCGAGAAGACAAGCTCCAGATCGGTTTTTCCTTCGTCATTTGCTGTATGCAGATCACTCAGTTCCGTCCATTCCAGAATGAACGCACTGTCCGCAACGACGTTCTGACCATTGCCGTCCTCATCAACATAAGACCAGGTATAACCTCCCTGTGTTGCCATAGCTGTCACCTGGGCATTTGGCTGTGTGTAGCACAGATTCAGAAACGGAATTTCCGATGGATCCTTTTCCGGCAGAATCTGGGAAAGTTCCTCATCGAATTTTTCTGCATCCGCCTCCGTACCGCCGCTGATTCTCATAATACGGCTGATACCCGGATATTGTCCCGGATAGGAGTTCAGCATAATACCGTCGCCCTCCACTTGAAGAAAATCTCCTTTTTTGATCTCGGACGGATCAATAGCATTTCCATTTTCATCGTAAAGTGTGTCGGACGGTGTATGTGTCACATAGATGTTTCCGTGTTCCAGATCTCCCAGGTACCATAACCCGGAATCTTCTGCAAGAAATACGGCTTTCTGTACTTCTTCTGCCCTATTGCTGTCCGCTGCAGTACTTGCTGTATCTGCATTCAGATTTCGGTCCCGTTCCGTTTTCATATAGATTCCGCCTCCAATCAGCACGGCGGCAACTACAACACCGGTCACTCCAAAAATAACTGCGTTTTCTTTTTTCATAAGCGTATTCTTCCTTTCCTGTTGTTTTCCCGTTTTTTTTACACGACTTGTTTTATCTTTCTGCAAGACATGCAAGAAACGGTTCCCCGTACTTTTCAAATTTGCTCTCGCCGACACCAGAGACCGCCAGCATTTCCTCTTTGTTGGACGGTTTCTCCATCGCCATCTGGATCAGTGTTTTATCCGAGAAGATAATATACGGAGGCACTTTATGCTCCTTTGCAAGCTCCATCCGGAGTGCCCGCAGTTTTTCGAATACCGCGGCCTCCTCGTTGGAAAGATCCTTTGCCGCTGCCGAGGTTTTTGTCTTTGTCTTCTCTTTTGCGGCTTTCGGAATCCGTTTTTCTTCTTTTGCCATCTTCATCAGCATCGTGCCGTCCTCATCCAGCAGCTCCGCCGCTTTTGGCAACAGGCGCACAATGCTGTATGTGTCGGCCGTTACATAGAGATATTCCCGGACCTGCAGTTCATTTAAGATCTGCCGCAGCCGGTAGACCGGCTCTTTTGCCAGTTCCCCGTAATGGAGTTTTCATCCATGCGGTACTGGCGGATTTTCGCGGTATTCGCACCGTGCAGGGTATCGAGAATCACCGTCGTGCCGTAGCGCTGACGGCATTCCCGCACACAGCCAAGGATTGCCTTTGCCGCCGCTGTCACATCCACCGTTTCAAATTCCGAGAGGCAGTTGGAACAGTTTCCACAGTAATTGGAACCGTATTCCCCGAAATACCTCAGGATATAATCTCTGAGGCACTCATGGGTGAAACAGTAAAACGTCATTTTCTTCAGCCGTTCCTCCTCCCGCTGACGGATCAGCGCTGTCGTCTCGGGATCCTCACTCTCCTGCGCCATGTTTTCGATAAAAAACTGGTTTGTGATGACGTCCTGTCCCGCGTACAGCAGAATACATTCCGCCGGAAGGCCGTCCCTGCCTGCTCGTCCGGCCTCCTGATAATAGCTTTCCATGTTTTTCGGCATATTATAATGGATGACGTACCGCACATTCGATTTATCGATTCCCATACCAAAAGCGTTTGTCGCTACCATGATCTGCTTCCGGTCATAAATAAAATCTTCCTGGTTTTCCTTCCGTTCCAGGTCAGAGAGACCCGCATGGTATCTTGTGACAGAATATCCTTTCTGCTCGAGTTTCTCACAGACCTCCTCCACATTTTTTCTGGTCAGACAGTAAATAATTCCGCAGTCCGCCTCGTGCTCTGCAAGGAATGATTCCACGGCTGCGAATTTATCTTTCGGCTGCTGTACCGTAAATTTCAGATTTTTCCGGTCAAAGCCTGTGACCAGACGTACCGGATCACGCAAAGACAGTAGTGCTTCGATATCATCCCGTACCTCTTTTGTTGCCGTTGCCGTAAAGGCACCGATCACCGGCCGTGCGGGAAGCTGCTCGACAAACTCTGTGATTTTCAGGTAGCTTGGGCGGAAATCCTGACCCCACTGGGAAATACAGTGTGCCTCATCAACACTAATCATCGAAATTTCCATCGACTGCACCGCGCACAAAAATTCCGGTGTCAGAAGGCGTTCCGGGGCGACATAAATAATCTTGTACCGGCCCTCCATGGCAAAGCGAGTGCCTTCCGGTACTGCGCCGCACTTAAGGAGCTGTTCAGAAACGCAGCGTGAACTCCCCGCCTGGTTCAGTCGATACCTGATCCTTCATCAGAGAAATCAACGGTGATACCACCAGGGTAATTCCTGGCAGCAGAAGCGCCGGAATCTGATAACACAGCGATTTTCCTGCTCCGGTCGGCATGATGCCGAGCACGTCCTGTCCGTTCAGAAGCGCATCCACCAGCATCTCCTGCCCCTCCCGGAAGGAATCGTAACCGAAGTACTTTTTTAAAACCTCATATTTTGTCATCTTGTTTTTCTCTGCCCTTTCCATCCACTCTACCTCCATTGTGACATAGATTGCAGGTAAAGTCAAACAGATGTGTGCCGCATGTTTTCTTTCATCCATACATATATTGTCTCAAAAAGTCCTGGAGGGGGATTTTATGCGTTCTCTTTCACCCCTTTCCCGCCGGATCCTGAAAAAAGCCGGTATCGCCGCCGCTTTTTTCTGCTCCGCTTTTCTTTTTGGCTCTGTTCTGTCCCACTTTACCTGCCGTGCGCTCCGAAAGGCAGCCCCAGTTTTTCTCTCTGCTGCGCCGGAGACACCTGTTTCTTCCGTTTCGATGCCCGTCCTCTCCTCTGCTGCCGAAAACTGGGGGCTCTCCTTCCCGGAAAAAGGGAAGACTCCCGTCGGCAATGCTACATCCGAAGAGCTTGCCGCCTACAACGCCTGGTTTGCCGCTTCACCGGAAGAAAACATCATCTATCTGACGTTTGACTGCGGCTATGAAAACGGCAACACACCAACGATTCTTGATGCGCTCCAGAAGCATCAGGCTCCCGCAACGTTCTTTGTCGTCGGCAATTTTCTCTCCGACCAGCCGGATCTTGTCAAACGTATGGCAGCGGAAGGCCATATCGTCGGAAACCACACCTGGTCGCACCCGGATATGTCCAAAATCTCCACGCAGGAAGCCTTCTCAGAAGAACTGAACCGAGTCTCCACACTTTATCAGGAAACCACCGGCCAGGAAATGGTGAAATTTTACCGGCCGCCGCAGGGAAAATACAGCACACAGAACCTGCAGATGGCAAAGGACCTCGGATACCAGACGTTTTTCTGGAGTCTCGCCTATGTAGACTGGTACCAGGATCAGCAGCCGACCCACGAGGAGGCTTTCAAAAGTTGACCGGACGCATTCATCGGTGCCATCGTCCTGCTTCATAATACCTCATCCACCAACGCGGAGATT
>ENA-OQER01000562-OQER01000562.1-human-gut-metagenome-genome-assembly--contig:-NODE-562-length-19826-cov-1.793949_pt1 | contig 19826 bp, 26 predicted proteins | sample MGYA00242797_ERZ504639 | MGnify/ENA primary metagenome ERZ504639 (study PRJEB26092, sample SAMD00036306) | human gut metagenome | host: Homo sapiens | study: EMG produced TPA metagenomics assembly of...
ATTATGAACCACTACGGGCATCACTTCGCGGATAATGTAGTCCACGTACTCGTCCGTCTGTCCGTTGTATTCTGCAGGCACAGCATGTGCACCGAGAAAAGTGGAGACAACGTCTACACGCTTGTGCTCGTCATTATTAAGGCTACGCATCACCCGAAGCTGCAGGAGCTCGGTTTCCTTGTCCAGACCGTAGCCGCTCTTTCCCTCTACGGTAGTCACTCCCATAGCACTCATCTGCTTCAGAAAGCCCTCCGCCTTGCTGCGCAGCTGGATGAAATTGCATGCACGGGTAGCCCGATGAGCGCGTAGGCATTTGGTGGTATAAAAAGACGAGGTGAAAGTATCGCGATGAAAAACGGAAAACTGATGGTTGCCCCGGCAATGCTCTGGTTAAGCATCTTTTTCGTTATCCCGCTTCTCATCGTAGTTGCCGTTTCCTTTGCCGGGCGCACGCCTTACGGACAAATAATTTTTGAATTTACCCTAAAAAATTATCTGCGCTTTTTAGAACCTTTATATTTGCAGATTTTTGCCGACACTCTGATAGTAGCGGTTATTACTACCGTTGCTACCATCATCATGGGCTACCCGCTGGCATACTTCATTGCACGCCTGCCTAAAAAATGGCAGCAGCCGGGCTGATTCTCGTGATGATACCTTTCTGGATTAACTTTTTAATCCGCTCTTATGCGTGGGTTATCATTCTGCGCACGCAGGTGTAGTGAACACCTTTTTAATGAAACTGGGGCTTATTGAGCAGCCACTTCAGATGCTGTACAACGACGCGGCCGTAATGCTGGGCATGATTTACGCACTGCTGCCTTTTATGGTGCTGCCGATTTACGTTTCCATAGAGCAGCTTGACCTGCGCCTGCTTGAAGCGGCCTTCGACCTTGGCGCATCGCCTGTACTCCCAATAAGCTTATCCTTTGAACTATTAGTATAATATATTGTATACTTTTCATTCTTACTCTCTGATGAACATGCAGGCATAGACATTGTTATACCGATGCATATTAATATACACATTATTCTTACTACGAACTTTTTAACCACGTACTTCTCCATTCTGCCTGTTACCCTGCTGAATATTACTAATTTTCATTCTCTTCTACATAGTTGAGAGGTATCCTGAATGTAAATGTTGTTCCCATGCCTTCCTCACTGTACAGCTTAATAGTACCATGATGCATAAGAATTATATTCCTGACGATAGATAAACCAAGTCCGGTTCCACCTGTTTCCCTTGATCTGGCCTTATCTACCCTGTAGAATCTGTCAAAAACCTTGCCCTGACTGTCCTTTGGTATGCCTATTCCAGAATCTTCAACCCTTACATAAAAGACTGATGATCAGCATTAAGCGAAACATGTACCCATCCATCAACATTATTATACTTTATGGCATTCTCAACCAGATTAGATATTACCTGGGTAATCTTAACCTCATCAACCTGTGCAACAACCGGTCTGAAGCTTTCAAACAACAGCTCTATATTCTTCTTTGCTGCAAGCGGCTTTAACCTCTTTAGTACAAGCTCAAGCAGCTCATTCATATTAACTGACGATATGTTAAGTACCGACGAAGCCTGTCAAGCCTTACCATACATAACAAATCCTCTATAATCTTATTCTCCCTGTCGATTTCACTTACAATATCAAGCATAAACTCCTTATACACCTCAACAGGTACATCTTCCTGTGTGTTAAGCGAATCTGCTAACACCTTTATGGATGTAATCGGTGTTTTAAGCTCATGTGATACGTTTGAAACAAACTCTGACCTTGAAGAATCAAGCTCGTTATTCTTGTCCATTATACTGTTAAAATGGGCAGCAAAGCTTCTAAGCTCTGTTGAGCCCTTAATCTCAATCCTCTTGTCCGTATAACCAACATCAACAGCTTCAACTACCTTTAATGCTTTATTGTAATGTCTCATATAAAAATACGATATCACTATAGAGCTGACTATTATAAATGTGATAACAACAAACAACACCACATAAATCCCATCAAAAGCATCTCCTGCAAGAACTCTGATATCTGAAATATCAAAATTCACAACTAACACTGCAATAACAGTGCCCTCACTGTTATATACCGGTGAGACCGCCTCTATACTGCCCGACTTATGGTTATAATCCGCTACTGCCTTAGAGCTTTCATATACATCAATAACCTTTGAACTAATGATAGTTTTGCCATTGTCCACAGCATACGTGTCAAGGCTTACCATGTACTTTCTGTCTACAACTCTTATCCTCATCTGGTTAAGTGCAGAATAGTTCATAAGATTCTCATACATTCCACCATTTCTTGCATCTGAAAGGTCAGAATAATCCGTAAACTCTGCCGACATAAGCACAGCCTCGTTACTAATGTACTCTTTTCTTTTGTTAATAAGAGATTCTATATAAGAATATTTAAGTGCCAGCACTACAGAAATAACAGATATAACTGCTAATACTGACATCATAAGTATAATCCTGAAGCGTGCACTAAAAATGCACCTGCGGATACCAGTCAAAAGCTTTCCTGATTTAAATGACTTATTATGTGTTCCAATATCAATATGTTTAAACATTAAAATAATAACCTACTCCCCACTTGGTATGAACATACTTTGGCTCACTTGAGTTATCCTCTATCTTTTCACGCAGACGCCTTATATGGACATCTACTGTTCTTCCATCTCCTGGATAATCTGCACCCCATACCGTCTTTAACAACGCATCCCTGCTGTATACTCTGTTAGGGTTAAAAGCGAGCAGCTCAAGCAGGTCAAACTCCTTAGCTGTAAGATATATCTCTTTTCCCTTGATAAAAAAGACTTCTGCTGTCACAATCTATCTTCATATCACCTACTACAAGCACATTGCTTTTAACAGTTTCTTTATCCCTGTTACTGTTGTTTCTTCTTAAGATAGCCTTCATCCTTGCCTTGACCTCAAGAATATTAAAAGGCTTGGTGATATAATCATCTGCGCCATATTCAAGACCCATTATCTTATCCATATCATCACCCTTGGCTGTAAGCATAATAATAGGTACGTTGGAGAACTCCCTTATCTGCTGGCATACTTCAAGGCCGTTCATCTTTGGAAGCATAATATCTAAAAGGATAATGTCATAATCGTTGTTCCTTGCCATATTCAGTGCCTCTTCACCATCATATGCACAATCAACAACACTATAATCCTGAACAAGACTGAACTTTATGCCTTTAACTATCATCTTTTCATCATCTACAACTAATACCTTACCAGCCATATCTGTTAATACTCCTTGTTTAAACACATATATAATCTTTAATCTTTGCAAATGCGCCATCTTTAATCCCCGGCACATTCTTAATATCCTCTATACTTTTAAAGCTGCCATTCTTACTACGGTAACTTATTATGTCCTCTGCTCTTGATGTTCCTATACCTGGAAGTGTGACTAACTGCTCCTTAGCCGCTGTGTTGATATTGATGCGCGTATTCTGCTGTGAAGCTCCGTAATCACCATATAACGATGCAGCATACTCCTGTGAGGTCTTATAAGAATCATCATCATAAATCCCCTGGCTGTAGTCTTCTCCAACATATGGAATATATATCTTTTCCCCATCAGATACCTTACGTACAGGGTTAATACAGCTTTCATCGGCGTTTGCTGTATAGCCTCCACATAACTCTACAACCTCATACACTCTGGAATCCTTCTTACATCCAACCACTCCAGGATTGTTAACTTCACCATATACATAAACATATATCAGTTCTTTATCTTCCTGTGTGCCTCTAAGGACTGCAGCATCCAAAGAGTCACTATCCACACTACTAACAGAAGCCCTATCTGCCCCGCTTTTATCTTTACCGCTGCCATGCATACCATAATATAGCGCCCCTGTTACTAGAACTATGATGGTCACAGCAAAACACCTGATATATGTTTTATACTGGTTGTATAATTTAATTATGTTCATGTATACTCCTTATAAAAAAAATATAAGGTTCCTTCGCATACACATTTATTGTACATAATAATAAGAAATAATACAAGCTAAAACAATAAATAATTCATCAATATTATTTACAGTATTTTTATATTTTGGTAATATATGATGATGTAAGGGTAAAAGGATATCTGGCTCTTACTGATGTATTTAATTAACTAACAGGGGGTATCGTTTTGGATTCGCTTAACAACAATTCTATTGATTTATCAAAAAAGTCTAAGAAACATTTCTGTCTTTTTGACAAAACAAATAGTAATATTCCAAGTGGTGGAATAACTTATATCATTGCTTTTATAATCCCACTTATCATAATGACAGCCTTATATATAGCAAGAGAAATATATCCTTTTGGAAACAACTGCTACTTAAGATCAGATATGTATCATCAGTATGCACCATTTTTCTCTGAGCTGTGGAACAAGCTAAGACATGGGGAAAGTCTTACATACAGCTGGGATATTGGCATGGGAACCAACTTCACAGCCCTATATGCTTACTATCTTGCCAGTCCATCTAACTGGTTTATAGTACTGTTCCCACAGAAATATATGATTGAAATCATGAATGCCATCATCATATTGAAGCTGTGTTTAAGCAGTGTTACATTCACTTACTATATAACAAAGCACTTTAATAACAGAAAATGCAGTATTGCACTGTTTGGTATGTTCTACTCTCTTTCAGGCTTCGTAGCTGCTTACAGCTGGAATATAATGTGGCTTGACTGTCTTGTACTTCTGCCACTCATAATACTCGGTCTTGAAAGACTCGTTAACGAAAACAAATGTTTCCTTTACTGCATAACTCTTGGTTTATGTATATACACCAACTACTATATAGCTATCATGGTATGTATATCTGTTGTTTTATACTTTATCGTACTTATTATCGCATACAGGGGAACAAGAAAGCCTGTCATATATTTTAAAAAAATACTGAACTTTGCTATATATTCACTACTTGCAGGTGGACTTGCAGCATGTCTTTTGTTACCAGAATTCTATGCTTTCACACTTTCAGCATCCAACAACATAGAATTTCCAAAGAAGCTGACACTATACTTTAGCATACTTAACACGGTTACAAGACATCTTATAGACGTTCCGGTACACTTAGGACTTGAACACTACCCTAATATATACTGTGGTGTAGCAGTACTGCTTTTATTCCCTCTTTATATTATGGATAAGAAAGTAGATTTAAGGGAAAAAATAGGAAAGTCAGTTCTTATACTTGCGTTTCTTACAGCTTTTAACCTTAATATACCTAACTTTATCTGGCATGGCTTCCACTTCCCTAACAGTCTTCCATGCAGACAGTCCTTCATATATGTGTTCTTTCTTCTTACTATGTGCTATGAAGCATTTACACATATCCGCAGTATGACGACTAAACAGCTTGGTGCGGCACTCTGGATAGCTATTGGCATCATGCTCTTTATAGAACAGGTATTTGCAGTAGATGAAACTTATGACTTTACTATAGTTTATCTTAGTGGTGCTTTTATACTTATATACGCACTTCTTATGGTTATACACATGAAGCATGATTTCAGGGTTCCTGTCATCCTTTTTATTACATTTTCTTTATGTATCATAGAATGTACTATAAATATGGACTCTACCGGCATCGGAACTACAAGCCGTACCTCTTATCTGCTTGATTATGATGCCGTAAAAACAGTAACATCTACCGTGCAGAGGATGATTCATCCTTCTACCGCATAGATAAAAAGTTCGGCAGCCGTTCTAACAATGATGGTGCATGGCATAACTACCACAGCATGTCAACATTCTCATCAACCTCGAATGGTGCTATGGAAAAATTCCTTGGTAAACTTGGCTTTGAGCACTCATTTAATGCATACAAATATAATGGTGCAACTCTTGTAACTGAAAGCCTGTTTTCTGTTAAATATGCCATATCAAACCGTATACTTACAGAAAGTCCTCTAAGAACATATTACACAGGTGATGATGGAGAATTCATATATAAAAACACTTACACTCTTCCTATCGGCTACATGACATACAACGACCCTTATGGATGGGAAGGAAGTGAGGCTATAGGCTCAGGCATAGACAACCAGAACTCGCTTATAAAGAATCTTACAGGAATATCCAACGTGTTCACACTGACATATGAGAACTCTACTGATACCGGCTTTGAAGTAAAACCAGTGAAAGCCGGACACCTGTATATGATCACTAAGAATACTGCCTGTGACACAGTAACCGTCACTATACATGGTTCTGAATATACCTACAAAGACCTTAAAAAAAGGTGGAACCATCATAGACCTTGGATATGCTACTCCTGAGGATGTGATAGTAGTTTCAGCTGACACATCCATGAACGCAAGTGTATACACACTTGAAACTTCAAGATTTAAAGAAGCCTTTAACATACTTAACAACAACTCGCTTAACGTATCAGAATTCACTAACAACAAAATAAAAGGTACTGTTAATGCAGATAAGGATGCAACTCTTATATGCTCTATTCCATATGATAAAGGATGGTCAGTATATATAGATGGTAAAAAGGTTGAAACAAATGATATATATGGTGCTTTTATAAGTGTACATGTTCCAGCAGGTGAGCATAATATAACACTCAAATATACACCTGTTAACCTTATTTCAGGTTGCATTATCACTTCACTCTGCATTATTATATTGATAGGTATGTATTTCTTTAAAAGAATGTGCCGTATGAATGTTATAAGCACAGACAGCTGGCCTGTACTTATACAGGAGCTTATATGTGAAGATGATGTGATTCTGATGGAACAAGAAGAAAAACAAAAACACAGTCTATATGTGATGATGATATTAATCCTCACGATTCACCTATGCCACTTGATGACTTCAGTCTTGATGAGCTTGATGATTTTGATAATCTTGACAGCGATGAAAGCAATCACGCTGATTAAACAGCAGCTATATTTAATAAAGGTATAAATCTGCATTTATGCATTTATATGATGTCGGGGGCAAAAGCCCCCGGCTATGATAGAATATTATTAATTGGGATGTTATAATAAATTATAATGATGTGATAATACGACAATCCCAGGAAAGAGGTAAACAATGAAACTTGGGGCGGACGCTTCACTAAGGAAACTAACGAACTTGTAAACAACTTTAACGCTTCTATCTCATTTGACCAGAAGTTCTATAAGCAGGATATAGAAGGAAGTATCGCACATGCACTATGCTTGCAGCACAGGGTATCATATCAGAAGACGAAGGAAAGCAGATCACAGATGGCTTAAAGGGCATACTTTCTGATATCGAATCAGGAAAGCTTGAAATCACTGATGAGTATGAAGATATCCATACATTCATGGAAGCTACGCTCATTGAACGCATTGGGGATGCCGGAAAGAAGCTTCATACTGGAAGAAGCCGTTAACGACCAGGTTGCTCTTGATATGAGACTATATACAAGAGATGAAGTTAAGAACGTTGATGAAGAAGTAAGAGAACTCATGGAAGTTATCTTAAGAATAATAAAGGAAAATGTTGAAACTTATATGCCAGGTTTTACTCACCTGCAGAAGGCACAGCCTGTAACAGTGGCTCACCACTTCTCAGCTTATTTTGAGATGTTTAAGCGTGACAGAAGCAGACTTCACGATATCTATAAGAGAATGAACTACTGTCCTCTTGGCGCTGGTGCCCTTGCAGGAACTACATATCCTCTCAACAGGGAAATGACAGCCAGTCTTCTTGGCTTTGACGGACCAACACTTAACAGTATGGATTCTGTGTCTGACAGAGACTATGTTATAGAGTTCTTAAGCGCACTCTCTACTATCATGATGCACTTAAGCAGATTCTCTGAGGAAATATGTATATGGAATTCTAACGAATATAAGTTCATTGAGCTCGATGATGCATTCAGCACAGGTTCAAGCATCATGCCACAGAAAAAAGAACCCTGACATAGCAGAGCTTGTACGTGGCAAGACAGGACGTGTATATGGTGCACTTATGAGCATACTTACAACTATGAAGGGAATTCCTCTTGCATACAACAAAGATATGCAGGAAGATAAAGAACTTACTTTTGATGCTATTGATACTGTAAAGGGTTGTGTAAGCCTGTTCAAGGGCATGATTGATACTATGAAGTTCAACGATGCACGTATGGAAGACTCTGCTAAGAAGGGCTTTACTAACGCAACAGATGCCGCTGACTACCTTGTAAAAAAGGGCGTTCCTTTCAGAGATGCCCATGGTATCGTAGGACAGCTTGTACTTATGTGCATAGATAAGGGAATCGCTCTTGATGACCTCTCACTTGATGAATACAAGAAAATAAGTCCTGTCTTTGAAGAAGATGTATATGAAGCTATAAGCCTTAAGACATGTGTAGAAAAGAGACTTACTCTCGGTGCTCCTGGTCCTGAGGTTATGAATAAGGTCATCGGATTATATGATGAATATATGAAGGATAACCAGAAGCTGTAATTAACAATGTCCAGCTTCGGACTCATTCTAATCATAAAGGTGCTGCCGCCTTAACGATTAAAAATCGTTGAGGCGACAGCACCTTTTTCTTTAGATTATTATTCTTATTCTCAACCATATTCATAGTAAGTGTCTTACCAAATCACTAAAACTTTGAATGCCTATTGCAACCGTCCTGCCTATAAACTATCACTCCTATATAAGATATATAATTGCTATATTGCCATATAACAAAAAGCCCTTAGAGATATTATACTCTAAAGGCTTTGGGTTTAGAAAATATATTTATTTGTAATCCTGATTTTATAATCTTACTTTTTGTGCTTTGTATTACTTTTTCTTTACAAGACAACGCTTTTTATAGAAAGCTATGCCATAGCAGTGAATATGTTCGCTATCATAAGCATCTTCAAAATCTCTGGCATACATTCTCTCATCTATCTGCTTCAATGCTTTATCACACTCCGATTCCAGATTATCCAAAGCCGCCGCACGTTTGGCCTCAAAAATAGCTACGTGACCGTTTATAGTATCACAAACAATAATGTCACTTCTACCTTCACCATGTTCTTTGTTTGAATCCACCTGATATCCTGCACCAGCAAATATACCACTTAGAAATGCATGATAAAAGTCTTCTCCATAATCGTGGTAGCTTATAGTTCTTCTTAGTAATGTGCTCACTTCTTTTGTGATTTTATCGCAATCACCACTCCATACAGCTAAAAACAATTCTTTTTTATTCCACTTTTTTGAGTTATCCTCAAACCACTTAAAAACTTCCGTTTCAAAAATCTGTTTAATTTCAAGATTCGGAATTTTTAATGCTATTGTATTATCTGTCAATTTTTCATCAATATCACAGTCTCTGACTTGCGTTAAATATCCTGTTAAATACATCATACTCCAAAGATTCTCCTCTGATGAATGTAAATAGTCGTAAGTCAGATTCTCGTCAACTCTCTGTAAAATATATCCACCGCTCATCAGCGTTTCCATCTTCTTTGTAATGCTCACACCAGCATAATCAATGAATGAACGAATGATTGCATTATCACTTGTATCTTTCCAGTATTCATCTGGTTTTGCATCAGGATTGTTCTGTAAATCATCCAACATAACACATAACATCCCAAGGGCAATAGACATCAACATCTCCGAAATGATATCCATCATACCATTTCTTCATGATTTCTTCTTTACCATTTATATCTGCATCTTCAAGTATTCTGTCAACTTCACTTTGAACAAATCCATAGTATTCATTCAATCTGGATGAAGTGATAGTATTTGAAACAAAATTATTTGTGCCTGTAAATATACTTTCCTTTGCTATTTTCAAACAGCCAGTGACAACCGCAAGTTTAAGATATGAATTATCTTTTAATGCCTGCATAAATCCCTTCATGATTTCAAGCATTTCTTTATAGTAGCCATTGCTTGTCGCTCTCGCCATAGGAACATCATACTCATCTATGAGAATTATTACATTCTTATTATAATGTCTGCTTAAAAACTCCGAAAGAATATAAAGTGAACGCATTACTTCAATCTTTCCTGCATGCTGATAACGAATATTCCAATACAGCTTTTTTCTTCTTCATTCAGTGCAGAGCTTTCCATAAGATATTCATGTTTCTTATAAAGTTCTCCAACTTCATAAACAAGCTGCATATATGCCGTTGAGAAGTCGTTACCTTCAACAGCCTTAAGACTTAAGCTCATCACTGGCCACTTATTCATCCATTCATCGCAAATATTCCTATGCTTCGAAATTTCAAGTCCATCAAATAAGCTTTGACTGTCTTTTTGAATATCTAAAAAACATTCAAGCGTGCTCATACCTAATGTCTTTCCAAAACGACGTGGACGGGTTATTAATGTAACCTGAGTACCAGATGACTTTAGGATTTCAACTATCAGCTGTCTTATCTACATAGTAAAAGCCATCTCTACGGATTGTTTCAAAATCTGACCTTCCCTTCGGAATATTCAAAAAAGCCATGTCACCCACCCCTTTTAGATACATGTTACCAAGCATTAATCAATGTATTTTCTTAAACAAATATCACATCTTAACGTGATTTGATTTTAACATTTATAGGGGTAAATGGCAAGTATATCCCATGTTAAGGAGGGCATCCTTCATCTATCAATCTGCATTGCATTCCCCTCACATTATTCTTTGATTACACCTTAGTTGAACATTTGACAACGCTTTTTTACAAAGCTATTCTACAGTAACACTCTTAGCAAGATTTCTAGGCTTATCAACATCCAAGCCCTTTGCCACTGATACATAATATCCAAGTAACTGTAATGGTACTACTGCCAATGATGCCGCAAAGTGTTCATCTATCTTTGGAATATATGTAGTAAGTCTACTGTATCCTCTACCTCATACTTTCCATATGTAGTAAGTCCCATAAGATATGCTCCACGGCTCTTGCACTCTACCATGTTACTTATTGTTTTCTCATAAAGTTCACTCTGTGTAAGCACACCTATGACAAGCAGATTATCTTCAATAAGACTTATAGTTCCATGCTTAAGCTCACCTGCTGCATATGCCTCTGAGTGGATATATGATATTTCCTTAAGCTTAAGCTTCCCTCCAGACTTACTGCATAGTCTATTCCACGGCCTATAAAGAATATATCCTTTGAATTAGCCACTTTCGCCGCAAACCACTGGATTCTTTCTTTATCTTCAAGTATCTTTTCTATCTTTTCAGGGATAGTTTCAAGCTCTGATATCAGGCTTTCATACTCAGATAATTCCACCTGACCTCTTACATATGCAAACTGAAGTGCAAGACAGTATGCTGCTATAAGCTGTGTACTGTAAGCCTTAGTTGTGGCAACCGCTATCTCCGGACCAGCAAGAGTGTAAAATACATTATCAGCCTCTCTTGCTATCGAACTTCCGACAACATTTACTATACCAAGTGTCTTAAGACCCTTATCCTTTGCAAGTCTTAACGCTGCAAGGCTGTCTGCTGTTTCACCCGACTGGCTTATAACTATGACAAGTCCATTCGGGTCAAGAAGCGGCTTTCTATATCTGAATTCCGATGCAAGTTCAACACGTACAGGAATCTTTGCAAGATCTTCCATAACATACTGTGCAACAACACCCACATGGTAAGCAGAACCACATGCCACTATGTATATCTGTGATATCTTCTTTATCTCATCATCCGTAAGTTCTACTGCTGATAAATCAAGCTTTCCATCCTTAAGAACTGAATTAAGCGTATCCTTAACTGCCTTTGGCTGCTCATGGATTTCCTTCATCATAAAATGCTCATAACCGCCCTTTTCAGCTGCCTTCGCATCCCACTTTATCTCCACAAGTTCCTTCTCTATCTCATCACCATCAAGGTTATAAAATGTTATATGACCATCAGCCAGACGACCTATCTCCATATTTCCGATATAATAAACATTTCTTGTATAATTAAGTATCGCAGGAACATCTGATGCCACATAACAATCACCATCATTACTCCAAGAATCATAGGACTGTCCTTACGGGCAACATATATTTCTCCTGGATATTCCTTAAACATAATCGCAAATGCATATGAACCACGGATACGTACCATAGCATGGTTAATCGCATCAACCGGTGTATGCTCATATTTTTTATAATAATAATCTATAAGCTTAACAGCCACTTCTGTATCAGTTGATGAGTAGAAGCTGTAACCATTTCTTGTAAGCTTATCTCTTAGCTCCTGATAATTTTCTATAATACCATTGTGTACACCAACAACATTATAATCATCTGAAATGTGTGGGTGTGCATTAGTTTCTGATGGCTCTCCGTGAGTAGCCCATCTTGTGTGACCAATACCACATGTTCCAATCACAGACTGGCCATCGTTGGTCTTTTCTGCTAATACCTTTAATCTTCCTTTTGCTTTAACAACCTGAACCGGTGAATCACCATCCCTTACTGCTATACCGGCTGAATCATAGCCGCGATATTCAAGCTTGGCTAAGCCGTTTAACAGGATTGGGGCTGACTGGTTCTTGCCGGTGTATCCTACTATTCCGCACATAATTTATCTCCTTATTCAACAATATTAATTACATCTTCAAAAAATTCAAAATTATAGCCTTTGTTACAAGCATATTTACATACTTTTTCAATCTTTTTTCTATTTTCTATCCCTAATGCCCATTCATGTGAAAATACAACTAAATCTCCTAACTGATTACACCAACTATTATTACTTAGCTCTTTTAATTTAAAATCAATATTATTAACATATTCAGTTCGAAAATCTGTACTTAAAAAATATAAATTGGTTTTAGTTATCATATAATTCGTCGTGATTATATATATAATAATTATCATCATTTGATAAATAATAACTTTGGCGATTATCATCTGCTGTATATAATCCTTTTATTGGCTGTTCATTAAGTTGTGATAATTTTTTTATTTCTTCATATGATCCTTTAAACATTTGTAACCTAATAACATTATCAATAGTCTGGCTTCCAACAATTCTCTCTAATTCTTTAACAACTTTAGTATAATCATTTATAATCTCTCCATCTTTATAATCTTTATATGCATTTAATGTATGAAAACCAAATCTTAGCCAATCACTATTGGCAATAAATTCCGCTTTATACTTATCCGAAAATTGAGTAAGATTAAAATCCTTATCCTCATAATACACATAACATGAAATAACAACTCCATATTTATCATGTAATTCTTTATACCAATTTAAAATAGAATTTTCAAACACAGAATCATAATTATTGTTATCTATATCTTCAAATATTAAAATGGTATCATCAAATGATAAACTAAATATATTTTTTCCAGTATTTAAATCCTCTACATAAGAATCTGTTCTGATATATGTTTTATTACCTGATTCAATAAAATCTAATTTATTAGTATACCACCCAAGAATTACTGATATACCAATAATCAATATACATACTATAGCAATTACCCATTGTTAGCATATTTTCTTATTTTTTCAGGCAAAAGTTTGTTTTTTAAAAATCCAAATTCCTTAGTAAAAGCAAGAAATAAAGCTGTACAAAATACTGCAAGCAATCCAACTATAACAGCTTTTATCGCAAACCATATAACACCTGTTCCATTTAAATTCATAGTTGCAAAATATAATATTAGAAATGTAAATATAGATATTAATCCATAATAAAAAATTCTTTTTACATAATCAAAATATCTAACATTATATACATATTTCGCTATAATATAGAAACGTGAAAACAAATAAATTAATGAAGTTAAAAATGTTCCTATTAAAACACCATTTATCCCAAAAATATTTACTAATATAATGGAAATTATTATATTTAATGTTGCTGAAACGATTATAATAGGTCTGTCATATCTAAATAATTTGTAAATAACAAATACCTGTGATGGCAATTGTATTAAAAATGTAAGTAATAAATTAACCCCCAACCATATTGCAGTAGATAAATCAAGCAGCATTGCCTCACCGAAAAATAATTTAATAAATGGCTGAGCAAGTAGTGAAAAGCATAACATACAAAAATTACCAATGCAGAAATTTACGCAAAAATAATTATTTGTCATTTTCATTTTTTCTTCATTACTATTAGTTACACTAATAAAATTACCAAATGTTGCCTGAACCGAACTTAACACCTGATTCACAACTGTATTTAATTGTCCCGTAATTAAGGTATAATTGGACAAATAACCTGTCAATAATGATCCTTTAATTACAGAAAGAATAATATTATCTGTACTATAATATATAACTGCACCGATACGAGAAACAAAAACATCCTTTACATATTGTATTATTTGTGGCCTGTATTCATTTATTAAATTCAAATCTGCATTATTGTTTATAAAACTATAATTCTTATTAACATTTAAAGAAATTAAAATGTTAGATATTATGTTTTTTGCAATATTTAAACTCAAATAAATAATATAGTTTGGAAATATAATTAAAGATATTAATTGAAGTATAGATATTACAAAGTACACAGAGGTATCTACAATATTTGCAATATATGATTTTTGATCTGCAATCAATAAAAGTTCTTTTATACGCCAAAAAGTATGTAGAAACTGTTCCTATTAAATTTATATAAAACAATAATCTTAAATATCCAATACTACACGTTGCATCTGGAATAAGAATATTCAAATTAATAGAAATAATTAAACCGACACCAAAAACAATTAAACCCAAAATTAGAATATATATTTTTTATAAATTTTCATAATTGCGGAAATTCTATCTAAATTATTTTCTGCTAATGGTTTATATAAATAACTTGTAATTGCAACACCTATTCCCATATCAGCTAAATTTAACATTTGCAATATATTCGCAAAAACTGAATTATATCCTAAATATTCCAACGCCAAGATAATCTATAAATAACTTACGAATTACAAACCCTAAAATAACCTGAAATATCTGACTTATTAATGTAACAGATGAATTAATATAAACTATTTTTGTTCTTGACATTTTACTCATAAAATTAACTATATGATAAAATCACATATTCCTCCTAAAAAATATAATAATTAAACCTAGATTATTTATAATTTAATTACTATAAATAATCTAGGTTTAATTATTGTTTACCATAGTACATTTTCTTTTTTTAATATCTTATAATATATTTTTCTAAAAACATTTTTAATGAACATAATATATTTCGATATATATGTCTTTAAATCAACTTTTTTTTTCATTTGAATCACTTAATCTACAATTAAATTGTTTTAACATACAATCATTAAGCCAATGTTTTCCATTTATATCTATTCTATCACGTATATCTACATAATGTTCTTCATCCAATGAAGGTATTGTGCCAAATGTTAAAAATGAATGTCCATTAAAACAATGAGATACCTTACATTTACCAACAGGACAAAAGTTTATCTTTTTATTGGTATGGTTAAAAATATTTTGATACGTTCCTTTTTGACATGAACAACTTATTAAAGAACCCGTTGCTATATTCAGCATACCACTCCATGCTCCTGCATAACAGAATTCTTTTCTATTTTCTCCCCAATGTCGCATTTTAAATTCAAACATAGGTGAATCAAAAGTTTTCCATATATTATAAAATTCATCAAATGAATGTTTTGACATTAGTTTGATTTCATCAGTACCATCATCTCTAGGCACAGAAACATGACAGAAAGCTCCAACTTTTTTATACATATGTCCTTTATTTCATCAATATAAGGTTCATATGTATCATTTGCCGTTATTTCTACCGAAATACTACACCCATTAGCTCTTGCTAGATTTACATTATCAAAAAACATCTATTTTATTAAGACGCTTTAATTCCAAAAATGAAACGAAAATTTAAAACCTAATCTATCTTTTAAATTTTGTGGAAATTTCATCATTTCTTCAAATCTATCAGTTAAAATTCCATTAGTAACAATCATTACTGAATGTCCATTTTCTAATATCACTTTAACATACTCTATTATTTCTTTAGGGATCAATGTTTCTCCCATTCCACATACATTAAAATGACAGATGCCTCCTAATCTCTCTTTTGTCAATGATTTTTTAACTGTATCATAATCATATTCAAAAATAGGTGGTTTTATATTATCTAATTGATGTTTTCCTACATAGCAGTAACTACATTTTAAATTGCATTGAAAAATAGGTACATGTACATCTATAAAACGTTTAACTTCTAATTCATTCATAGTAACTCCTTATCTTTTATTATATTTTTTAAATCAAGAAAACTATTTTCATTTATAACATTTCCTCTGTAATCACTTGATGCAGTAACCCTTTGAATACAATTTTCTAAATCATTTATCTCATTACAAGTAACAATATATTTACAATCTTTAATCCATTCATAAACACCTACCGTCTTACCAGTGAATTTGAAAATACAATACAAGGTGTACCTGTCAAATATGCCATAATCATACAATGTAATCTATCAGTCACAATAAATCGAAATTGCATTTATATAATTATTATATTATTCAATATTTTTCACGCTCATTAATTATCTATTTTTTATTAATAAACTGTATCAAAAACAAAGTTTTATAAGACTTAGATATTGAATTGAAAATTTTCATTTTACTATTAAAATCTATTGTTCCTTCTATATCTTCCCTTAAACATATTCCGACACCATTTCTATTAATATTTGTACTTAAATGTGGTAAATATAATGCTATATCTGGAACTAATAATACATTATTTATTAACTTTAAATCTTCCAGTATTTTTTTGATTTGTTTTCACGTACAGTTAGCCAAACATTTTCTTTAGAATATATCTGTTTGATTTTATTAAGGCTCTCAGGATTTCTTATAGATACACTTTGAGGCATTATTACTATAGGATTATTTTTAAAATATGTTATTATTTTTTTTCTTATAATCTCTTGATCTGGCCATAAATCTCCTAAGTTTCCACCACCCTGTAATATTATAATACCATTATCTTTTATATTTTTTTTAACTTTCTTAAAATCATATCTTATTTCATTTTCTTTAATTTGACATATTGTTTTCTTTTCAAATATATCATTTAGAAATTTAAATTCTGCTTCGGCTATAAGTTGATCTCCTAAATTGCCATACTCAGGTACACCTATAAGAAATATATCAGCATTATAATCATTTTGGTATTATTTTTTTATAATTTTTACGTTCTTTGTAATCTATAATAACATTATTAAATTGCTCTTTTTGCAAATATTTTTTTAATTTAGTTGGTTTAATAACGTAATTCAAATTACTTTTTGCAAAGAAAATATTTTAATTTTCTCTTTTTACTTAATGAATATCCTAATAATGATAATTGCTTCAAATTAAAATTTATGAATTTAACAATATTTTCAAAATTCTTTATAGAATATATTTGCGAACAAACAGTTAAAACCTCTATTAAAATATTCAAACTGTGCCCATTTTATATCATTATTTACAATTTTATCTAATTCGTCATATCTAGTCTTATATGCATTTAATAAATCTTTCTGATTTTCTATAGAAGGAGTTTTGACAATTGAACCTTTTCTTTGTACATAAAAATATTTAGGTTGATTAATATGAACTATTTTTTTTGCATTTAAAAAGATTTTATGCATTTACATATATATCTTCGTAATTATGATTTGTTGGAAATCTTTCATTGATTATAACATTTCTTCTATATACTTTATCCCATGCATGACTTACAATATATTTGTCTTTGCATAAAATTTCTAAAGCTTTTTGGCTATTAAAAACTTCCATATCAGATAATTCTTTTACATTTTGTATTGCTAAATTTTCACCATTTTCATCAACAAAAAAATCTCCACAAACAGCAATATCAGCTTCATATGAATTTATTGCCTGTATCATTTGTTCATATGTATCTAACATGACATAGTCATCCGAATCAACAAAATGTAATTTAATTCTCCTTTTGCAATTTGCAATCCTGCATTTCTAGCATCTGATAAACCACCATTTTTTTTATGTATAACTGTTATCCGACTATCTTTTTTTTGCCACTCATCACATAAGTACGATGAGTTATCTGTTGAACCATCATCAACAAGAATAATTTCTAAGTTTTTATATGTCTGATTAATAATACTTCTAAGCATTTATTAATATATTTCTCAACGTTATATACTGGTATAATAACAGTTAATAATTGTTCTTGCTTATACACTTTCTAACTCCTTTATATTTGTATTTCTATAATTGATGCAACTATACATGCAAGTTAATAACCCTATATTTACAAACGGATTTACATATATACTTTCTATTACAGAATAAATAACACAACATAACACTACTATAATATTTGTATATTCTTTCTTTTCCCACATTCTTTTCACACCATATAAATAAACAAAAAGTGCAATTAAAGAACCTACTATTCCATACTTTAATAATGTACTAATAATGCCACAATCCAATGTAAATATCTTAGAAAGAGCCGAAATATCTGTTCCCAATAATGTAATAGAATATCTACTTGTAAATTTATATGCATGTTGAAATCTACCTGTAATGGCCTGATTGAGCACTATAAGAAATGAATGTTTATAATAATTATAAGTTGCATATATTGTAAAAAGCACAACACTCACGATTGACCCTAACATTACATTGCAAAAGACTCTTGTTTTTAAAAATTTAACAGTCCCATCCTCCATAAAAGATAACAATAATACTATGGATATTACAATAAAACCAGCTCTTGAATTAGATAAATAAAATAAGTATATATTTATTAATTCCAATATAAAATATTTTCTTTTTCTATTTTTTTTACAAAAGCTTGATAAAATAAATGATGTAACAATTCTCAAATAAGTACCTTGTAATGAATTTGGATGAGAAAACCCTAATGTATAACGTGTAACAAATATATTTTTCTTCTCTATAAGCTGCCGAAAGAACAAGACCTTTTCCTGTATATAAAGAATATAAAATTATAAATGTAAAACATATACCTGTCGTTATAAAATAAACGTCCAACATCTTGTGTCTATCTATATTTTTCAAGCCCCAACTAAATATAACAATTATCAAAATAAGATCATCACCATTATTTTTTAAATTAATTAACGCATACGTTAAACAAATAATTAAAAATATATATTGTTTCTTTGAATAACTTTGTGAAATCATATTTGGAAGGAAACATAAAATACCAATAATCATAAGCATTGTACTTAGTTCAGGTACTAATTTAATTACAGAAAATGTAATATTATATTTAAATATTATTAACCTATTCCTAAATATACTATATTTTTACTTATTGTTTTCATTATGTTTTTCCCCTAAAAGCATTAGAATAATTGTTAAAATAAATACTTTTTTTGTTTTTATTAAAATAAATATTATTTTTTTTGACAATTCTTTAAAATTATTAGTATCGAACTTTTTAATATAATCATTATATACAAGTTCTAAACACGTTGTTTCTTTTTTTTGAATGCCATATTCATTAGGATAACGAAATTGTCGTTCTGCCGTTGCGACATGGGAACTTGTAAATGCCAATGCATATTGTGCATACCCATGTTCCACCCATATAGCCGCCTGTCCAATGAGTGCACTGCTGGTTGCACATGCGGCATACATACCAAGAAAAGGACGGTGAAAATCGCGAGCTACATAGTGAGAAGATAACAATTGATTTAATAAATCTCCTCCACACAGCAAGTCCACATCTTTCATCACCACTTTGCTTTACGCATTGTCGCATCAATAGCGCTATACAGCAATTTCTGTTCTGCCTTTTCAAAGCTTTTTTTCATTGCAGTACAAATCATC